>Ga0316203_1000743_pt1 | contig 32322 bp, 27 predicted proteins | sample 6monrhotite_MG_FD_204940 | JGI IMG/M metagenome (GOLD analysis project Ga0316203, IMG submission 204940) | Microbial mat bacterial communities from mineral coupon in-situ incubated in ocean water Damariscotta River, Maine, United States -... | ecosystem: Environmental > Aquatic > Marine >... | reverse complement strand
GAAAATCAAAACTCAATGAGGTACAATCTGTCACCGCTAAATCCTCCCGTGTGATGCAGCTTAAGCAATTGAATCATAACGGAATATAAGGGTTTAGCGGTAACTTTTTATGAATCTTTCAGGCTAGTCATCGATTCAACGGATGACCCGTATTTCAAGCGGAAGATCCAAATCCGCCCAAACCCGATCCGCTGTCAGGACGGGAAGGTTTTTTGTCATCCCTAATGCAAGACAGGCTCGATCGCCTAAAGACAGCCCGAAACGGCATGTCAGCGGATAGAGCATCGCAGCCTGGACTGACTGGGTGCGATCAAAATCTGCAATCACTAACCCGTATTTCAAAATTTTGGCTTGAACAATTTCACCGGGATGGCCGTCACGAACGAGACGGGTAACGGTTTCGGTCAAATTAACAGCCGATATTACGCCAGCAGGCAGTTCGGATTCGACTGACTTCGCACCCGGCTCACCGAACAGAAAAGCTAACAGCGCTGACGCATCAAGGACAACCATCAGTCATCAAAATCGTCTTGACGGTGGCGAAGAAATTCTTCGACAACGTCGGATGGTGGATTTCCTTCATAAAGTTCACGTACCCAGCCCTGAAGCCCAGCATTTGGCTTGGTTAAGCGCGATTTGTACGATCGCTTAACCAAATCCCTAAGTTCCGCCTCCATGCTACGCCCATTTTCAGCGGCCGCAACCTTGAGGCTTCTGACAATTTCATCAGGTACATTGCGGATCGTCAAATTCCCCATAATGGGTCCTTTCCTTCACTGTTATCAATGCCTGCACTGCATGCAATGATAACATATCGAATGAGCATGAGCAATTTGTCCTTAAGAGCGGCTCAAGACATTGCAAGACCGGTAGAAATCCGCTACCTATCGCCAATAAATTATTCATTTGGCGGGCTTTAAAACCTATGGAAAAATTCACCACGCTGACCGGTGTTGCAGCACCGATGGATATGATCAACGTCGACACTGACATGATCATTCCCAAGCAATTTCTCAAAACCATTAAACGCACAGGCCTGGGAAAAAACCTGTTCTCAGAAATGCGCTATAATGAGGATGGGTCCGAAAAGCCGGATTTTGTGCTTAATAAATCGGCCTACCGCAACGCCCAAATATTGGTTGCCGGGGATAATTTCGGATGCGGGTCGTCGCGTGAGCACGCCCCATGGGCGCTACTGGATTTTGGCGTCCGCTGCGTTATTTCCACCAGTTTTGCCGACATTTTTTACAACAACTGCTTTAAGAACGGCATTCTACCGATCACTGTTTCCAAGGAAGACCTGGATAAACTGATGGACGATGCCGAACGCGGGGCAAACGCAACCCTGTCCATTGATCTTGAAAACCAGACAATCAGTGGCCCCGACGGTGGCGAAGTGACGTTTGAACTCGATGATTTCAAAAAAGAATGTCTGCTAAACGGCCTTGATGATGTCGGCCTGACCCTTAAAAAGGACGACGCGATTAGCCGGTTTGAAGAAAAAACCAACACCGCCCAGCCCTGGATTCCAGGGGTGGCGACGGTTTAACGAATACGGCCTCCCCACCTTAGTCTTCCCCTCAAGGGACAGAAACCAGTGGTACCCAACTACTTTTCCGCCTCTGTCTTTGGCGGAAAAGGTCGGGATGAGGGGACGTTATTAAACGCAAGAAAGGAGCCTTAATATGGCTGCAAATAAAAAACTTCTGTTTTTACCCGGTGATGGTATTGGCCCGGAAGTCATGGGACAGGTTCGCCGACTTATTGATTGGATGGACAAACGCCGCCATGTATCGTTCGATATTGATGACGACCTAGTCGGCGGTGCCGCCTACGATGCCCACGGATCGGCTTTGTCGGATGCAACGCTTGATAAGGCGATGAACGTCGATGCCGTCATGCTGGGGGCCGTTGGTGGACCACAATGGGACAACGTCGAACGCCACCACCGCCCGGAAGCGGGCCTATTGACCCTGCGCAAGGAGCTCGACTTGTTCGCCAACTTGCGCCCAGCAACGGTCATGCCCGCCTTGGCCGAGGCGTCATCTCTAAAAACGGAACTGGTTTCTGGCCTGGATATGATGATTGTTCGGGAATCCACCGGCGGGGCCTATTTCGGGCTGCCCAAGGAAATTACGACTCTAGCCGACGGCTCCAAGCGGGCTGTTGATACCCAGGTCTATACCACCGCCGAGATCGAGCGGGTCTGCCGGGTCGCTTTCGATCTGGCTGGCAAGCGCTCTGGTAAACTCCACTCCGTTGAGAAAGCCAACGTTATGGAAACCGGCGTCCTGTGGCGTGAAATTGCGACTGAGATTGGTAAAGAATTCCCGACTATCGAACTGCATCATATGTATGCCGACAATTGCGCCATGCAGCTGGTTCGTGAACCCAAGCAATTTGATGTCATCGTTACCGATAACTTATTTGGCGACATCCTTTCAGATTGTGCGGCGATGCTAACCGGGTCACTCGGCATGCTGCCGTCAGCGACCCTCAGCGGAGCGGACGCCTCAGGCCGCCGTCGGGCACTGTATGAGCCCGTACACGGCTCGGCACCTGATATCGCTGGCGAAGATAAAGCCAACCCGTTGGCGACTATCCTCAGTTACGCGATGACGCTACGCTACAGTTTCGATATGGGCGATGACGCCGACTTGATTGAACTCGCCGTGCAAAATGTATTGGCAAGCGGCCTACGCACCGGTGACATCATGCAGGACGGCATGAAGCTGGTTTCCTGCTCCGCCATGGGTGATGCAGTGACCAACGAGTTGGACAAACTGGCGGCTTAGCGTTGCGCTCAACTGTCGGCTTGCAACGGAAGGGGCAAAGGTTTAATTCTATGCCAGAAGTAGAGGATGAGACAATGATTTTTGACCGTTTCAAGACAATGATCACCTCCCCCGCAAAAACGCGGCGGGCGGCGCTTGTCCTTTCTGCTGCCCCGTCCAAACCGACCACAAAAACCACCACCGGATAGGCGGGCCATATCGCTTTTTTTTGACTTGGCCCGCGAATTCCGCGGGCCTTCGTCGTTTCGAAAGATATGACTGGGGTGCCGCGTAGGGCCTCAGCATAAGGAGACTACCAAATGGGTTACAAAGTTGCCGTTATCGGTGCCACTGGAAACGTCGGGCGTGAAGTCCTGTCGATCATGGCCGAACGCGAATTTCCTGCGGATGAAGTGGTTGCGTTGGCCTCTCACCGCTCGATCGGTCGGGAAGTGTCTTATGGAGACGCCGACTTAACAATTCAAGATTTAGCGACTTATGATTTCCACGGCACCGATATCGCGCTGTCGTCACCGGGGGCCAAAGTCTCGGCGGAATATTCTCCCAAAGCCGCCGACGCCGGTTGTGTGGTCATCGACAACACCTCACATTTCCGTATGGAACCGGACGTTCCCTTGGTCGTGCCGGAAGTCAACCCTGACGCCATTGCCGGGTATAAAAAGCGCAATATTATCGCCAACCCCAACTGCTCAACCATTCAGATGGTCGTTGCCCTAAAACCACTACATGACCTGATGCCCATCAAACGCGTCGTGGTCTCCACCTACCAGTCCGTATCGGGCGGTGGCAAGTCGGCCATGGATGAACTGTTCAACCAGACGCGGGGCATATTTGTTAATGAGCCCGCCGAACATCATCGGGAAAATTTCACCAAACAGATCGCCTTTAACGTGATCCCGCATATCGATATATTTATGGATGACGGTTCGACCAAGGAAGAATGGAAGATGGTCGCTGAAACCCGGAAAATTCTCGATCCCGATATTTCCTTAACGGCAACCTGCGTACGCGCACCTGTGTTCATTGGCCATGCCGAAGCGATCAATATCGAATTTGACGGGCCCGTTAGTGAAGATCAAGCGCGTGAGACGTTGAAAAATGCGCCCGGCGTGATTGTTATCGATCACCGGGCCGATGATGGCTATGTTACACCACAGGAATGTGCCGGCGAAGATGCCGTTTATGTTTCGCGTATCCGCAAGGATGTAACGGTTGAGCACGGTCTTAACATGTGGGTAGTGTCGGACAATCTGCGCAAAGGGGCTGCGCTCAATACTGTGCAGATCGGCGAAGAATTGATTCGTTTGCATCTTGGCAATTAAGTCTAAGATTCAGACTGGGCGCATGAGGGGTTCAGGCACCTAATTTGCCTCACGTCGGTCTTGTCATGTCAGGGTGAACGATTGTAGGGTCCGTCTTTATTCATTTTGTTGCAGCGCAGCAAAAAATTTGCCCTCAAATTGTGAGTAATGTCCATGCCTCAATCTACCCGCCCTCGCCGCTCAGTTCTCTATATGCCGGGCTCGAACGCCCGAGCCCTCGAAAAAGGTCGTTCGCTGGCTGCTGATGGATTAATTCTTGACCTTGAAGACGCTGTCACACCAGCCGCCAAGGAAACGGCCCGGGATCAAATCGCCGCCGCACTCAAGGAAGGCGGATATGGTCACCGGGAATTGATCGTCCGGACCAACAGTCTTGACAGCGAATGGGGCCAAGATGACCTGAAGGCGATGGCGAGCGCCGGGGCGGATGCGATCCTGCTGCCCAAGGTCGAGACCGCGCAAATGATTTCCGACGCCATCGCCATTCTTGATGATGCTGGCGGACCGGAGACCTTGAAAATATGGTGTATGATGGAAACGCCCTTGGGCATGCTTCACGCCGAAGAAATCGCCTTTGCCAGCCCGCGTATCGGTGCGTTTGTTATGGGCACGTCCGATCTCGCTAAGGATCTGAAAGCTCAACATACGCCCGACCGCATTCCTTTTGTTACCTCGCTTGGCCTTTGTGTGCTCGCCGCTCGCGCCGCAAGAATCTCCATTCTGGACGGCGTTCATCTTGACTTGGATGATGACGACGGGTTCGCCGCAGCCTGTCAGCAAGGGGTTGAATTGGGTTTCGACGGCAAGACCTTGATCCACCCCAAAACAATCACTATCGCAAATACCGTTTTTTCGCCGACTGCCGACGAAATCGCCTGGTCGAGACGGATTATCGACGCCCATGCGGCAGCGGCAAAAGAGGGTCAGGGCGTCGTCCTGGTCGATGGTCGCCTAATCGAAAACTTGCATGTGGAAAGCGCCAAGGGCCTGGTCGCCATGGCCGACGCCATTGCCGCCATTGATGACCAAGCGGTGTAACCGGTGATGACCTCGAAAACCAACGCTGGTAATTTTTTTGAAGACTTCTACATCGGCCAGGAAATCACCCATGCCACCCCCCGGACGATCACCGAAGGCGATGTTTCGCTCTACACCGCGCTATACGGCATGCGATTTTCCGTTAATTCCTCGGATATGTTCGCCATGAACATTGGGTATGACGCGGCACCCGTTGATGATTTTCTCGCTTTCCACATAATTTTCGGCAAAACCGTGGCCGACATTTCACTGAATGCCGTCGCCAATTTAGGCTATGCCAACGGCGTCTTCGGGCGACCTGTTTATCCCGGGGACACGGTTTCGACGCGGTCCGAGGTCATCGGGCTTAAGGAAAATTCCAGCGCCAAGACGGGCGTCGTTTATGTACGCTCGATTGGACGCAATCAGATCGGCGAAATGGTTCTCGATTATGTGCGCTGGGTGATGGTCAATAAGCGCGATAGCAAATCACCGGCCCCCGCCCCCGTCGTGCCCGCGCTGGCGCCGTTTGTCGCCGCCGATGACCTTCATATCCCAGACGGGCTCGATCTTTCCGGTTATGATCACGCCCTGGCCGGGTCAGCGCATGTTTGGGGCGACTACACCGTCGGCGAAAAAATTGATCATGTTGACGGCATGACCATTGAAGACGCTGAACATATGATGGCGGCGCGGCTTTACCAAAACACCGCCAAAGTTCATTTTAATCAACATACCGAGAAAGAAGGCCGTTTCGGTCGCCGCATTATTTACGGTGGGCACATCATTTCCCTTGCCCGGGCTTTGAGCTACAACGGCCTGGGCAATGCCTTCAGGGTGGGCGCGATAAATGGCGGACGCCACGTCTCGCCGACATTCGCGAGCGACACCATTTACGCGTGGTCTGAGATAGTTGAAAAAATTGACTTGCCGGGCCGTGATGATCTCGGCGCGCTGCGCGTGCGTACGGTCGCTTGTAAGGACCAACCTTGTTGCGACTTCCCCGACAAAGACGCCGAGGGGAAATACGCTGCCTCGGTCGTACTGGATTTTGACTATACGATTTTGATGCCGAAATCGGCTGGACCCGTACCACTTTAGTAGAGAGATTGATTTTTGAAATGTTTAGGACTGTTTAACGACAGATTTTGCGAATCGGTTTACCTGTTTTTGATCACTGCTAGCCAACGTCATCTCATAATCAGAAAAATGTCACAATTGGTCAAAAAAAATTGCCGGTGAAAACCGAACAGCAGGATTCACTAACCCTTTGAAACGACTCAGCAAAGAATCGTTCTTTCCTTTCGAAAGTCAACATCTTGAGAACGTAAGCGAAGAAAAACACAAAATAGTGTTGCCACAGATTCGTGATCTTGATAATAAAAAGAGGTGTCAGGCAGGTAAGTCCTGGGAAACTTACCAAGTGGGGTCGCCGAAACAACTCCGACCTGACACCTCATAGAGCCGGCCAGGCTCCGTGCATTTAAAAGGTTCCGCGTTTCCAAAATCTCGGACGCACCCTGGGCAGAGACCATCCTGAGACCGAATAACGCAGTGGCTCCTTTTCCGGACGGTGCCGTTGCCAGCGCCCCCCTTTAAAGACCCACCTCGTGGAACACCCTCTCGTCAGACAAACCATCGGACACTTTTGAACGCGCGAGTTGCCTCGTTTATCCATGAACCTGTGGGTTGCCCCACCTGTTCTCGCGGATGCCTCAGACCGAAGCCATTTGGCACCACCGAAACCGACCTTCAAGCAAGCCTGATGGTCCGTTCCGCCCGGGTCCGCCAATATTTTCGAAGCAAGCTTCAGAAAACATCGATTTTCCCGAACCATCCGTCACGTCCTTGCGAACAAGTCCGCGCCGCCGGGTCCCTTATACGCCGGAAAACCAAGGCCGAAACCGTTAGCATTTCCGTCGCTTCGCAGGCACCCCGACCTCTCCAGAGAAATCAGCATTCCTGCAAACAGTTCGCCTCGCGATTAACGAGACTGTTACCAACGTTCGAAACAACATCCAAAAACCGAAGTTCTTTTTCCGTTTTTTCGACCGCTCCCGCATCCACCAGCGCCAAAACGCCTGTTTTCTCGGGACTGTGACATTCACCCTCCCCGGTCTGCGAACTTCGAAGAAATTCGTTAACCGGGTCACGCTTACGTCACCAAAACACTTTTGCGTGCCGGTAAAGGATGCGGCAAATCGTGGTCTAATATCAACGTGGAATAGTGGGGGTAATGTCTGTTTTCTGTGGGTAACTCGGCGAGATTCCCACAAGTGATCCACACCTTTTCCACAAGGTTTTAGCGATCAATCAAATTGATGTTTGAATACAATAACGTCTGTAATTGTCTTTAAGCCTTTAAATCAACATGTCGGCAAACCGCAAATCACGCCGTAATGTGCAGTAGTGCCCCTCCTTTTTTACCTTGGAAGTCTGCGGGCGTGAACATTGACTTGCCGTGGACAGATGGGTACCAATTGGAAGTCTTTGGCGTCGAAATTTAACACGCCTGCACGGAACATGATTGTGAGGCCCCATCCTATGGCACCCAGAACCCGCCCTCTGTCGCCACACATAAAAATCTACAAGCCGCAAATCACCTCCATCCTGTCAATTACCCATCGCCTTACCGGCGTCGCCCTCGCGTTTGGTGCACTGCTTTTGGCAAATTGGGTGATATCGGCGACCTACGGCGCCGAGACATTTGCCCAGGCGCAAGGCCTGCTGGGATCGTGGTTTGGACGGCTTGTGTTGTTTGGTATGACGCTGGCCCTATTTTTTCATCTCGGCAACGGAATCCGTCATTTGACCTGGGACATGGGCAAAGGGTTTGCACTGCCGCAACTTCGTGCCAGCGGAATTTTTGTTTTGGCCTTTACGGTGGTGATGACCGTCGTCACCTGGATCGCCGCTTATGCGGTGGCGGGAGGAAGCTGATGGAAATGCGATCACACCTTGGCCGTATTCGCGGATTAGGCTCCAATAATGATGGAGTCGGACAGTGGAAACTGCAACGCCTAACCGGCGTCGCCCTGGTACCACTAACAATTTGGTTTATCTATTCTGCGATTACGTTGGCTGGTGCTGACTTGGCCCAATTCAAGACCTGGGTCGGTGCCCACGGAAATCCCGTACTGTTGATCCTATTGATCTACACCATGTTTCAGCACGCCCAATTGGGCATCCAGGAAGTGGTTGAAGATTACATCCACACCGAGTCGACTAAATTGGCTCTCATCATTTTAGTAAAATTCACCGCTGTGATTTTTGGTGGATACAGTATTTTCGCCGTATTGCGGCTGACCTTCGGGGGCTAACCACCATCATGAGCACTGCGTACGAAATTATTGATCACAAATACGACGTCGTTGTTGTCGGTGCCGGTGGGGCCGGGTTGCGGGCAACATTCGGCATGGCTAATGCTGGCCTGAAAACGGCCTGCATCACCAAAGTGTTTCCAACCCGTAGCCACACCGTGGCGGCGCAGGGAGGAATCAGTGCGGCACTCGGCAACATGGCCGAAGACCACTGGGAATGGCATATGTACGATACGGTCAAAGGGGCGGACTGGCTCGGTGACCAAGATGCCATCGAATACATGTGCCGTGAAGCCGTTCCTGCGGTGGTCGAACTTGAACACTACGGCATGCCGTTCTCACGCACGGCTGAGGGCAAAATCTACCAACGCCCTTTTGGTGGTCACATGCGAAACTTCGGCGAGGCACCGGTACAACGCGCATGCGCGGCGGCGGACAGAACCGGCCACGCCATGTTGCATACCCTTTATCAACAAAGTCTCAAACATGAGGCCGAATTTTTTGTTGAATATATCGCCCTTGACCTGATCATGGGCGACGATGGAACATGTGAAGGCGTCGTCGCATGGAATCTTGATGACGGCACCATTCATGTTTTTCGTGGCAACATGGTTGCCCTGGCGACCGGTGGATATGGGCGCTCTTACTTCTCGTGCACGTCAGCGCATACCTGTACTGGCGACGGGCATGGGATGATCGCCCGGGCCGGTCTGCCCTTGCAGGACCAAGAGTTCGTACAGTTTCACCCGACCGGCATTTACGGTGCGGGCTGCCTGATCACTGAAGGCGCACGCGGCGAAGGCGGCTACCTGACCAATGCCGAAGGCGAGCGGTTTATGGAACGCTACGCACCAACGGCCAAGGATCTGGCCAGCCGCGATGTGGTCAGCCGTTCGATGACCATGGAAATTCGCGAGGGACGTGGCATTGGCGATGATGGTGACCACATTCATTTGCATCTGGAACACTTGGGCGCCGACCTTCTGGGCGAACGGTTGCCTGGCATAACGGAGTCCGCCAAAATTTTCTCTGGGGTGGATGCCACAAAAGAACCAATCCCGGTTCTGCCAACGGTTCATTACAATATGGGCGGCATTCCGACCAACCACTTCACTGAAGTTCTGCGCCCGACCAAAGACAATCCTGATGCCGTGGCCCCAGGGCTGATGGCGATTGGCGAATGTGCCTGTGCGTCTGTTCACGGGGCTAATCGGCTTGGCACAAATTCGCTGCTTGATCTGGTGGTGTTTGGCCGCGCTGCTGCCAACCGGGCGAAGGAACTGGTGACACCGGGCGCGGCGCTCAGGCCTTTCCGCAACGGGTGTACGGATCAGGCGCTTGAGCGTCTGGACCGACTGCGCCATGCCAAGGGCGGGCGTAAAACCAGCGAAATCCGCCTGGATATGCAGCGGACCATGCAAAATAATGCGGCTGTGTTCCGCACCTCTGACGTGCTCAAGGAAGGTCTTGGTAAAATTGATGGTGTCTGGCAGCAGATGACCGATATCAACGTCTCCGATAGTTCGCTGATTTGGAATTCCGATTTGGTCGAAAGTCTTGAACTTGAGAACCTGATGATCTGCGCGACAACCACGATGCATTCGGCAGAAGCCCGCCATGAAAGTCGGGGGGCTCACGCCCATGAAGATTACCCTGATCGTGACGATGCGGAATGGATGAAACATTCGCTGGCTAAGGTTGACGACAAAGGCAAGGTGTCGCTGGATTACCGTCCGGTTCATACTTACACGCTGACCGATGAGGTTGAGTACATTGAGCCCCGGGCGCGGGTTTATTAAGGAGAACTGAGATGGTCGAACTTTCACTTCCCGCCGGCTCGGAACCGGTCGAAGGCAAATCCCATGCGGCCCCAGAAGGCGCAACCCGGGTCCGCAATTTCAAGGTCTACCGGTATGATCCAGATTCAGATGCCAACCCCCGCATCGATACATTCTCCATCGATCTCGATAAGTGCGGGCCGATGGTTCTTGATGCCCTGATTAAGATCAAAAATGAGGTCGACCCAACGCTGACCTTCCGTCGGTCTTGCCGTGAAGGTGTTTGTGGATCCTGTGCCTTTAACATTAATGGCACCAATACTCTGGCCTGCACGAAAGACATTGGCGACATTAACGGCGATATTAAGGTATATCCGTTACCACATATGCCGGTGATTAAGGATTTGGTTGCCGACCTGAACGGCCCCTATGCCCAATACCGGTCAATTGAACCTTGGTTACAAACCGACACCCCCGCGCCCAACCGTGAACGCCTGCAAAGCCCTCGGGAACGGGCCAAATTGGATGGCTTGTGGGAATGCATTTTGTGTTTTTGTTGCCAGACCAGTTGCCCCAGTTATTGGTGGAACGGTGATCGTTACCTTGGTCCGGCAGTGCTGTTACAGTCCTATCGTTGGATCGCCGACAGCCGCGACGAAGCAACCGGACGACGTTTGAATAACCTAAACGACCCCTATCGACTTTATCGCTGCCATACGATTATGAACTGCACCAACACCTGCCCAAAACATCTGAACCCCGGCAAGGCTATCGGCTCCATCAAGGAAGCGTTACTGGCGCGTGGTTAAGCCAATCCGTTTTGACCGGCGCATGACCTAATTAAATTTGCGAAACATTCTGGTTTCGTCGAATAGGTCTTCGAGCGTTTTCATTCGGATTTCAGTTTCTTTCCAGGATGATGTTTGCACCGCTTCGATTATTGCCTCAACGATAAATTGGATAACCACAACCGAATCCCAAGCGGACGGTGCCTCAATATGCGACCGAAAACTGTGCGCTGCGAGCTTCGCCGTAGGTGATCCCCATTGGTCGGTGAGCAACACCAGTGTCACCCCTCTCGATTTGGCCATCTCGGCGAGACGCTGGAGGTCTCTTTCATAGCGTCGAATATCGAACATCACCAACACGTCACCAGGCCGCATGTTGAGGACATAATGCGGCCATGTGTTCGAATTTGAGGCGACCAGCGACAAATGATCGCGGATCACTTGCATGTGGGTAAAAAAATAATCTGCCAGCGAGCGGGTAATGCGCCCACCAACGACGTGAATGGTGCGGTCTTTGTCAGAGAGCAGATTGACCACGGCGTTAAATTCGTCGGGGTCGATTTGATGCAAGGTCTGGCGCATGTTTTCCATGACCGCATCGGCAAACCGATTAAGAATATGTGTGTCAGGCGCATTCCCAGCCCATCGATTGTGCTTGCTGATCGGATTGGAAATCATCGCTTCGACCTCGACACGCAACGTCGCCTGAAGATCAGGAAATCCGCTAAACCCAAGTTTTTTGGCCATTCGCACAGCCGTCGGTGTCGAGACATTTGATGCCTCGGCGATGGCGGTGATGCTGCCCAATCCCGAAACCGGGTAATTTTCCAACATCGCATTGGCAAGTCGGCGTTCGGTGCGGGTCAGTTCGTCAAATTTACGACGAATACGTTCAGCGACGGTAAGGTCCTTGGCTGTCACCATCTCGTCTCTAGCCTCCTTATTCCAAGGAGCGCTAATCATGGATGAAAAGGCATCGGTATAGAAGCACAAATTGAAAATTGGACTACAGTTACTTTCTTGACAGAAATTAAATTCACTGAAATTATAATTTCAATAATTAAATTTGGGGGGAACCGTACGTGCACTTGCAGCCCATCAAGTCACATTCTGAAGACAGTGGCATATTGCAGTTTAATCCCTATGGGACGGGACCAGTGGTCTTTGTGTGCGAACATGCCAACAATTTTATCCCCGAAGAGTTTATGAATCTGGGCCTAGACAGTAAGGCGCAGGCAAGCCACATCGCGTGGGATTTGGGCGCTTTGCCGGTGGCGAAGGCGTTGGCCGTCGAATTTGATGGCATCTTACTTGCGCCCGGCGTGTCACGGCTGGTTTGCGACTGTAACCGCCCAACGACCGCGAGAAACGCCGTGCTCGAACGAAGTGAGGGATATGACATTCCGGGAAACATGGGGCTAAGCGATGCCGAGCGCACGTATCGCGCCGAGCGGTATCATATCCCCTATCACAACGCCTTGGCGTCAAGTATTGAAACGGCACTATCAGCAGGTCGATTGCCTGCGGTCGTCTCGATCCATTCGTTCACCCCGGTCTACCATGGTGTACCGCGCGCGTTTGACCTTGGCATCCTGCACGACAGGGACTCTCGACTAGCCAATGAAATCTTCGCGCTCGCCAATTCCGAAGGTGATTTAGCCGTCTGTATGAACGAACCCTACGATGCCGACGACGGTGTCACATTTACGCTGGCCGAACATGCACTTCCGCGAGGGTTATTGAACGTGATGATTGAAATCAGAAACGATTTGATTGAGGATGCCCCTAGCCAAAAGGCCATGGCGGAACGATTGGCGGGCTACATGAAGTTCGCATTAAAAACATTAGGCGATGGACGAGCCCCAAAAAATGACCGGTGAGAAACCAACTATGCCGAAACCAATTGTCACTTATGTCCGTTGGGTGGACAACTTGAACTACGGGATCGGGCGGATCGTCATGTATATGATCTTTTTGATGATTGGCATTCTGTTTTGGTCTTCTGTATCGAAAACTTTTTTCTTACCGTCGCTGTGGACACTGGAAATGGCCCAATTTTTAATGGTTGCCTACTATCTTCTTGGCGGCGGCTATTCGATGCAAATCGATTCTCATGTTCGCATGGATCTGCTTTACAGCCGCTGGTCGGATAAAGGAAAAGCCCGGGCCGATGCGATCACCTCTATTTTCCTAATTTTTTTCTTAGGTCTGTTGCTATATGGCAGCCTTTCCAGCACGGAATACGCGATCAGATACGGTGAAAAAAGCTATTCTTCCTGGGCACCAAAAATGGCCCCGATCAAGATTATTATGGTTATTGGTATATTCCTAACCTTGTTGCAGGCCATCGCCACGTTTTTCAAAGACATCGCTAAAATGAGAGGCATACAACTCGGACGCGCGCCTGAGCGTCAGGAGATCGGTTCATGAGTTATGAAATGATCGCCATCCTGATGTTCTCATCCATGATGATCATGATGCTGACCGGCCAACGGGTGTTTGGCGCAATTGGCTTTGTCGCCGTTGCTGCAGCACTGATGCTATGGGGGACCGGCGGTTCCGAAATGGGTTTCAGTGCGGCCATGAAATTGATGAAGTGGTACCCGCTGCTGACCTTGCCGTTGTTTGTCTACATGGGGTATATGCTCTCGGAGTCCGGTATTGCCGATGATTTGTACAAGATGTTCCACGTCTGGATGGGGCCTCTTAACGGTGGTCTGGCTATCGGCACCATCGGCCTGATGGTCGTGGTGTCGGCCATGAACGGGCTCAGTGTCGCAGGCATGGCAATTGGTGCGACCATTGCCTTACCTGAGCTACTGCGCCGCGGATACGACAAAATTATGGTCACCGGGGTTATTCAGGCAGGCAGTTCCCTGGGGATTTTGGTACCCCCCAGTGTTGTCCTGGTTCTTTATGGGATGATCGCCCGTCAACCCATTGGTCAATTGTGGATGGCCGGGGTCTTCCCTGGGCTCTTAATGGCAAGCTTGTTCGTCCTTTACATTGCCGTCAGGTGTAAACTTCAACCTGAGTTGGGGCCTGCCCTGGCCAAAGAAGAACGAAATGTCAGCTGGCCGGAAAAATTCCGCCTATTGAGCGCGGGGGTATTGCCGCTTGCTATCTTCTTCCTGATGACCGGCTTGTTTCTGATGGGCGTCACATCATTGGTGGAAAGTTCGGCCGTTGGTGCCGTATCTGCGACCCTAGCCGCATTGATTAAAAAGCGGCTAAGCATAAAAGTTATCCATAATACGGTTCAGAAAACCTTGAGCGTCAGCTGCATGTTTATGTGGATCATTCTAGCCGCCCTTGCCTTCGGTGCGGTTTTTGACGGCCTTGGCGCGGTAAAAGCGATTGAGTCATTCTTTGTTCAGAAGATGGGGTTAAGCCCCTGGGAAATCCTGATCATGATGCAGCTATCTTATTTGATTATGGGAATGTTTCTCGACGACACCGCCATGCTGGTCATTGTTGCCCCATTGTACGTTCCGCTTGTCGGCGCCCTCGGCTTCGATTTGATCTGGTATGGTGTACTTTACACCATCACCTGCCAAATCGCTTATATGACCCCGCCCTTTGGCTACAACCTTTTCTTGATGCGGGCGATGGCCCCGCCGGAAATTACCATTACCGACATCTACCGTTCAATTGTTCCCTTTGTTGCTGTGATGATCCTGGGGTTGACCCTGGTCATGGTATTCCCGGAAATCGCCCTCTGGTTACCCAAGACTTTTTATGGCCGTTAAATTGCAACTTTAGTGAAGGAGAAATACAGAACCCAAATCAAATATTTTTTCATCAAAGCAATAGCGCTTAAAATCAGAAAATTGATTTCAACCAAAATACTACAGGGAGGAATTTACAATGACGACGAAAAGACGTGATTTTCTAAAAACCGCCGGCGTGGCAACGGCGGCTGCCGTAGGCGCAACCACCCTCAGCGCCCCCAATGTACATGCCGCTGGCAAACAGATTAAATGGCGGCTGCAAACCTACGCGGGTCCGGCGCTGGCCGAACATGTGATCAAACCGGCAATCGACGATTTCAACAAAGCGGCTAATGGTGAAATGGTTATTGAACTTTTTCACGGCGATCAGCTTGTTCCCACCGGCGAACTGTTCCGCGCTTTACAAAACGGCACGATAGATGCCGTGCAAAGTGACGATGATTCCATGGCATCACCAACGGCGGTGACCCAGTTCGGTGGGTATTTCCCGTTTGCGACCCGTTATTCCCTCGACGTTCCGGTGCTTTTTCACCAGTACGGCCTGGATAAAATCTGGGATTCGGAATACAGCAAAGTCGGCGTTAAATGGATCAGCGCCGGGTCGTGGGATCCCTGCCATTTCAATACCAAAACACCGATTAATAGCCTTGCCGATCTTAAGGGCAAGCGAGTGTTCACGTTCCCGACTGCCGGTAAGTTCCTATCGCGCTTCGGCGTCGTTCCGGTGACTCTGCCTTGGGAAGATATTGAAGTCGCCGTGCAAACCGGCGAACTCGATGGCATTGCATGGTCAGGTATCACCGAGGATTACACCGTTGGTTGGGCGGACGTGACCGACTACTTCCTGACCAACAACATTTCAGGCGCATGGTGTGGTTCATTCTTCGCCAACCAAGGCCGTTGGAACGACCTGCCTGATCACTTGAAGACCTTGGTCAAGCTCGCCTTTGATAGTTCTCACTACTATCGCCAACACTGGTATTGGGGCGGAGAAGCGGCACTGCGCGTCAATGGCACCAAGATGAAACTGACGTCCATTCCAGATGAAGAATGGGCGACGGTTGAAGCCGAAGCGTTGAAATTCTGGGATGAGATTGCTGAAACAGGAGAAGTCGCCAAAAAAGTTGTCGACATCTTCAAGAAATACAACGCTGTCATGGACAAGGCTGGACGCCCATATCGCTACAGCTAACGCAGATGAAAGGGTGACGGCTAGAATTCCAGTCGGCACCTAAGTCAGAATACAAATGTAAGGGTGCGGCCCGATTGTTTTGATCGTGGTCGCGCCCTTTTTTGTCACACAGACGCATTGGCCCCATCCGGTTGGCCAATTCGGGCCTTTTCGAGTGTCGAGACTCTGGTTAGGCTGTAATCCCTGCAAACGAGAGGCCCATGATGCACGTCCCCAAACATTTTTCTGAAAATGACCCAGAATTCCTCAACACGCTAATTCGCTCTGCCAGCTTTGCTAGCCTAATCATGACGGAAGGCGCCACCCCAATGGCCACCCACCTTCCACTGCATTTGGCCCCCGATGATGGGCAATACGGCACCCTATACGGCCATGTGGCGCGCGCTAATGATCACTGGAAGCTGTTTGACGGACACGCCACGGCGCTGGCAATTTTCACCGGCATTAACGCTTATATCGCGCCAAATTGGTACGCGTCTGACAATCAGGTCCCGACGTGGAATTACGCCGCCGTTCACGCCTACGGTCAGCCTGAGATTGTTGATCAACCAGACGCCGTTCTGGATATTCTATACCATCTCAACAAAGGCAACGAAAACGATGCGACCGGTGTTTGGACCATCGACAAGATGGAACCCACGGTTCTGCATGCGATGTTAAAGGGCATCGTCGCCTTTGCCTTGCCGATCACGCGGATCGAAGGGAAGGTAAAGATGGGACAAAACAAAAAGCCAGAAGACACGGCAGGGGCGATCAAAGGGTTACGTTCAGCCGATAATCCAATGTGGCGTGCCGTTGCTGACGAAATGGAACGTCGGAGCTAGAGCAAAACCGGAGCGAATAGGTTCATTCGCGAACGTGGGTTTGCGGGGATATCAACTCGTTAGAACACTTTCGGTGATCCAAAAATCGCCGGAAGTGTTCTAACCTCATCCGCGATCAGGAAAGGCTTTCGGCCAGGTATCTGGGTGAGCCCGCAGGTATTGCTTGGGATAAGGTGCGCTGGCCCCTAGTTCTTCAGCCGCATGCCAAGCCCATCGCGGGTCATACAAATATCCGCGGGCAAGGGCGACCATATCAGCCTGACCACTTGCAACGATGTTTTCAGCCAACTGTGGGTCACGGATCATGCCGACAGCAATTGTCAAAATGTCAGCGTCTTTCTTAATCCGTTCGGAAAATTCAACCTGATAGCCCGGTCCAGACGTTCCAACCGGAGGACGGTCTGCGGTACTGCCGCCGCCAGACGCGTCAATAAAATCACATCCAAGCTGCTTGAGCTTGCTGGCAAAAATGACCGTTTCATCCAGCGTCCAACCGCCCTCAATCCAGTCGGTCGCCGACACACGAACGCCCAACGGCTTGGTTTCAGGCCATGCATTTCGTATAGCAGTAAAAATTTCAAGCGGGAAGCGCATACGGTTTTCAAGACTGCCACCGTACTCGTCCTGGCGCTGGTTAGACAGCGGCGATAAAAACGCGTGCATCAGATAACCGTGCGCGGCATGCAATTCGGCCAAATCGAAACCCAGCCGCTGGCTGCGTTCTGCCGCCTGAACAAATGCGTCACGAATTCGGTCCATGTCGGCCCGATCCATTTCTTTAGGAATGCGCCCGCCTTCACTAAAGGGGATGGCCGACGGGCCAAAGGTCGCCCAGCCGCCATCGTCGTCACCAAGCGACGCGCCGCCATTCCACGGCAAAGCAGAGGATGCCTTGCGACCGGCGTGGGCAAGTTGAATGCCGATTTTCGCCGATCCATGTTCTCGGCAAAATGCCAAAACCCGCTTAAGGGCTTGTTCATTGTCATCAGAATAAAGGCCAACACAGCCCGGTGTAATCCGGCCATCGGCTTCAACGCCCGTGGCCTCAACGATGATCATCCCCGCACCAGACAGGGCCATCCCGCCGAGATGAACAAGATGCCAGTCCGTAACCGAGCCGTTGTCCGCCGAATACTGGCACATGGGGGCGACAACAATGCGGTTTTCAATTTCCAGATCACGCAGTTTTAGCGGCGAAAATAAAGCTTTTGACATCAATCCAAGTCTTTCTAATGGCACGTCATAGGAATATCATTTGAAGGTAATGTCGCAAATTTCATATGATTTTGAGCCGCGCGGCGTCGTCACGTCAACAGAATCACCAACGGTTTTACCAATTAACGCGCGCGCAAGTGGCGCCGTAATTGACAACCGTCCCTTCTCGATATCGGCCTCATAGGTGCCAACAATCTGATAGGTGATTTCTTCGTCCGTATCCTCATCTGCCAACAGAACGATGGCGCCGAAGATAACCACATCTCCGCTCAGGCTGGCGGTATCGATCACCTCAGCACAGCTGATCACGCCTTCCAGAACCGTAATCCGGCCCTCGATAAAACCTTGGCGTTCCCGGGCGGCATGGTATTCGGCATTCTCTTTAAGATCGCCGTGCTCACGCGCCGAGGCAATGGCGCGAATGACCATTGGCCGTTCTTCATATTTCAACCGCTTGAATTCTTCTTCGAGGGTGTCTAACCCCCCCCGTGTCATTGGGACCTTTTCCATGGTCTAGTTCTCATTCGTCTCTTTAGAAATTCACAAAACCTTCCCCGGCAGCCCTAAATTCACGGCCACATGGCTCACTAACGACGAGGCGGGAAAGTCGCGCCCTAAAACGCCCTCTTAAAATAGTCCTGTAGGGGCGCAACATCAAGGTCTGAGGATGAGAGGGCGCGAATCGCACCAATCACAGCCGCCGCCCCCGTCATCGTTGTGTAATGAATGACGTTGTTGGTCAGTGCCGAACGGCGGATGGAATAACTATCAAGGATCGCCTGGACACCTTCCGTCGTATTGATAACAATCTGGATTTCGCCATTAACGATGGCATCTTCACAATGTGGGCGCCCCTCAAGCACCTTATTGACTCGCGTCACCTCAAGCCCCTGCTCACTCAGATAGGCCTGGGTTCCCGATGTCGCCATCAACGTAAAACCAAGTTCAATCAGCTGCTTGGCCAGAATGGCCGCTTTTGCCTTGTCGCGATCTTTAATCGAAATAAAGACACAGCCTGATCTTGGCAACGGATTCCCGGCGGCGATTTGTGATTTAGCGAAGGCACGCGGGAAGTTACTGTCCAACCCCATGACTTCGCCGGTTGATTTCATTTCCGGGCCAAGGATCGTATCGACACCGGGGAAACGAGCGAACGGGAAGACCGCTTCTTTAACCGCAATGTGTTCTCGGTGGGCATGGCTTTCAAGGTCGAAGTCTTTAAGTTTTTCACCGGCCATGATGCGCGCGGCGATCTTGGCGATAGGAATACCGGTCGCCTTGGCGACAAACGGCACAGTACGACTGGCCCGCGGGTTGACCTCAATGATGTAGACAATTCCATCCTTGTAAGCGAATTGCACATTCATCAAACCAACAACATTAAGCGCTTTGGCCAACGCCATAGCTTGCCGTTTAAGTTCGTTCACGACCTTTTCACTCAATGAGTAAGGTGGCAACGAACAGGCAGAGTCGCCAGAATGGATGCCAGCTTCTTCGATATGCTCCATGACGCCGGCAATAAAAACGTCGTCGCCGTCGCAAATCGCATCGACATCAATCTCGACAGCATCCTGAAGGTAGCTGTCCAACAACACCGGGCTATCACCCGAGACATGCACCGCTTCAGACATATACCGCTGCAACGAACTCAGGTTATGAACAATTTCCATTGCCCTGCCACCCAAGACATACGACGGACGAATAACCAGTGGGTAACCGATGCGACCAGCGACCTCTTCGGCTTCGCTGTTTGACCGCGCGAGGCCGTTTACCGGCTGGCGGAGATCAAGATCAATTAACAATTGCTGAAACCGTTCACGGTCTTCAGCCAAGTCGATTGCGTCGGGGCTGGTTCCGAGAATAGGGATGCCCATATCCTCCAACGCCTGACTTAGCTTAAGAGGGGTCTGTCCGCCCAATTGGACGATACAACCGAGAAACGCCCCCTTCTTCTGCTCAACCCTAACAAGCTCAATCACGTCTTCCTCGGTCAGCGGCTCAAAATATAGCCTATCTGAGGTGTCGTAATCGGTTGAAACCGTTTCCGGGTTGCAGTTCACCATAATCGCTTCATATCCGGCCTCCTTCAACGCGTAGGCGGCGTGGACACAGCAATAATCAAACTCAATACCCTGGCCGATACGGTTGGGGCCACCGCCAAGAATGGCGATTTTCTTGCGCTCAGAGGGAGCAGCTTCACACTCGGCTGGGCGCGACCCATCACCTTCATAAGTCGAATACATATAAGAAGTTTGCGATTTAAACTCGCCAGCGCAGGTATCTACCCGCTTGTAGACAGGTGTCACCGCAAGCGCCCGACGACGGCTGGCAACGACGGCTTCGGTTTCCCCAACAAGTTCGGCCAATCGCGCGTCAGAAAATCCCATTTTCTTGATCGACAAAAACTCAATATGGAGTGTCGGCAATCCGTTTTGGCGAATATCTTCTTCCACATCAACGATGGCTTTAATTTGATCAAGGAACCACGGATCGAATTTACAGGCGGTTTTGATATCGCCATAAGCCAGCCCTAGACGGAAGGCCTGGGCAATAAAACGAATACGTTCCGGTCGCGGCTCAGCGAGCGCGGCTTTAACCACGTCGGCATCGAGAACGCCATCAACCATCGCCCCGTCGATTTCCACTTCATTTAGGCCACTGAGACCGGTTTCCATCGAGCGCAGACCCTTTTGCAGGGATTCCGCAAAATTACGACCAATCGACATCGCCTCGCCAACCGATTTCATCGATGTTGTCAGCAGGGCGTCCGTAGTCGGGAATTTTTCAAACGTAAAGCGTGGGATTTTTGTCACCACATAATCAATTGTCGGCTCAAAGCTGGCAGGCGTTACGCCGGTAATGTCGTTGCTGAGTTCGTCCAACGTATAACCAACAGCCAGCTTGGCAGCAATTTTGGCAATCGGGAACCCGGTGGCTTTTGACGCCAACGCCGATGATCGGCTGACCCGAGGGTTCATTTCGATAATGATTAATCGTCCGGTTTCAGGATTAACGGCGAATTGCACGTTCGATCCGCCGGTCTCGACGCCGATCTCGCGCAGAACTGCAATCGACGCGTTACGCATGATTTGGTATTCTTTGTCAGTCAGGGTGAGCGCCGGTGCAACGGTGATGGAATCCCCCGTATGCACACCCATAGGGTCAACATTCTCGATCGAACAGATGATGATACAGTTGTCCGCCACGTCGCGAACAACTTCCATCTCGAACTCTTTCCAACCGACAATCGATTCTTCGACCAGAACTTCGCCGACTGGCGAAGCGTATAACCCGCCAGCGACTATTTTTTCAAACTCGGCCTTGTTATAAGCGATGCCGCCACCGATGCCGCCCATGGTGAAGGATGGGCGAATGACCAGAGGCAGACCGATTTTCTGCATCGCCTCATGGGCTTCCTCCATGGAGTTAACGACCTGACTGATCGGCGTATCAAGACCGATCTTATCCATGGCGTCGCGAAACTTCTGGCGATCTTCCGCTTTGGCAATGACGTCAGCTTTCGCGCCGATCATCTCGACGCCGTATTTCTCAAGGATGCCGTGCTTCGCCAGATCCATCCCGGCATTAAGCCCGGTCTGACCGCCCATGGTCGGCAATAACGCATCCGGGCGTTCCTTGGCGATCACACGTTCCAACATTTCAATGGTGATCGGCTCAATGTAGGTGGCGTCAGCCATGCCGGGATCCGTCATAATCGTCGCCGGATTTGAGTTAACCAGAATCACCCGGTATCCCTCTTCCCTAAGCGCCTTACACGCCTGCGCCCCGGAATAATCAAACTCACACGCCTGACCGATAACAATAGGTCCGGCACCAATGATCATGATCGATTTTATGTCATTACGTTTTGGCATCTATTAATTTCTCTACCATTTTCTACTCTTCCCCTTCCCGCTTGAGGGGGCAAGACCGGGATGGGGGTGAAATTTTCAATTACAATGCAGCCTAACGCCGGCCCTCCATCACCCCGACAAACCGCGCAAACAGGTAATGACTGTCCTGCGGCCCTGGGGAGGCTTCGGGGTGGTATTGGACGGAAAAAATTGGTTTGCCGTCAACACGAAGCCCCTGTAGCACGCCATCGAACAGTGACCGGTGGGTTTCGATGACGCCCGCAGGAAGAGTTTCTCCATCGACAACAAACCCGTGGTTCTGACTGGTGATTTCGACTTTGCCGGTTTCCAGATCCTTGACCGGCTGATTGGCGCCACGGTGCCCCATATGCATTTTTTTGGTTTTAGCGCCAAGCGCGAGTGCCAGAATTTGATGACCAAGACAGATACCGAATATGGGCAGGCCCGTTGCCATAACGCCCTGTACCATGGGTACGGCATAGGTGCCGGTTGCCGCCGGATCGCCGGGACCATTGGACAGGAACAGGCCATCTGGCTTATGGGCCAATATGTCTTCGGCAGTCGCTGTTGCTGGAACAACGGTTACCTTGCACCCCTGTGAGGCAAGGCAGCGCAGGATATTCTGTTTGGCACCAAAATCAACGGCAACAACGTGGAAGCGATGTTCACGCTGCTGACCGAACCCCTCGGTCAAGGACCACGTCGTCTGATCCCACGAATAGGATTGCTTGCATGACACCTCAATCGCCAGATCCATGCCTTCCAGGCCCGGCCACTGCAGCGCCTTTGTGCGTAAGGCGTTGACGTCGATGTTCTTATTTGGTGCATACACGACCGTTCCATTCGGCGCGCCACCATCACGAATTCGCCGTGTCAGTCGGCGGGTATCAATACCGGTAACCGCCGTCAAGTTCATGGACTTTAACCATGCATCCAGAGGCTTGGCCGCCCGCCAACTGGCCGGGTCGGTGATTGAACAGCGCAAAACACACCCCCGTGCCGCAGGCGTGATCGATTCCATGTCGTCCTCATTGGTCCCGACATTACCGATATGGGGAAACGTAAAGGTGATGATTTGCCCCGCATAACTGGGGTCAGTCATGATTTCCTGATACCCGGTCAACGCGGTATTGAAACAAACCTCGCCTTCAGCCTCGCCAATCGCGCCCGCTCCACGGCCCCAAAACACCTCGCCATCGGCAAGGACAAGGGCGGCGTCTGCCCAATCAGGGCGCTGGCTGAATAAGGTCTCCGACGCGGGCGCGCAGAAAGAGTCGCTCTCCTCGGACAGTGTCCCCCGGAGAGATTGTTGGGTTTTCTTTTCATTCATGGGCAGTGCCATAGGGCGAGGGTTGGATTTGAGCGTTTCTAAGCAAAGACCGGGCCAAGGTCAAGACTCAAAAAGAAGAGAAAATCATTTGAAATCAATGTGTTAAAAAATGGGAATCCAGTTTCTTTTATGTCTGTTTTTTGCTAGGCTTCTTTTTTCCAAAAATACTGAGGGACTGCCATGCTTCGCCAGCAGATAAACGATGCGTTCAAGTCGGCCATGAAAACCCAGGATAAGCGCGCCACCTCGACCCTGCGCCTGATTATGGCTGCCCTGAAAGACCGTGATATCGCCCTGCGCCCTAAGGGCAACACTGACGGCCTGACCGATGAACAAATTCTGTCGCTACTTCAATCAATGATCAAACAGCGCCGCGAAAGCATCACCATGTACGAAAAAGGCGGACGTATGGAGCTTGCCCAGCAAGAAGCCGAAGAAATTGCCATCATTGAGGGGTTCATGCCCGCACAAATGACCGATGACGAACTAAACGAGGCCGTCGCTGCGGCAATAAGCGAAGTCGGCGCCGAATCGATTAAGGATATGGGTAAGGTAATGGGGGCCTTGAAACAAAAACACACTGGTAAAATGGATTTTTCTAAGGCCGGTGCGACTGTCAAGCAGCGCCTGGGCTAGCAGATTTCCTTAACGATCTCCGGATGCCAAGAACCCTATAAGCATGGCTTTTTCACCTCGATTTCTTGATGAACTAAAATCCCGGGTCGGCTTGGCCGAAATTGTCTCTAAGAGGGTCAAATTGACAAAAAAGGGCCATGAACACACTGGCCTCTGCCCGTTCCATAACGAAAAAACGCCCTCTTTCACCCTGAATGAAGACAAAGGGTTCTATCATTGCTTTGGCTGTCAGGCCAATGGCAGCGTCATTGACTTTATCATGGAAACCGACGGGTTAAGCTTTCGTGAAGCGGTCGAGACACTGGCTGGGGTGGCCGGAATGGACGTTCCGCAAGACACGCCGGAAGCGCGCGACCGCGAACGCAAGCGCCAAACCATGATCGACGTTATGGACGCGGCGGCCAGATATTTTGAAAAAATGCTGCATATGCCCGAAGGTCGGGCGGCCATGGACTATGTCAAATCGCGTGGCCTAACCAGCGCCACAGTGGAAACCTTCCGGCTAGGGTTTGCCCCCGCTTCAAGAAGCGGATTGAAGTCGGCATTGATGCGCGAAGATATCCCTGAGGATATGATGGTTGCAGCAGGCCTGTTGATTCGCCCGGACGAAGACCGAGGGCGGGGAACAGAGACTTACGACCGCTTCCGTGGCCGCCTGATGTTTCCTATTCAAGACCGACGCGGGAGGGTCATCGCCTTTGGCGGGCGGATTCTCGGTGACGGAGAACCGAAATATCTTAACTCGCCGGAAACACCTTTGTTTCATAAGGGGCGCGAGCTCTACGCCCTCAATCACGCCATGCGTGCGGCCATAACCTCAGGGACCTTTATTGTTTCAGAAGGTTATATGGATGTCATCGCCCTCTATCAGGCGGGATTTGAGCACGCGGTTGCACCGTTGGGTACGGCGTTGACAGAAGAGCAACTACAGCTGATTTGGAAATCGGTCCCCGAACCCGTGCTTTGTTTTGACGGAGACCGCGCGGGCATGAACGCAGCCGTCAAAGCCGCATTGAAAGCCCTGCCCCACCTGCGCCCCGGGTACGGACTTCGTATCGCCACCCTACCGCAAAGAGAAGACCCGGACAGCCTAATCAAATCCGGCGGACGTGCCGCCATGCAGCAGGTCCTTGATCAGGCGATCCCTCTGTCGGAATTTATTTGGCGATCAGAAACCAATGGACGGTTACCAACAACGCCAGAAACGAAAGCAGCCCTTCAAGCCAAACTGAAAGAACACACTCGCGACATACAAGACCCCGATGTGCGCAAGCACTTCGCCAAGGCGTTTAATGATCGCATCTGGCCTGATAGAAAAGATCGGAGCTGGCAAGGTGGAGGGCGCCAAAAAGGACGCCGTGGGCGCGGCACCTGGTCGTCAAACATGGACCTAGATATCGACGCTGGGCCAAATGCCAAAGTCGATATCAGGTCAATGCGTGAAGCCATCCTGACTGGGGCCTTGATTAACCACCCTGAGCTCTATGATCAGGTCTCGGAACGTATGGGAACCATTACCTTTCAGGCCCTTGACCTTGACAATCTCCGTCAACAGGTTTTAAAGACCTTGGCGGCTCAGTCTGGGCTTGAAACTGAGGCATTGACTGACCATCTTAGACTCCAGGTCGAGTGCGAAATAGCGCTGGCGAAAGTATTGGGCCCGGACGTGCAGAAGCATGCCGCATTTATGCGTCCTGGTTCGGATTTTGAGTTGGCCAAAGCCGGATGGAATGAGACATTCGAGAAACTTAGGGGTAAGGATCTCAACGCTGAAATCAAAGACGCTGAACAAGATGTTGCGAACAATCCGACCGAGGACGCCTGGAGGCGGCTTCAAATCTTAAGACAGCAAGCGATTGACAGCGACGGGAATGAACTGGCTGACTGAAATCTGGATTTCCCGATGTGCGGGGTCCTGACGTTATAATTATTGATAATTAGACATGAATGAAGTGCTAACCAGAACGAATAATCCACGGTCCGGGCACTGACAAAAGCGGAGTTACAGCATTGGCGAAAGCAGCAGCGAAAAAAGCGGAAGCTGGCACCACAACAGAAGAAAGTGGCGATAGCCCGCTTCTTGATACCATGGGTGCCGCCGTCAAGAAGATGGTTGCGCAGGGAAAAGAACGTGGTTTCGTCACCTATGACGACCTAAATGAAGCGCTGCCGCCTGATCAAGTGTCCTCTGAGCAAATTGAAGACACCATGTCGATGCTCTCTGAAATGGGCATCAATGTCGTTGAGAACGAAGAGGCCGAAGAAGCCAACGCCCCCGAACAGCCAGAGCAAACAACGACAAAAGCCCGTGGCAACGTTGACGAAGCCGAGCTCGGTCGAACTGACGACCCGGTCCGCATGTATCTGCGTGAAATGGGCTCGGTTGAGTTACTGTCTCGTGAAGGCGAAATCGCCATTGCCAAACGGATCGAAGCCGGTCGCGAAATGATGATTGGCGGGGTTTGTGAAAATCCACTGACCATTCGTGCGATCGTTCAATGGCACGATGCCCTGGTTAATGGCGAAATGTTGCTACGCGATATCATTGATCTGGAAACGACCCACACGGGCGGACCAGCGGCCCAACAAATGGCCGTGGCGACCGGGCAGGATAATGCTGGCGAAGAGGGCCAAACGACCGACGAAGAAACCGTGAACGAGGCCAGTCCTATTGTTCCTGTGGACGCCCCTCGCGAGGCTGAAAAACCCAATGAAGCCAGCGAAGCGGGTGGTGAGGGCGGCGAAGGTGGTGAAGGCCGCTCAAATGATGATGACGATGATGACGAAGATGACGCCGAAAACAACTTATCCCTGTCCGCGCTAGAAGAAAAACTAACGCCAGAAGTTGTTGAAACATTTGAAGAAATTGCCAAAACTTATAAAAAACTGCACAAGCTTCAGATTATCCGGTTAGATGCACTGCAAGCCGGTGAAGATATCAAGCCCGCTCAGGAAAAACGCTATAACAAACTCCGCCACACACTTGTTGAACTGATGGAAGATGTCCACCTCAACAACAACCGCATTGAGCAACTGGTTGAACATCTCTACGAACTCAACCGCCTGCTGATCGGTTTTGAAGGTAAATTACTGCGCCTGGCGACCACAGCCAAAATCAAGCGCGAGGATTTTCTTGTACAGTATCGAGGGCATGAACTCGACCCTGGCTGGTTTGCGCGCGTCTCCAAGCTACCTGGAAAAGGTTGGGAGCGCTTTTCGAACAAATATGAAAGCGACGTCCGTGAATTCCGTGGCAGTATCGCCGAAATTTCTCAGGAAGCGGGCCTTCCGGTTCCTGAATTCCGCCGGATCGTCGCCATCGTCCAAAAAGGCGAACGCGAATCAACAAAAGCCAAAAAAGAGATGATCGAGGCCAATCTGCGCCTGGTGATTTCAATTGCTAAAAAATACACCAACCGTGGCTTGCAATTCCTTGATCTCATTCAAGAAGGCAACATCGGCCTGATGAAGGCTGTTGATAAATTTGAATATCGCCGTGGGTACAAGTTCTCAACCTATGCCACATGGTGGATCAGACAGGCAATCACGCGCTCAATTGCAGATCAGGCTCGGACCATTCGTATTCCCGTGCACATGATCGAGACCATTAACAAGCTGGTGCGAACATCGCGTCAGATGCTGCATGAAATTGGTCGGGAACCAACGCCAGAAGAGCTCTCTGTCAAGCTCTCCATGCCGTTGGAAAAGGTCCGGAAAGTCCTCAAAATCGCCAAGGAACCGATTTCCTTGGAAACGCCGATTGGTGATGAAGAAGACAGTCAATTGGGTGATTTCATTGAAGATAAGAACGCCGTTCAGCCTCTGGATGCGGCCATTCAAGCCAACCTCCGTGAAACCACGACCCGCGTTCTGGCCTCTCTTACCGCACGTGAGGAACGCGTGCTGCGCATGCGTTTCGGTATTGGTATGAACACCGACCACACGCTTGAGGAAGTCGGTCAGCAGTTCTCAGTCACCCGCGAGCGCATCCGCCAAATTGAAGCAAAAGCACTGCGTAAATTGAAACATCCGTCGCGGTCGCGCAAGCTGAGAAGCTTTCTCGATTATTGAGATCTTTGTTTGCAACCAGATCCAAGGCCGGGGCACCAACCCCGGCCTTTTTTATTGCCTGACCACAGACGCTATTTTAATTGCCTAACCGGCATCTCCTGCTAAAACAGGGAACCCTTTATTAAGGGCCTGTAGCTCAGTTGGTTAGAGCCGGCCGCTCATAACGGTCTGGTCGCAGGTTCGAGTCCTGCCGGGCCCACCATTCCCTCCCGTGCGCCCCTCACTCACAACACGGTCTATCAACAAGCCGTCTTCAATAACGACGTCAGGACCCAACGGCATCTCAACTCCCGAGAGGCGACGACGCATTTTCGAAACGACGTGCTGAAGTCGTGGTCTGCGGCTGGGGCCACGTGATAAGCCGATGCTGACAATGTTTGAGCTCCGGCGTGAGGACGTTAACGTGACAATGCCGCCTTGCGGACAGAAATCCATTTCTTTGATCGGGGGATATGACTAAGATTGTTACCGATTTGATGATTTTCTGCGAAACGCCGGATCACAAACGCAGGAATACGCTGTGTTCTTGATCCGGTGGGCAAAACTTTATTTTGAGAAGGAGTTTCGTAAAACGTGGTTGATTTGAGGTATGAATCCCCGGGCACAACAGAGGCCGCCGTCGCTCTGCTGGCTGCGGAAGGCCAAATGGCGAGGGTGTTCGCCGGGGGAACGGATCTTGTTGTTCAAATGAAGGAAGAGCTTGTTGAGCCGACCCTTCTTGTCGACATCAAAAAGATTTCCGAAACCCGCGAGATAACAATTGGCCCTGAGCAAGTCCGGATCGGCGCTGCTGTCACTGGCGCAGAGCTGGGAGAAAACGAGCCGCTCAAGGCGATGTGGCCGGGGGTGGTGGAAGCCGTCGAGCTGATTGGCTCAGCTCAGGTTCAGGGACGCGCCACAATTGGCGGTAATCTCTGCAACGCCTCACCTGCCGCTGACAGCGTTCCGGCGTTGATCGCGGCCGCCGCTAAAGCCGTGATTGCAGGTCCAGGTGGGTCACGGGAAGTGCCGGTCGGGGATTTTTTGACGGGTCCGGGCCAAACATCACTGAAGCTCGGCGAATTTGTAACCTCCATTATCCTACCTCACCCGCCGGAACGCGCCAGCGATGCCTATTTGCGATTTATCCCGCGTACTGAGATGGACATCGCCGTCGTCGGCGCAGGCCTGTCCATTGTTCTCAATGCTGATGGAACCTGTGCGGCGGCCCGTTTGGCCCTTGGCGCCGTGGCCCCAACAGCCCGATTGGTCGACGCGACATCGGAAATTATGGTCGGAAACAAACTGGACGAAGGCGTCCTGGACGCCTTATCCACAGTCGCCAGCGAAACCTGCCGTCCGATCGACGACAAACGCGGAACCATAGAATTCAGAACAAAAGTGGCCGGGGTTCTGGCCTGTCGGGTGGCAAAAATCGCCTGGCATCGAGCGGAGAATAAATGATGGCAAGGCACCACGTAACGGCAACGATCAACGGGGATGAAGTGGAATTCTCCTGCCGGGCCGAGCGAACCCTGCTCGACGTTCTGCGCGAAGATCTCCACATGATCGGAACTAAAAATGGCTGTGGCAGCGGGGATTGCGGCGCCTGCACAATTATTCTCAACGGCCGTCCCGTCAATGCCTGTCTGGTGCTGGGGGCTGAGCTTGACGGCGCCACAATTGAAACCATCGAAGGCATGGCCACGGGCAACGCGCTGCATCCTTTGCAACAAAAATTTCTCGACCATGCCGCCTTTCAATGCGGCATCTGTACACCGGGGATCCTCACTATGGCGAAGGCCTTGCTGGAAACAAACCCTGACCCGACCGAGAGCGAGGTCCGGTTCGGGCTGGCCGGGAACCTGTGCCGGTGCACGGGCTATGACAAAATCGTTCGTGCCGTTCTCGATGCGGCTGCTGAAATGAGAGAAAATAAGCCATGACCAAGAACAAGGGCAACGTCGGAACAAATTTCAAATGGGTCGGCAAACGTACCCGTCGGCCCGATGGCCCCGATAAGGTCACCGGTCGGGCACGCTATGGCGATGACATGATTGTACCCGGCATGCTGCATGCAAGAATCCTGCGCAGCCCCCATGCCCACGCCAAAATTCTGTCGATTGATACCAGTAAGGCCCGTGCGCTTGCGGGCGTTAAAGCCGTGGTCACCAGTGAGCACATTCCCGATCACCCGTTACTCAAACCACCCTACGGGCCGGTGATCGCTGATTTTCATGACATCTCGCGGAACGTCATGGCGCGGGAAAAAGTGCTTTACGACGGGCATGCTATCGCCAGTGTCGCCGCCACCAGCGAGCGTATTGCCCGTGCCGCGATCAAGTTGATTGACGTTGAATACGAGGTGTTGCCCTCGGTGCTTGATCCACTGGAGGCCTCCAAACCGGAGGCTCCGGTGTTGCACGCGCACCAATTCACCCACGGCGTTGACCCGGAACCGCAAAAACCGTCGAATGTGTTCCGGGTGGTGACCGGCGGGCGCGGAGATGTCGAAAAAGGTTTTGCCGAGGCTGATATCATCGTCGAACGCGACTTTTCATCACAGCCCGTTCATCAAGGATACATCGAACCCCAGGCCTGCATCGCCACCGCCTCGGAAGATGACAGCGTCGAGCTATGGACAACGACACAAGGCCACTTCGTCATCCGCTCATTTTGCGCCCGGATTTTGAATATGGAGATGGCCAAAGTCAGGGTGACGGCATCCGAAATCGGCGGTGGGTTCGGCGGCAAAAACAACATCTACGCAGAGCCCGTGGCGATCCGATTGTCGCAAATGACGGGCCGACCGGTCCGCATGGTGATGACCCGCTCGGAAGTTTTCCGCGCCACTGGCCCGGCGTCAGGCACGCGCACCCACATCAGGATGGGTGCCAAGAAAGATGGCACGATTACCGCCGCCGAGGTCGATATGTACACCCAGGCCGGGGCCTTCAAGGGAGCGCCTGTCGGCCGTTCCGTCGAAACTTTTTTTTCCGCCTACACCATCGCCAACATCAGGGCGTCGGCCTATGATGTCTGCGTCAACAGGCCTAAGGTCGCAGCCTACCGCGCCCCCGGTGCGCCGATGGCGGCACTGGCGGCAGAAGGCACGATCAACGAACTGGCCAGCCGCCTCGACATGGACCCCATCGATATTCGCCTGAAGAATGCAGTCAGCGAGGGCGACCAAAGCCTCGGCGGTAATAAGTATGGCCGCATCGGGCTACGTGATGTGCTTGAAAAGGTCAAGAACCATGAGCACTATTCAGCCCCTCTGGGAGCAAACCAGGGGCGTGGCTTCGCACTCGGGTACTGGATGCATGGGGGCGGCCTGAGCAGTGTGGCGGCCAACCTTCTCGACGATGGCACGATTACCATCGCCACCGGCAATCCCGATATCGGCGGGTCCCGTTCGTCAATGCGGGTGATGGCCGCCGAAGAACTGGGCATTGATATCGAAATGCTTAAACCGATTGTCGCCGATACGGGCTCAATGGGATACAGCCACCTGACGGCGGGTAGCCGCACGACCTTTGCCACCGGCATGGCGGTGATTTTGGCGGTCCGGGAAATTATCGACAAGCTGCGTGCCCTGGCCGCCAAAAAATGGGCCATCTCTGTTGACGATGTGACGTGGGAAGCGGGTCAGGCAGAAACCGTGCGCGACGGCATCAAGGCGCTGAGCCTGCAAGAACTGGCAGGCATGGCGACAAAAATGGGGGGGGCAATCGCCGGGCACTCAGAAATCAATGCCAGCGGCGCAGGAGCGGCGTTCAGTGCGCAACTGGTGGATGTCGAGGTCGATCCGGAAACCGGATTTGTTTCGCCGAAACGCTACACCATTGTTCAGGATGTCGGTCGGGCGATTTCGCCGGATTATGTCGAGGGGCAAATTCAGGGCGGCGCGGTTCAGGGCATTGGTTGGGCGCTCAATGAGGAATATGTTTATGACGATCAGGCCCGCCTGCAAAACACCGGGTTCCTGGATTACCGCATGCCGGTGGCCTCGGATGTGCCGATGATTGACGCGGTTTTGGTCGAGGTGCCGAACCCAAACCATCCTTACGGCGTGCGCGGCGTCGGCGAGCCACCGATCGTTCCGGCACCAGCCGCCGTTGCCAACGCCGTCGAAAACGCCATTGGCACGACCATGAGCTCCCTTCCCCTATCACCGCCCAAGGTTTTGTGTGCGATAGAACAGGCGCAAGCCGGAAATGATTAAAGCCAGTTTGGGCAACCGATGGTGAGCGACATGAGCGTCGTTCTTTGTAGCATGTAATTCATGTAAATGGTCTTTGGTGGGATGGGTCAACTGCGCCTAGAGTCATTCCGTGTTGATCTGACTCATAAAGGGGATTCACATTTGTGTCGAAATGTGATTCAAGATAGAGGCTGGATAAGGAGGCCAGCCTTTATGTCCCGATCCTATTCCCTTGATTTACGCGA
>Ga0316203_1000740_pt1 | contig 32512 bp, 37 predicted proteins | sample 6monrhotite_MG_FD_204940 | JGI IMG/M metagenome (GOLD analysis project Ga0316203, IMG submission 204940) | Microbial mat bacterial communities from mineral coupon in-situ incubated in ocean water Damariscotta River, Maine, United States -... | ecosystem: Environmental > Aquatic > Marine >... | reverse complement strand
TTGCCCCTATTCGCAAGATATTGAGTCCTGAGGATTCGTGAGACTCAACATATAGCATTAAGCTTATTCTATAAGTGTTTGATTCCATTAATTTCTTGACGCAGAGTCCCAGGTCGTTCACCCTGCGCTCATGAAAAATTCAGATATGCCGATCAATTCCGTCCTTTTGGGCGACTGCATCAAGTCCATGGAAAGCCTTCCCGAAGGCTCCGTCGATATGATCTTCGCCGACCCTCCGTATAACCTGCAATTGCAGGGCGATTTACACCGTCCCAACAACACCAAAGTGGATGCGGTTGACGATGATTGGGATCAGTTTGAAAGCTTTGAGGCCTATGACGACTTCACCAAGCGCTGGTTGAAAGCCGCCCGTCGTTTGTTAAAGCCTGACGGCACCATGTGGGTGATTGGCAGCTATCACAATATTTTCCGCGTTGGCGCGACCTTGCAAGATTTGGGGTTTTGGATGCTCAACGATGTGATTTGGCGCAAGACCAACCCCATGCCCAATTTCCGGGGTCGGCGGTTTACCAACGCCCACGAAACGATGATTTGGGTGGCGAAAGACAAAGACGCACGGTACCGCTTTAATTACGAAGCCATGAAAGCTTTGAACGACGATTTGCAAATGCGTTCCGATTGGACCTTGCCCATTTGTTCGGGCAAAGAACGCCTGAAAAAAGACGGCGTCAAAGCCCACCCAACGCAAAAGCCAGAAAGCTTGTTGTACCGGGTGGTTTTAAGCTCGACCCAACCCGGTGACGTTATTTTAGATCCGTTCTTTGGCACTGGAACCACCGGTGCCGTGGCGAAAAAGCTGGGTCGTAACTGGATTGGGTGTGACGAAAGCAGCGAATACGCCGAACTCGCCACCGCTCGCATAGCCAAAATCCGTCCAGAAAAAGACTTAGAACTGCTGTGCACCCAAAGCAAACGCAGCCTGCCCCGGGTGCCGTTTGGCTCGGTGGTGGAACGCGGCATGTTGAATGCGGGTGACGTTTTGTATGATGGTCGTCGTCGCTATTCGGCCAAAGTGCGCGCCGATGGCACCTTGATCACGTCCGATTTCAAAGGCTCGATCCACCAAGTGGGGGCCTTTGTGCAAAAAGCTCCAAGCTGTAACGGCTGGCAATTTTGGTTCGCCGAAAAACGCGGCAAATTGGTCCCCATCGAAGCCTACAGAGAACAAATTCGCCAAGACATGAACTAGGCGATACCCCATAAGGACCTTGAGTCCTTAGGCCCCCAAAGCCCTCACCGTTCCAGGTCGCTCTTGAACATGGCTTTGGGGGCCTGTTCTTTCCTTGCACTGCGCCCCAACGTTCCCTAAAGATGGGGAACGTTTTTTTTGTGTAAGGAAGTCAGTTTATGTCGTTGAAATGGGATTGTCGTTTTATTCGTTTGGCCCGCGAAATTGGGTCTTGGTCGAAAGATCGTTCGACCCGTGTGGGGGCGGTGATCGTCGCCGAAGACAAAACGCCCAGTTCGTATGGCTATAACGGCTTTCCTCGTGGCGTTGACGATGAAGCCGCAGAGCGTCACGAACGTCCTGACAAATATGACTGGACCGAACACGCCGAACGCAACGCCATTTATAACGCCACCCGCACCGGGCAAACGTTGATGAACAACACCATCTACGTCACCCATGTCCCGTGCCCCGATTGCGCACGCGCCATCTTGCAAGTTGGCATCAAACGGGTGGTGGTCGATAAGGCCTCGGTGTCGGACGAAGATTTCCAAGCCCGGTGGGACGAAAAAGGAAAATTTTCGGAGCGCATGTTCAAAGAAGCCGGAGTCGAAATGGACTATGGCGAAGCCAAAAGCGAAGATGAAATTCGCGGCGAAGGTTAAGAATCTTTTCGCTTTTGAAAGGCATCACTAAAGGCTGCGGCAATGATACCTGTGGGCATAGCGATGATGCCGATACCCGTTATCGCAGTGATTCCTCCCAAAATTCTGCCAATTGTCGTCATGGGGTAGACATCTCCATAGCCTACCGTAGTCAGGGTGGCGACGCTCCACCACAACGCCCTTGGAATACTGCCAAATGCTTCTGGCTGGCCTTCTCCTTCGCTTAAAAATAGGCACGTTGCACTGACCAGTAATATCAATCCTGCAAAGGATAAACTGATCAGCAACTCAAAGCGGCGCTTGTGCACGGCAGAAGCTAATAAATGTAGTGCTTTTGAATAACGCCCCAGTCTAGCCAGGGAGAGAATGCGTAAAAATCGGAAGAGCCGCAGCATGAAGCCACCGTTGGTACCGACTGTTAAATAAAAAGGGATTAGGGCGGCAATATCGATCAATGTCGTTGGTCGCATCATGAATCTGAGGCGTCCTTTAAGACCTTGATAGTGTGGATTTTCACCAATAACCCAAACGCGCAGAATTAATTCTAAGGTAAATATGATTGCGAAGATTGAATCTGATATCGCCATCAGTTTCAAAAAATAGGGAAAGACACGTATTGTTGGCTCGGTGTCTAGAATTGCCAAAGTTACAGCGGCCAAAATGCAAAATATGATGATTTTGTTGAGTATAGATAAACCAGGGCCGGGCCAAGCAGAAGGTTCCAGTTGATAGTAGATGACTGAACGCACAAAAAACCTCCTGATGTGCCTATATTTGTATTGTTAGTATAGGTGGTGGAGTTGATGTGGCAAGACACAATAAAACGCCCCATATATCGGGGCATTTTATGGGCATGATACAAAGCCTTATCGCGTCGGAATTGGGTCGCCGCCTTGGGTGTAGTCGTAAAAGCCTTTGCCGGTTTTGCGGCCTAACCATCCGGCTTCGACGTATTTGACCAGCAGCGGGCAGGGGCGGTATTTGCTATCGGCGAGGCCTTCGTGGAGCACGTTGACCACGGCCAAAAACGTATCCAAACCGATAAAGTCTGCCAGTTCTAACGGTCCCATAGGATGATGCAGGCCCATTTTTATGGCGTTGTCGATGGCAGACACGGACCCCACACCTTCATACAGCGTATAAATGGCTTCGTTGATCATCGGCATCAAGATGCGATTGATGATAAAGGCAGGGAAATCTTCGGCGGCGACCGGGGATTTTCCCATTTTCACAGCCAAATCCGAAACGGTTTTGAAGGTGTCGGGGGCGGTGGCGATGCCCCGGATCATTTCCACAAGTTCCATCGCGGGGACAGGATTCATAAAGTGCATCCCGACAAACTGTTCGGGGCGATCCGTTTGCGCGGCCAGCCGTGTGATCGAAATTGACGATGTGTTGGTGGCTATGATGGCTTCGGGTTTCAAAAGCGGGACCAGTTCACGCAAGATGGACTTTTTGATCTCTTCATTTTCAGTCGCGGCTTCAATCACGATGTCGGCATCGCCAAAAATAGACATGTCCGTGCCCGCAGAAATCAACGGCAGCGCGGCATCCAAATTGGCTTGAGTGATTTGCTCTTTTATCACTCGGCGCCCCATTTTTTGGGCAATCGCGTCCACGGCGGCGGCGGCTTGTGTTGGATTGTTGTCCATGATGTGGACGGTATATCCAGCTAAGGCAGAGACTTGAGCAATACCGAGGCCCATTTGACCTGCGCCAATGATGCCGATTTTATGAATTGTTTCCACAGACATATGATTTCCTAAAGCGTTAAGCGTCTATGTTCTCATTGTTCGAGCACTTCGGCAAGCTTTGGTAAAACATCAAACAAATCGGCCACCAAACCATAGTCGGCAACTTTGAAAATGGGGGCGTCTGGGTCTGTGTTGATGGCGACGATGATGCGAGAATCTTTCATGCCAGCCAAGTGTTGAATGGCCCCTGAAATGCCCACCGCAATGTAGAGGTCCGGGGCTACCACTTTGCCAGATTGACCAATTTGATAATCGTTGGGGGCAAAGCCAGCATCCACGGCGGCGCGCGAAGCGCCGATCCCCGCGCCCAAAACGTCGGCTAAGCGTTCCAGAAGGGCAAAGTTTTCGAGCGAGCCCAAACCCCGCCCGCCTGAGACAATCACGGGGGCCGAGCGTAAATCTGGGCGGTCCGATGCCGTCAGGTGTGCCGACACAAACGTGGAAAGCTTTGGTGTATCAATCATCGATACGGTTTTGACCGTCGCCGAACCACCACTTGGCGACGTTGGGGCAAAGGCCGAGGCGCGAACCGTGATGACTTTTTTAGTCTCACCACTGCGGACGGTTTGAAGGGCATTGCCAGCATAGATGGGGCGTTTGAAAGTATTGGCGTCAACGACCTCACAAATGTCAGAAATTTGTTGTATGTCCAAAAGAGCAGCAACGCGGGGCATAGCATTTTTGCCAAAGCTTGAGGCCACCGCTAAAAAAACGTCATAGTCCTGGGACAAGCTTACCAGCAGCGCGGCCAAGTCTTCGGCGAGGCCATGAACGAGCCGGGCATCGTCAGCCCACAACACCGTTTGCACACCCATCGCGCAAGCCGCGTCCGTGGCAACAGCTTTACAGTCTGACCCTGCAACCAAGATGTCAACGGTCCCCAAGAGGCCGGCACAGGTCACCGCATTTAGGGTTAGGTCGTTGAGAGCGCCGTTGTCGTGTTCGGCCAATATCAATGTGCGCATCAAATCACCTTGGCTTCGGTTTTAAGTTTTTCGACCAAGTCTTCCACCGAAGCGAGGATTTTCCCACAGGCGCGGGGGGTGGGTTCAACGGTGGTTAAAATTTCAAGACGCGGGGATACATCGAAATCGAACGCGCTGAGTGCCAGGGTTTCTAGCGGTTTAGATTTGGCCTTCATGATGTTGGGCAAGGTCGCATAACGCGGCTCATTTAAACGCAAATCAGCGCTGACCACACATGGTAAGGGGAGCTTAAGCGTTTGCAGGCCACCATCAATTTCGCACTCAACTTCGACGGACTCGTCACTCAGTTCAAGTTTCGAAGCAAACATGCCTTGCCCCCAACCCAACAGCGCCGCAACCATTTGCCCGGTTTGATTGGCGTCATCGTCGATGGCTTGTTTCCCCAGAAACACCAGGCCAGGTGTTTCACGACGCGCAAGTTCGGCTAAAATTTTAGCCACACCAAGTGGTTCTAGGTCCACGTCCGTTTCAACGTGCAGCCCCCGATCTGCCCCCATGGCCAGGGCGGTGCGCAGGGTGTCTTGCGCTTTGACAGGACCGATAGAGACGATGACAATTTCTGATGCTAGGCCCGCTTCTTTAAAGCGTACGGCTTGTTCCACGGCAATTTCGTCAAATGGGTTCATCGACATTTTCACGCCCGCCGTATCCACGCCCGAGCCATCTGCGCGGATGCGAATTTTGACGTTGTAATCGACCACCCGTTTGACGGCGACGAGAATTTTCATAGGCTGGGTTTCCGCACTGAATAAAGATCTGACAGAGTAATCAAGTTCGCCTTGTACGGCAATTGATTAAGCGCCGCCGGGTACCCACAAAATATCGCGTTTGCCGTTATCGTTTTGCACCCGCGCCAATTGGAACAAAAGGTCTGATAGACGGTTGAGGTATTTTAGAATTTCGGGGTTTAAAGTCTGCTCATCTGCCAAGGCGGCAACACACCGTTCGGCGCGGCGCACCACCGTGCGGGCGATGTGCAGGCGGGCTGCACTTTCTTTGCCGCCGGGCAAAACAAAGCTTTCCAGCGGTTCTAAGTCGGCACTGAGGCTATCGATGGCCTGTTCCAGCCAGGCGGTGGCTTCCGCAGTTATGCGCAAGGCCCCGTCAATATCAGACGGCGTTGCTAAGTCTGCGCCCACATCAAATAAGTCATTTTGCACTTGTTGCAAGACTTCAAACGCGGTGCTTTTTTTGTCGATAACGGCAGCGGCAAAACCGATGGTGGCGTTGGCTTCATCAACGTCACCGATGGCGGAGAATTGCAAGTGGGACTTTTCTAGTCGTCCGCCCCCAACCAGGCCACTTTCGCCTGTATCGCCCGTGCGCGTATAAATTTTTGTGAGTTTGACCATGTGGGTTCATTTTTGCTTTTGAGGACTATCAATGACCTCAATATATCACAAAGAAAGGGAAAGCCTACTTTTTGCGTTTGCGCGGAGAGACAGGAGGATTTACGGGGACGGGTTGGGTTTTGTCGTCATAATAACCATCATTGGGGATGAGAGTTTTGAAATTGACTTCAATATATTTAACGACACCCTTGCGGTAGTCATTCTTGATCGGGGCCCAGGTCACAAAAAGCCCGACATTGGTCTCATAAAAATTGATGTCAGGGTTTGTGCCCGCCGCGTGCAGCGCTGCAGCTAAGTCGTTTGTGCCCCCCCGCATAAACCCATTCGGGATGTACGCCAGCATGCCAAATCAAAAACACGCCACCGGCTCCACCAAGATTGTAGGCTTCAGGGTCTAAGTCTAAAAAAGGGAAGAACCCACCCTCCGGGGGAAAGACCCAGCCTGGATCAACAGGCTTGGTAAACATTGGAGCGTTCTTAGCCTTGCTGCTGTCATCAGATCCAAATAAAGCCATAGGGTCCTCGGTCAAAAAGTTCAGTTCGCAACCTTACCATAGAGCGTTTAAGCCTTCTAAAGCCTTAACGTTTTGGCACCATAAGTTCTGCGACCACCGGGGCATGATAGGACTGCGGCGAATCGGGTACGGCCGCAGGACTTCCCACCTCATCGTGCAGGGCCTCGTTATGGCATTCCACATGGTGCAGCCAGCCCATTAAATCTTGGGACAGTAAAATGTGGTCAACCATGTGTTCGCGGCCCCGGTGGATAATGGAAAAGCGTTGGCTTTGGGGCAGGCTGCGTTCAGAGGCGATCAACATACGAGACGTGAAAGCGCCGTTCCCCGCATCATCTTCATCGCCTCGAATGATTCGCGCGGGGGCTTCGCCATCTTCGCAATTAAAGTCACCTGCGACACAAACCAAGGCACTTTCGTCCATATTAAACAGGCGTTCAAGAAATGTGCGGACTTCCAAGGCTTGACCAGCGGCCTTAACAGAGGCCAAAAAATAGCCTTCCGCCCACCCGGTGAGACATTTCCAATTGTGAGTATCGTGTTTTTGTCCCGCGATGAAGGCCGCCCGTGGGGCGCGCAGGTGGACATTTATCACCGCCAGTTTGCGGCCATTGCCTAAATCCACATCGACGTATAAAAACGGTCGGTCCCACTGCACGGGTTCGGGCTTTTCCATGGCGGGGTCGGACGTTAAGCAGCGATACAGCGGGGCCTCGACCAAATGGTTCCACACCTCGTCAGAACCCAAAATGGGAAATTTAGAGAGCACCACCAAATTGTGACGGTCCCGTACGCCCCGCCCCGAAGGGCTTTGGGTGACGGCGCGGTGATAGGTTTGGTAAACCGTGCCCTCAAGAACTTGGTCAAGAGCCTTAAGGCTGCGAATGGATTTATCGTCATTGAGCTGGCCGTTGACTTCTTGTAGGCATAAAATATCGGCCCGCAGACGGACCAGTTGGGGGCGCAAGGCCAAGATTCGATTGCTCAGACTGCCCCGCCCGTGCGGCGGATCGTCCAGGCTTTCCATATTAAAAGAGGCGATCCGCACATTTGATAGCATTTAAAACCTCAGTTATCTGGGGTTGGTTTCGGCGCTAGATCTTGAACCAAAAAAGCTTTGATGTCGGGGCTATCCCATTCCAACGTACCCATAACGCGGCCCATATAGAGCCCTTCGGCGTTGATCAGTACAGTTGACGGGAGGCCAACGATGCCAAACTTGCGCGCCAACAGACCTTTGGGATCATAATAAGGCTTTAGGCTTTCAAAGCCTTTGGTTTTGAGGAAGTCCGGAACAATTTTTGGCCCTTTACGGTCTTCGGAAATGGCTAAAAACTCAACGCCCGTGCCTTCAAGAGATTTAGCTAGACGATTTAACGAGGGCATTTCTCGAATGCACGGGGCGCACCATGTGGCCCAAAAGTTCACCACCAAGCCTCGACCTTTAAAGTCGTTTAAGGTCAGCGGTTCTTCCTTTGCGTTGAAAAAAGGTGTATCGAAAGTCTCCTTCCCCGCTTCGGGCGCGCGAATCTTGTCGGCCATCGCTTGGGGCATGGAAAGAGCGGTTGGCGTTTCGGCACTTGCAAGATGCGGCGATATAACCACAATGGCAACAACAGCCGCGCTTATGGTGAGCCGAATACAGGCTTTAACGTAGTTAAATGAATAAACTTGGTTCATCTTGGATCCCAAAATAATGAACGACGATACAAAAAAAGACACACAATCAACCAGCACCATGTGGGGCGGACGCTTTGCTGCGGGTCCTTCGGCGGTGATGGAAGAAATTAACGCCTCCATCGGCTTTGATCAACGTTTGTATACCCAAGACATTCGCGGGTCACGCGCCCATGCGCGGATGTTGATGACAAATGATATCATAACCCAGGCCGACGGCGAGGCTATTTTAGCAGGCCTTGATCAAGTTTCTGAAGAATTAAAGGCCGGGAACTTTACATTTTCTCGGGCCTTGGAAGACATCCACATGAACGTGGAAAGTCGATTGCGGGAAATCGTTGGCGATGCAGCGGGGCGTTTGCATACGGCGCGGTCCCGCAATGACCAAGTGGCGACCGATGTGAAACTGTGGGTGAGAGACGCCCTGGATGGTTTAGACAATGCCTTGGAAGGCTTGCAAGCGGCCTTGATTGGGCGCGCCGAAGAGCACGCCGGATCGATCATGCCGGGCTTTACCCATTTGCAAGCGGCGCAACCGGTGACTTTGGGCCATCACTTGCTGTCGTACACCGAAATGATTGGCCGCGATCGCTCGCGCATTAAAGATTGTCGCGCACGTCTGAATGAATGCCCGCTGGGGGCTGCGGCCTTGGCTGGAACGTCCTTTCCCATTGACCGCGATCAAACCGCCGCCGCGTTGGGGTTTGATCGGCCAACGCAGAATTCTTTGGATAGCGTGTCGGACCGGGATTTTGCACTGGAATATTTAAGTGTGCTGTCGATTTTGGCGGTGCACCTGTCGCGCATGGCGGAAGAAATTGTGCTGTGGACATCGGTGCAGTTTGCTTACATGCGGGTGGCTGATGATTTTTCCACCGGCAGCTCGATCATGCCGCAAAAACGTAACCCAGATGCGGCTGAATTGGTGCGTGGCAAAGCCGGGCGTGTGTTTGGCGCCTTGATGGGCTTGTTGACGGTCATGAAAGGCCTGCCGCTTACGTATGGCAAAGACATGCAAGAAGATAAAGAACCCGTGTTTGATGCCTCTGACACCATGGAACTGTGCGTCAGTGCCATGACCGGGATGTTTGCCTCGGCCACCTATAATACAGAGCGGATGCAAGACGATGCGGGTAAAGGCTTTACCACGGCTACTGATTTGGCCGATTGGCTGGTGCGGGTGTTGAAAATGCCGTTTCGCGACGCCCATCATGTCACCGGGGCTTTGGTGAAAATGGCTGAAGACCGGGATTTGGGCCTTGAAGACCTATCCCTTGAAGATATGCAGTCCGTCGAGGCGCAGATCACCGATGAAGTTTTTGCTGTTCTTGGTGTTGCCAATTCCGTCATTAGCCGCACCAGTTTGGGCGGTACCGCTCCGGCGAATGTTGTCGCCGCCGCGCAAACCGCTCGGGAAAGGTTTCTGAAATGACACGCTTGATGACAATCGCCGTGGTGAGCGTGTTGATGGTTGCCGCGTTAAGCGCCTGTGGTCGGAAAGGACCGCCGGACTTCCCGCCCGGATCGACCTATCCTGCTCAATATCCAAGCTCCAAATAAGGCCTTTCAACATGGACTTTTTCAATTATAAAAATGGTCACCTTCACGGTGAAGGCGTGGCTTTGGCAGATATTGCCGCCGAAATTGGCACTCCCTTTTATGCCTATTCGACGGCGACCCTAACCCGTCATTTTGAAGTTTTTGCGGATGCTCTGCGGGGCATGAATGCGATGGTTTGTTATGCCGTGAAAGCCAATTCGAACCAAGCGGTGCTGCGCACCTTAGCCGGACTCGGAGCCGGGGCGGATGTGGTGTCGGGCGGTGAACTAAAGCGCGCGCTCAAGGCGGCTATCAAACCCCACAGGATTGTTTTTTCTGGGGTAGGAAAGTTAGACGTGGAAATTGAAGCGGCACTGATGGCTGGCATCAAACAGATCAACGTGGAATCCGAACCCGAATTAGAACGCATCAGTGAGATTGCGGTGCGTCTTGGTGTGACCGCTTCTGTGGCTTTGCGCGTGAATCCAGACGTGGATGCAGGCACCCATGAAAAAATCACCACCGGACGCAAAGAAAACAAATTTGGCATCGAATGGGGCCAAGCCCCTGCGGTCTACAAAAAAGCGGCGCGTTTGCCGGGGCTTAAAATTCAGGGTTTGGCCGTGCATATCGGTTCACAGCTTTTGGATTTAGAACCTTTTCGCGAAGCCTATCAGCGCACGGCCACGTTGGTGGACCAGTTGCGCAGCGATGGCTTAACGGTTGACGTTTTAGATGTCGGTGGTGGCCTTGGCATTCCATATGGTGAGCCAGATGAGGCGCAAGTGCCGCACCCCGAAGCTTACACCGAAGTCGTGCGTAACACGGTGGGGCATTTGGGCGTGGAGCTGGTGTTAGAGCCCGGCCGCTTGATTGCGGGCAATTCCGGTGTGTTGGTGACCCGGGTTATCTATGTCAAAGACGGTCCGACCAAAACTTTTTTAATCGTTGATGCGGGTATGAACGATTTGATTCGCCCGACGTTGTATAATGCGTATCACAATATTGTCACCGAGGCTCAGCCCATACCGGGCGCAGATCTTATCAATGTCGATATTGTTGGGCCCATTTGTGAAACGGGCGATACCTTTGCCAAAGACCGTAAATTGCCAGCGGTGAAAGCGGGCGATTTGTTGGTGGTGCGGACCGCAGGCGCCTATGGCGCGGTCCAGGCTTCGACCTACAACACCCGGCCTTTGATTGCTGAAGTCATGATCAACGGCAACCAACACTGTGTGGTTCGTGCGCGTCAATCGGTTGATGACATCATAGCACTTGACCAATTGCCAGCGTGGTTGGGCGATTAATACCAACTTGGTATATGCTTTTCATGTTTTGAAGAAAATGGTTTTTAAGCCCCGAACTTAGTGGGTCGGGGCGGGTTAACGCGCTGGCGCTGGTGCAGGGTCCGCAGCCGGAGCCCCATGTCCATCGCCGCCATCACCTTCTGCGGCTAAGAATTTCACAGACATTTGACGGGCCGTTCCCGGTGGGTTTTCAAATTCAGCTTTGAACGAAATGGTTTCGCCCGCCTTCAGGCTCTTTTTCTTCAGATCAATAATTTTAAAGGCGACTTCTTTGCCTTGTGGGTTGGTCAACGAGACCTTCATCGGCGGTACGGCGACATCTTCTTTGGTGATGTTGACAACGTTGCCTTCAACGATCAGCAATTCCACGCCATGGCGCACGTCTCTGCGGGGTTTAACATTCCGAGGGGCCAAGCCTTCACCGGGCTCCGGTGTGTACATATGAGCTTTGATGTAAAGATCTTTGGCCGGAGGATAAATTTCCATAATTTTCTTTTTGGCCAACACAATGCCTGCGGCTGAGCCAATCAACAGCACCAGCAACAAGATGAGGATGATTTTACCAGCGCCACCTTTCTTTTCAGGCTTAGGTTGCTTGAACCGAGCGCGCGCCACGGGAACTTCATCATCGTCGAACGGAGAGGGCTGGCTGAGACCTTCGGGAATGGGTTCAAGGTCCTCATCATCACCAATAAGATCGCCGATATCGATAACTTCGGCTTTATCATCATCAATGTTGTCGCCAACCATCGAATCGAATCCAGCGGATTCGGGGTCCGATTCGCCGAACATACTATCCAGCTCTTCCTTCGACGGTGCTTCAAGTTCTGGCTTTGGTTCGGGTTCAGGTTCCGGCTCCGGCTCTGGTTCGGGCTCTGGCGCGGGTTCCGGTTCGGGCTTTGGAATGGGGTCTGGTTGTGGAATTGGAGCCGGTTCAGGGGCTGGTGCAGGCGGCGTAATATCAGGTGCAGCAACGGCTACAGGCACTTCAACAGGCACTGGAATAGAGACTTGTTGTTCGCGGACTTCAACGGAATGAATGATTGATTGCTGCCAAGCATAACCACAACTCGAACACCGGATCATCGAGCCAGTAGGCTTGATGTTTTTCGGTGGGACGTCATAGTGCGTTCCGCAGTTGGGGCAAGTGATGATCATTCAGCACAACATTTATGTGTTAACCTATTGCTGTTTATAAGCGTTTCGAGGAGCCAACGCAACCCGGCCTGTGATCAAGCTGTGGACTTTTTACATCAGGGCGTGGCATCGTAGGGTCCGAAAGGTTCTTATGAGAACCAGAACACGGAAACAAGTTTTAAGGATTACATCTTCGTGGAGTCAAAGACGCCCATTGCCCGTTTTGAAAATGTAGGACTGCGCTATGGCCTGGGGCCAGAAGTTTTGCAGGATGTTACGTTTTCGCTCAAGCCCGCCTCCTTTCATTTTTTGGTGGGACCTTCGGGGGCGGGCAAGTCGTCGTTGTTGAAGTTGATGTATCTGGCGATGCGCCCCTCTCGCGGCTTGGTCCATTTGTTTGGTCATGACATTCAAACCGCCAACCGTGATCAGTTGCCGGGGTTGCGGCGTTCGATCGGGGTGGTGTTTCAAGATTATCGTCTGCTTGACCATCTTTCTACCTTCGACAATGTGGCGTTGCCGTTGCGCGTTGCCAACGTGAAAGAGCAAGACATCAAACGCCATGTGGAAGAACTATTGGCCTGGGTGGGCTTGAAAGATCATATGCACGCGCGTCCGCCGACTTTATCGGGTGGACAAAAACAACGCGTTTCCATTGCCAGAGCAGTCATTTCGCGGCCTAAGTTATTGATGGCCGATGAGCCGACCGGTAACGTCGATGACCGTATGGGCTTTCGTTTGATGCATTTGTTTGATGAGTTAAATAAATTGGGCACGACCATCGTGGTCGCAACCCACAACGAAGCCATGGTGAGCCAGTTGGGCCACCCGGTGATGCGTCTGGATAATGGCAGCCTTAAAGTCACCCAAGGCACCCGCGCCGCTAGCATTTTAGGGAGCCAAGCCTAATGTTTTCCCGGCGCACGGACCTGCCTTTGGACAAAGACCCGCTGAGCCGCTTTTTGCCGTGGCTGATTGCTTTTATGGTGTATTTGGCGGCGTTGGCGCAAGCCGGGGTCATTGGCATGGATTCCTTGGCAAAGCGCTGGGATAACGGTATGGCCGCCACCTTAACGGTGCAAATTCCCGCTGACCCAGAAGCCGGGGCCGCGACAAATGCGCGCCAATTACAAATTGCTATGAACTTGATCACCGAATCATCAGGGGTGTTGACGGTCAATGTCATTTCCGAAGACAAGGTGTTGAAATTGCTAAGCCCCTGGTTGGGTTTGGTTGAAGCCGCCGATGTCCCCTTGCCCATTTTGATTGATGTGGAAACGGACCCCAGTTTGGACTTGGATGCGCGGGTGCTGCAACAAAAGTTGGCGCAGCGCATTCCCGGCGCACAAGTGGATGACCACGGGGTGTGGTTGGCCCGTCTAATTGAAATGGTCCGCACCCTAGAAGCCTTGGCGGGGGCGGTGTTGTTGTTTATTTTGCTGTCGGCGACCGGAACCGTGATGTTTACCACCCGCACGGGGTTGACCGTGCACGCCGAAGCCATTGAAGTTTTGCATATCACGGGTGCCCATGATCGTTACATTGCCAAACAATTCGCCGGACGCGCCGTCGCGTTGGGCCTCAAGGGTGGCTTATATGGCATCAGCTTAGCCATCCCGACCCTGTTGGTGTTGGGCCATATGGCGGGGCGCATGGAAGCGGGCTTGTTGCCCGATATCCAATTGCCCCTGTTGGGCTGGGCATCGCTGGCTTTGCTGCCGATGTTGTCGGCCTTGGTTGCGGGCATGACGGCTCGGCGCACGGTCATGCGCAATTTAAGAAGGATGCTTTAGACATGGCACGCGCCCCCCTACGTCGAGATACCGGCCCGGCCATCAGCCGCATTGGCGCGGTGTTGATCCTTTTGGCCGGCCTATGGGGCGCGGGGTTGTTTCGCTATGCCGATGCGATCCCGGTTGAAGTCACAGCCCCTGGACAAAAAACCGATGCCATTGTGGTTCTGACCGGAGGCAGCGGTCGCTTGGATGAAGGCTTGCGTCTTTTGGAACAAGGCCTGGGGGCTAAACTTTTTATTTCCGGAGTCTACCAAGGCGTGGATATGGAAAGTCTGTTGGAAGCTTATCGACGAAACCCCAAGGATTTGAATTGTTGCGTTGACATCGGCCATGCAGAAGACACCATTGGCAACGCCGCAGAGACCGCCGAGTGGGTCCACAAAAAAGGATTTTCCAGTCTTCGTTTAGTGACCAGTGCTTATCATATGCCGCGCTCTGTTTTGGAATTTAAAAACGTCTTGCCGGGGATGGAATTGGTTCAAAACCCGGTCTTTCCCGCACACGTCAAACAACAGCGGTGGTGGGCGTGGCCCGGCACCACCGGGCTGATTGTCAGTGAATATAACAAGTTTTTGATGGCCTGGGCTCGTCATCGGTTGCTGTCGTGATGTGCGTCGTCATTTTAGGATAACCCATGCTTGCCTTTCGTTCCCTTCTCTATAACGCGCTGTTTTTTGGCGGTGGTTTGATCTTCGCGGTGCTGTTGTTGCCGTTGTTGGTGTTTCCAAGACACGTCATGCAGAGCGGCCTGAAGGCGTGGGCGTGGGCCGTAATGACGGGCTTAAAGCCGCTTGCGGGGCTACGTTGGCAGGTCAAGGGGCTGGAAAATTTACCCGTTGAGCCGTGTATTTTGGCCTGTAAGCATCAAAGTGCTTGGGAAACGGGAATTTTTTATCTGTTGGTCGACGATCCATCGTATATTTTGAAGCAAGAGCTTCTGTCGATCCCGTTGTTTGGCTGGTATCTCAAAAAGTCCGGGGCCATTGCCATTGATCGCAAAGCCGGAGCATCGGCCTTGAAACGCATGATTTCTGGCACGAAAGACCGTCTGGATCGGGGTCAAAACGTGGTGATTTTTCCCGAAGGCACACGCGCTCATCCCGGCAAGCCCGGTACCTATCATCCCGGCATCGCCGCGCTTTACAAAGGTACGGATGCTTTGGTGGTGCCCGTGGCGCTGAACTCAGGGCTGTTTTGGCAACGCCGCAGCTTTTTAAAACGTTCCGGCTGTATCACCATAGAATTTCTCCCTCCCCTCGAAAAAGGCCTGGATCGCAGAGCGTTTATGACCGAGCTGCAAGACCGCATGGAGGCGGCAACGAATCGACTGATTGAGGACGCGCGGGCTGAGTGCCCCGAGGCCTTGGGCGAGGCCAGTCCGATTGAAGAGATCACAAAAAAATAAAGAGTCCCCTTGAAAAGTAAGGCTTTTATCCCTGTGGATAAAAGTGGGGACTTTTTGAGATGTGGGTTACCCACACCTGCCTGTGCATAAATTTGAATAACCTTGAACAACAAACAGATGCCTTATTCTGCCCGATGTGTAGGATGCCGGGCAGGAATACGAAGCGTAGTTTTCAGGGCTGGAACATACAGAGAACGTGTGATAGTCTTTATGTCTAGTTTTCCCCACTGTTGAGCTATATTTATAAATATAGATGTTGTAATTCAATGGGTTAGATGAGGTTTGAAATCATTTTCTGACTTGAACAGTTTTGAATTTTGGCAAAAAACGAAAACAACAGTCTTTGTCGGCCGCCTTGACTTTGTGATGTTAAAACCAGGAGCACCCTAAACCATGATGCCGATTGCCGCCATTTCCCAACAAATCTGGGACATGAAATACCGCCTCAAAGGTGCGGACGGGCGTCCTGTGGACAAAACCATCGAAGAAACCTGGCGCCGTGTGGCAAAAACCTTGGCCGCAGACGAAGACACGCCAGCGCTTTGGGAAGAGCGGTTCTTTGAAATTATGGCAAATTTTCAGTTTCTGCCCGCCGGACGAATCATTGCCGGGGCCGGGGCGGACCGTCGTGTAACTTTATTCAATTGCTTCGTCATGGGCGAAGTTCCCGATTCCATGGGTGGCATTTTCGATCAACTCAAAGAAGCAGCCCTTACCATGCAGCAAGGCGGTGGCATTGGGTATGATTTTTCAACCCTCAGGCCCAAAGGTGCGCGGGTGGAAAAAATTGGCGCCGATGCCTCAGGCCCGCTCAGCTTTATGGACGTTTGGGATGCCATGTGTCGTACCATCATGAGCGCCGGGTCTAGGCGCGGGGCCATGATGGGGGTGATGCGGTGTGACCACCCCGATATCGAAGCCTTCATCGAAGCCAAGCAAGAGTCTGGGCGGCTGCGCATGTTTAATTTGTCGGTGTTGATCACCGATCCGTTTATGACGGCGGTCAAAGCCGATGAAAGCTGGGACCTTACGTTTGCGGGCGAAGTCTATAAAACCCTGAGCGCGCGCGAATTGTGGGACAAGATCATGCACGCCACGTACGCCTATGCCGAACCGGGCGTGATTTTTATTGACCGCATCAACCGCCTCAATAACCTCAATTACTGTGAAACCATCAACGCCACCAACCCCTGTGGTGAACAGCCGCTGCCGCCCTATGGCGCGTGCTTGTTGGGGTCTGTGAATTTGGCACAGATGGTGGTGGACCCGTTCATGGACGGTGCTGACATCGATCTTCCGGCGTTGTCGCGGTTGGTTAAGACGGCTGTGCGGATGATGGACAACGTCATTGATGTGTCTAAATTCCCGTTACCCGCCCAACAAAACGAAGCCCAATCGAAACGCCGCATTGGCCTTGGCGTGACCGGATTGGCCGATGCCTTGATCATGTGCGGTGTACGTTATGGCTCTGAACGCGCGGTGAAGCTGACCGAAACGTGGATGAAAGCGATTGAGCGTGCAGCCTATATGGCCTCAGTCGAATTGGCCCAAGATAAAGGCGCGTTCCCGCTGTATGACGCCGACAAATATCTAAAGGGCGAAATGATTAAGCGTTTGGATTCAGACGTCCAAGACGCCATTCGCGACTTTGGTATTCGCAACGCGCTGCTGACGTCGATTGCCCCAACGGGCACCATATCGTTGTTTGCTGGTAACGTGTCGTCGGGATTAGAACCCGTGTTTAGTTTTAAATACACCCGCCATGTGTTGCAACCGGACGGTACCCGCAAGGAAGAAGACGTTTCGGATTATGCCTATCGCTTGTACCGTAAAATTGTCGGTGAAAACGCGCCGCTGACCGATGCCTTTGTCGATTCTCAACAGCTTTCTCCGCATGAGCATTTGGTGATGCAGGCGGCGGTGCAAAAATACATCGACAGTTCCATTTCCAAAACCATCAACTGCCCCGAAGACATTGTCTTTGACGATTTCAAAGACATCTATATGCAAGCCTATGATTTGGGCCTCAAGGGCTGTACCACCTATCGCCCCAACGATGTCACGGGCGCGGTGTTGGAAGTGAAATCGACGAAAAAAGCCAAGCCTCCGGTCCAAGCCACATTGCCGTTCGATCAGCCGAATACTCGCCCCGCCCCATCGACGGCAGACATTGGCGCTAAAGTGCACCAGATGTTCCAGCCTTTGGAACGCCCAGAATCGTTAAAAGGTCACACCTACAAACTCATTTGGCCGGAAAGCGAACATGCGCTGTACGTGACGCTCAATGATTTCTTAGACGACAATGGCCGCGAACGACCGTTTGAAGTCTTTATCAACTCGAAAAACATGGAACACTATGCCTGGACCGTGGCCTTGTGCCGCATGATTTCGGCGGTGTTTAGACGCGGTGGCGACGTGACGTTTGTGGTCGAAGAACTGAAAAACGTATTTGACCCACGCGGCGGCCATTGGGTTGGCGGCAAGTATGTTCCGTCCTTGTTGGCGGCGTTGGGCGAAGTCATTGAACGTCACATGAAAGTGATTGGCTTTTTAAAGGGCGATCAATCGAATTCAGACCTGTTGGAAACCCAGGCCCAGGTGGTCAACTTGGCCCCGGCACAGATGGCGACCAACGATTCGTCTGAACTGAATGAGCCGCGCGACTCGAAAAGCCATGACGCTCGTATGAGCTTCTGCCCCAAATGCAATCAACCCGCTCTCATCAAACAGGAAAGCTGCGATACGTGTTTGGATTGCGGTTATTCAAAGTGTGGATAAATAAATGAAAAAGCGCCGCTGTCTAAAATGTCGAAATGATTATGACGAAACCAAAACGGAATGCCCAAAATGCGGCACGCCCCATAACCCGGGTGCCGAAAAGCTAGGCTACATCTCGTTCGCCATCGCCATCGCCCTGTTCGTCATCCCCGATTTCCTGTTCTATCAAGAAAACGGTCGCCTCCCCGGCAGCATCGACGAGTTCGTTGGGGCCTTTGGGTTGTTGTTTTAGGGGAGAGGAGATTAAAGATTGTTTTTGTTACCAAAAAGACCTTTAGCAATAAATCCAACTAGACCAATTGCCGCTACTGCCGTGCTGCCGACAAGCGAAACTAGAACAGATTCTGGTAGGGTGAATTCGTATATAGGGAAACCACTGAACAAAAGTAAGAAGAGAATTGAGATCGAGTAATATTGTAAAAATAACATAATTTTGTCGGCATATTTTTGACGAAGTTTACGATCAGAACGAATATCTTTAATGATTTCATTATCTTTACGGTGTTTTATTTTAAGTTCATCAACCTCAAATTCTTTTTCTTCAAGAACATCTTTAGCGTCACGCTCATCTTTGTGCTTTACACTAATGAGTCCTGTCGCAATATCATCTAATGTTGGGTTATGCGGGTTGTCTTGTTTGGGCGAGCTCAACAAAATGCTCCCTAATAGAGTTATTAGAAATTTTGCCTTTGATGTTCTTCATTGTCACATACACATTGTGCCAAGGTGTACCATCTTGGTGGGTCATCGCAGAAAGTTGATAGGCATGATAATCTGAATACAGATCATAGATTCTATCTATCAAGTCAGTTTCGTCGTTGGAAAGTGCAGCATTAATTACACTTTCAGCATCATCTTGAAAAATTCCTGCGCCATAATCACCAACTTTAATGAGGCTTGTTACCGCGCCGCGCCCATACTTGCGTAGGGCTGACCAAAGATCAGGATACACAGGACCGTAATCCCATGCTCTTGGACTGTCATCAGTAAGCGGCGCTCGAGAAATTGCCAAATTCCACCCATGCGCAATATATACAAGCTTCTGGAGCTGCATTTGCGTTAGCGGCTTTTCATCTCTATGCGCTCGGCGTAGAAATACATTAGCAATCGCTGTGGAATGGCACGGCATTAAAAAGGCCTTACTTTTATATTTAAGACTAAATTATAGTCAACAATTAGCTTCGATTCGAATTATAGCATGGAGGCTAAAAGGTGAACATATAATTAATTAAGTGGGCTTGTTTTGGTCAATAGTCAACCTTAATTAGACGTTGTTTTTAGCCGGAGTCGTTTAATAACGGCGCCAAACTTACAATTCCCCGCAATTCGGCCTCTTTAATGCCCATCTCTTCAAGGTGTTCCTGCGTGTTTTGAGGTAATCTAAGGCTGGTCCGCGTTGGCCGTGGCTGTTGGGGCATGGTCAACGATAACCTTTCCCTTGGCGGGGGGGAAGGGTGTGGTAAATTCGCAAACACGCATTTGATTCGAAGGACAGTATGGCCAAACGACCCAGCCGCGAAACCGGGAATTTTTCTCACCCGGCAATGAACTACAAGCGACCCAAGGAACTGCAAAGGTTCCGGGTGGGGTTGTTTATCCTGGTCGCCACCTTGGCGGGCTTGGGTATATGGACGGCTGCTTGGTTCGTGGCGCAGTCGTTGGTCAATTCCGCATTGACCGATTGGCAGGACAAGCAGCACGCGAACGGCGCTCAGGTCAGCTATGAAAGTTTGAATTTATCGGGCTATCCATTTCAAATTGTTATAGACCTCAAGGCTCCCAAATATGATGGGCCTCTGATGGGCGAGCCTGTGGCCTGGCAAGGCGAGAGCTTGACATTAAAAGCAAGGCCTTGGTCGCCGTCAACCTTGCACATCGAAGCCCCCGGCAAGCACACGGTTAAACTGGCGGGCAAAGGTTTGGCCTACGCAGGTACGGTGCAAGCGCTGAAGGTCGATCTGGTCCCAGGCGCGGACTGGCCGGATAAATTGAACATTGCCTTGGCTGGCGTAACGTTGCTCGATACCACCACCAAGGCTTCGGTTGGCCTGGAAGACCTGCGGTTGCGCGTCACCAATGATGCGAATGCGGCGGGGCTTCAAGTGGCCATGATGGGGCAAGCTATGAATGTCCCCAAAGCCCTGAACTTACCTTTGGGCAATGCGGTGCAAAGCTTTGATGTCGAGATGACGGTGAAAGATCCGCTTACGCCTCAAGATTTGGTGCAAAATATCGGCAAAGTTTTGCCCGCATGGCAACAACGCGGCAATTCCATCGACATTCAACGTTTCAATTTGCACAGTGGGCCGCTGGTGGTGGCGTCGTCGGGGACGATGACGGTGGATGAAGCCCTGCAACCCACCGCCGCATTCACGGCCAAAATAGAAGGTTTGTTTCAGGTCTTGGAAATTTTACGTCTTGAAAGACTCATCACGCCCACAAATGCCGCCATCGGTACAATGGCCTTATCGGCGTTAAGCAAACGTCCGACGGGCGGTGGTCCCGCCTATATCAATTTGTCGGTGACGATTTCTGACGGTCAGTTGAAACTGGGTCCGGTGCCGATTTTGGACATACCTCATTTTGATTGGGGTATTGTGGCCCCAAAAGCCCCGGTTGAAGAGGTAGCCCCAGCGCCGCGCAATTACAAAGATGTGGCTCCGGTGTTTTAATCGGGCTTGGTGGGCTTCACATCGGGAATGTGCTGCTTTAAATCAATGACGGTGCGGCGAATGGCGCGGGTGCGGGTGAAGGTGTCTTGCAACAGATCGCCGTCGCCCTGTTCGATGGCCTGGGTCATGCGGTCTAAGTCTTCGCGAAAGCGGCCCAAAATATCCAACACAGCACCTTTGTTCGATAAAAACACATCACGCCACATCACCGGATCGGATGCGGCAATGCGGGTGAAGTCCCGAAAACCAGCAGCGGAAAATTTAATGACTTCGGCTTGGGTGTCGTCTTCCAACTGGGCCGCTGTATCGACGATGGTGTAGGCGATCAAGTGCGGCAGATGGGACGTGATGGCTAACACCCGGTCATGGTGTTGCGGGGACATAATTTCGACATTGGCCCCAACCGCTAGCCACAAGGCTTTGACCTTGCCTGTGGCCTCAACGTTTGTATCGTCTTGCGGTGTTAAAATGCACCAATGGCCCGGGAACAGATCGGCATAGCCAGCTTGGGGGCCGGAATGTTCGGTCCCGGCAATCGGATGGCCGGGGACCAAATGCACGCCGTCAGGCAGATGCGGTAAAATATCATTGATCGCGGACGCCTTGACCGAGCCTACGTCGGAAACAATCACCCCGGCTTTTAGGTTCGGTGCCATGGCCTTCGCCACCGCTTCGTAAGCGCCCATGGGCGTGCAAACGATCACCAAGTCGGCGTCTTGCACGGCTTGGGCGGCATCTTGGCTGTAGCTATCACCAAGCGATAAGGATTCAGCTGTGTTGAGTGTTTTTAGGCTTCGCGTGGAAATCGCAATATGGCTTGCTAGTCCGTGTTTGCGGATCGCGCGGGCCAAGCTTGATCCAATCAGCCCAATGCCAATCAGCGCCACACGATTAAAAAGCGGGATGGTGGGACTCATAGGCTTTGTTCCAAAAACAAGCGGATGGTGTTGAGGCACGTTTCCATATCGTCGCCAGTGCCAATGGTGATGCGCAAGCTCGCCGATAAGCCATAGCTCGCCATGCGCCGCACGATAATGTTGTGATCGCGCAGGAAGCTATCGCAGGCCTCGGCTTGGTCAGCATCTTTAAATTCAACCAGCACGAAATTCGCGACACTGGTGGTGGTTTTAAGGCCCATTTCATGTAGTGCTGTTTCGGTCTTGGCCCGCCAAGTGGTGGTATGGCTTAAGGATGTCGCTTGGAAGTCCAGGTCTTCTAGGGATGCGATGGCGGCGGCTTGACCTGCACTGGAAACGTTGAAAGGTCCCCGCACCCGATTTAACACATCGGCGACCTCTGACGGGCAATAGCCCCAACCCACGCGCATTCCGCCCAGGGCGAATAGTTTAGAAAAGGTACGGGTCATGACGGTGTTTTGTCCAGCGTCCACCAGATCCGAGCCGGGATTGTAATCGGCCCGGTCGACAAATTCGGCGTAGGCAGCATCGATCACCAACAACACGTGTTCTGGCAAGCCGTGGCGCAAACGAGCCATTTCAGCACCGGAGATATAGGTGCCGGTGGGATTGTTGGGATTGGCAACAAAAACGATCTTTGTTTTGTCCGTGACATGGGCCAACAGCGCATCGACATCGGTGGTGAGGTCCGATTCAGGGGCTTTGACAGGGGTCGCCCCCGCCGCGTGCGCCGAAATGGGATACATCAAAAAGCCATGCTCAGAATACAGAACCTCATCACCGGGACCCGCATAGGCAAAGCACAACAGCGAGATGATTTCGTCAGACCCGGCACCACACACAATGCGTTCGCCATCCACGCCAAAACGTTGGGCGATGGCTTGATGAAGGGCCGTGGCATTGCCGTCCGGATAACGGTGCATACCATTGGCCGCCAAAGTCATGGCTTCAAGGGCTTTGGGGCTGGGGCCAAAGGGGCCTTCATTTGAAGACAGCTTTATCACCCGGCCACCCTTCGCAACGTTAGATTCTCCGGGGACATAGGGGGTGATTTCTAAAATACCCGAGCGGGGCGGGATGGTGTAGGCCATCTTTTAAACTTCCATTTCCGCTTCACTGATTTGTGTCGCATAGCCGCCCAAACTGACAACCCGGTTAATGGTGCCTTCAAAAACGTCTTGAACGGCTTTGATGCGGGGGTCTTCGGCGGTGGCAAAGCCATCGACTTCGACCAAGGTTTGCCAGACTTTAGGACGGCTAGGGTCCAAGCAATCGGCTGAAAACATCACGGGCAGGCCAACATTTTCAAACGACGATGTTAAGGTTGCGGAGGGGATGCGTTCATTGGTTTCAAGCGCCAAGTAGGAACGATCACGGCCTGTGGCTTCTTGTGGGACCGGACAGATGACCAAGGCTTCACGTTCGTGGGTGCGGGCATTGCCACCGGGAACGAATGGCAAACGCGCGATGATGCGGGGCGTTTGGGGGCCTTCAAACACCAAGCGTCGCCACCACGGCTTTTCTTCATTGCGCATGGGCATGGGTAAAATACCCAGGGTGGCGTGTTGAGTTTGTACCGCTTCAATAATGCGCCGAGTCGATGGCATGGGTTCCATGGGGGAAAAGCTGCCATACTGATCTCGCGCCAAATCCCACAGCCCGGTGTCATTTTCATTGGTGAAAACAGCCACTGAAAACGGACCTTCTAAGCGCAAGGTGGCGACAATGAGTTCCCGCCAAATGCGAAACAATTCGCATTTGGGAAACGGACCTTTATGATCTGCAAACAAACGGTAAATGATTTCGGCTTCGCGCGCAGGGCGAATTTTTATTTGCTGATCTTTTTTATAGGTACGCACCTCTTCGACGATCTTGGTGCGGTTTTGCAGCAATTCGTGCAATTGGTTGTCAATGGCGTCAATATCGCGCCGAAGGTCTGAGAGGTCGCGTGCCATGATTTTAAGTTCACCTATGCTGAAGAATACTTGTGAGTGATAATACCATAGTTGTTAAAAATCAAAGAAAACATTGACACTTAGCAGGCACAAACTTAGCTATGATGTTCCTAGACCTAAATGTGGAAACGTAAACTCTATGTCCCAAGGCCAAGACCAAGACCAAGGCCAATCCAATCGCGCCCATGAGGCGTATGCGCCCGGCGCGTGGACTTTGCCGGGGGACCGGGTGCGTCTGGCCACAGACACGCCCCTGTCATTGGACTGCGGCACAGCCTTAAAAGACGTTGATTTAGCGTATCAAACTTGGGGCAAGCTCAACGCCGAAAAATCCAATGCAATCTTAATTTGCCACGCGCTCACCGGGGATCATTTCGTGTTGGGCCCCCATCCCACCACCGGAAAAAATGGATGGTGGGAAGAGGTCGTCGGTCCTGGTAAAGTTATTGATACGGATCGGTATTTTGTCATTTGTTCCAATATATTAGGTGGCTGCATGGGCAGTACCGGGTTGCAATCTATTAACCCTGAGACGGGTAAGCTTTGGGGCCGCGATTTTCCACAAATCACCATCGGCGACATGGTTCGGGCGCAGAAATTGTTGATTGACCATTTGGGCATTGATCAATTATTTGCAGTGGTCGGTGGGTCTATGGGCGGTATGCAGGTATTGGAATGGGCGGTGCAATTCCCAAACCATGTTTTCGCCGCCGTACCGATTGCCACGGCTGCCCGACATTCAGCACAAAACATTGCATTTCATGAAGTTGGACGCCAAGCCATCATGGCCGACCCCGACTGGTGTAAGGGAAATTATCTGGCCGAAAAAAAATTCCCTCACCGAGGTTTGGCGGTGGCGCGGATGGCGGCGCACATTACGTATTTATCCGAAGCCGCCCTAACCCGCAAATTTGGCCGCAATTTACAAGATCGCGATGAAGTGACCTATGGCTTCGATGCTGATTTTCAGGTGGAAAGTTATTTGCGCCACCAGGGCAGTTCATTTGTGGATCGCTTTGACGCCAACTCGTATTTGTTCATCACCCGTGCCATGGATTACTTTGATCTGGGCGAACGCTTTGACGGCCAGTTGTCTAAGGCGTTCAAAGAGACCCCGGTGCGTTTTTTGGTCATGGCCTTTACTTCAGATTGGCTTTACCCCACTCACGAAAGCCGTGAAATTGTCCATGCTTTGAATGCGGGCGCGGCGAATGTCAGCTTCGTTGAAATCGCGTCCGACAAAGGTCATGATGCCTTTTTGTTAGACGAACCCGATTTTCATCAGGTGTTTGAAGGCTTCTTAGAAGGCTGTGCAGAACATCGTGGGTTGAACAGGAACGGCTCATGATGAATCCGGGAAATCCCAAATCCATTCGCGTCGATCTGCAACTGATCGCCGACATGATTGAACCCGGTACGCGGGTTTTGGACGTGGGCTGTGGCAATGGCGATCTTTTGGAACATTTGTGGCGCACTAAACAGGTGGACGGGCGCGGCATTGAAATCAGCACCCAAGGCGTACAGTCGTGCGTTTCGGCAGGTCTATCGGTGGTCCAAGGCGACGTTGAAAAAGACTTACATAATTATCCAGATGACGCCTTTGATTATGTGATTCTAAGCCAGACAGTCCAGGCCATGATAAACCCGCGCGACGTTTTGGAACAAACCATGCGCATTGGCAAACGGGCCATCGTGTCGTTGCCCAATTTCGGCTATTGGCGTTTGCGGGTGTATATGTTGTTCAATGGCCGTATGCCAGTGTCTGATAATCTGCCGTACGAATGGTACAACACCCCCAACATCCATTTTTGCACCATTCGCGACTTTGTCCGGCTCACCCGGCACATGAACCTGACCATCGAACAAAGCCTGTTTTTAGACGAGGCCGGGTCTTCAAAAACCATTGGCAACTCAGTCTCCATCGCCAACTGGTTTGGCGAGCAGGCGGTTTTTTTACTTACGAAGTAAAAACCCTAGTTTGCCTGGCTTAAGAAAGAAAGTAAGGAAGAACGCGCATTCGCGCGGCGGCCCTTGGCCTTGCCTCTGGGCTTTGCCCTTCGGTTTCCCGATCTCCAATCAGGAGTGTGGCACCAATCCGCAGGCTGCTTTTGCAGTCTAAGGCAAGCGCAAGAGCGCGCCGGCCGAATGGCCGTTCTTTCTTGCTTTCTTAAGCCAAAAAAGAGCCAATCTATTCCCGGTGATTCTTAATTCTATTTGGGCCGCTGCTTGGGGGCGCTAGGGCGAAGCTTCGTTTTGTGGTGTGATTGGCTGTGACTTGTCCGGCGTAGATTTCTTTGGCGGCTTCGATTAAGACCACGCCGCCGAAGGCGGGGAAGAGGCGGCTGCCGATTTCTTCCCAGGCGCGCGAGGCTGTTAAAACGAGCCGTGCTTGTGAGGGTGGGACATAGAGCCCGACTTTAGATTGGATCGGTGTAAACATATTTTCGCGCAGCAACCTTGATAACTGGCTGGGGGAATAAGGTTGGCCGTGAGCGAATGGCGTGCGTTCCATACGGGCCCAAAGGCCGCGCCGATTGGGGACCACGATGATGATCCGGCCACTGTCGGACAGAACGCGCCACGCTTCGCGCAGCATAGGACGTAAATTTTCAGAACATTCCAACGAATGCACCAAGAGAACGCGGTCCATGGACAGGTCAGGAAAAGGCAATTCGACCTCGTCAACCAAGGTGGTCAGGCCCGGCTCGTTCGGCGGCCAATGCAACACCCCTTGGCGGGCGGGCATGGCGGCAAGGGTGCGCGTGGCTTCAGGTCTAAATAGCCCCAAATACGGCGTTGTGTAACCAATGCCCAGCACATCCTGACCGCTTACATTCGGCCACATTTGGCGCAAATGTTGGCGAATAATGCGCCGCGCGACCTGACCTTGAGGCCGGGCGTAAAACTCTCGTATATCAACAGCATCCATCCACATGCTTGAAGACTAGCAGAAGTTGGCAAAAGGGTGGTAGATTTTGCAGAGGAAGGAAAAGATTATGAGCCAAGTGGTGATTCGAAGCCTGCCTGTGTTGAGCGACAATTACGCTCACTTTATTCATGACCCCGCCACCGGGGCCACCGCGTGCATCGACCCTGCTGACGACCCGGCTATTTTGAAAGCTTTGAACGATTGGCGCTGGAACCTCACCGAAATTTTAATCACCCACCCCCATTGGGACCATGTGGATGGCATTAAGACCCTGGTCAAGGCGTTCGGTGCCGAGGTATATGGCAGTCGCTCTGATCTGGGGAAAATTCCTCGCTGTGATTTTGGGGTGCTGGGCGGGGACGGTGTTAACGTTGGCCCTTTGTGTGCATCGGTGATCAATGTTCCCGGACACACGTCCCATCATGTGGCTTATTATTTTGCTGAAGCCGGGGCGTTGTTTTGTGGCGATAGCCTGTTTTCGCTGGGCTGTGGGCGTTTGTTGGGCGGCACGGCGGCTGAGATGTGGTCTAGCCTTAAACGCTTAAGCACCTTGCCCGAATACACCAAAATTTACTGCGCCCACGAATACACCCAAGCCAATGGCCGTTTTGCGCTGAGCATTGATCCTGACAATGTTGACTTAAAAATCCGAATGGAAGAGGTGGATAAGCTGCGCGCTCAAGGCTTGCCCACCGTGCCTTCGACCCTGGCCAGCGAACTTAAATGCAATCCGTTCTTGCGTTGCGAGGACGAACAAGAGTTTACTGAGTTGCGCCGTCTCAAAGATCAATTTTAAGGACCAACATCTATGAAACTCTACACATCTCTTACATCACCTTTTGGCCATAAATGTCGCTTGGTTGTTCACGCCGAGGGTTTGGCTGACCGGGTTCAAATTGTGCAGCCCGATATCAAATCAGAGGCTTATGTAAACGTGAATCCGTTACGCAAAGTTCCGGCGTTGGAATTGGATGATGGACGCGTGCTGATCAACAGCCCGCTCATCGCGGCTTACTTGGCAAGCCAGGGCGACGGTGCAAAGACATATCCAGAGGTCGAGCGTGAAAAATGGGACGTCCTCAATAAGGAAGCCATAGCTGATGGCATGGTTGAGGCTGGGGTCTTAATCTTTATGGAAGGCCTGCGCGCCGAAGACGAACGGTCACAAAGCTGGCTTGAGCGCCAGAATGGTAAAATAACCGCTGCCCTTGATGTGTTTGAGGCCGAATCCTCAACTTATGGAGATGCGGCGCATATAGGTCTGTTGTCTTTGGCCTCGGGTCTCGCTTGGTTTGACCGGAGAGACATCATTGGCGATTGGCGCGAAAGCCACCCGAACTTGAAATCGTGGTTGGAGCGCTTTGCTCAGAATGATTTTTGGCAAGCGTCGAATAACGATTAAGGTAATTCGCGCAGCACCCGAAAACCAATGCCATAGCTTCTGACCCGGCCATCATTTTTAAAACGCCATGCCGAGCGCAAGTTTTTGGAAAAATAATACCATGACCCACTGCGCACCACTTTCTGGCGGCAGTCGCCAGTGAGCCGGGCACGGCCATCAAGGGTGGCTTCTTCGTTGGACGGGTTCCAACAGTCAGCCATCCATTCCCAGACGTTGCCGTGGACATTGTACAAACCCCAAGGGTTTGGCTTGAAACTGTCAACGGGCTTGGTTTGGTGGCTGATTTTGGGGCCACAGTTTCGACAGTTCGCCAGCTTCGAGCCGATTTTATCGCCCCACCAAAATTCAGAAATTGAACCTGCGCGGGCGGCGTATTCAAATTCGGCTTCTGACGGCAAACGATAAGTGTGCCCGGTTTTTTTGGTTAGCCAATCGAGATAAAGGTGAGTTTCATCCCAGGTGATGTTGATCACCGGGCGGTTTTTTCGGCCCCAATCGTGATCGTTGGGCATTTCTGCACCGCACGCCCCATCATCAAAGCACGCTTGCCATTCGTCGAAACTGACTTCAAACATGCCGATGGCAAAGGCTTTGTCGATTTTAACCAACACGGCTGGACGCTCATATTTATGCGGCCCATCGGACCCCATGATGAATTCGCCCGGTGGAATGATGGCCAGTTCAGGACAGGTGTCGCAATCTTTGATCCCCACATGTCGGGCTGGGGGGGGGGTGTCTGGCAATGGGGCCAGGGACTCAGCCCTGAGCGTCCCGGCAAACACCGTGAAAAAGACAATCGATAGGGTTTTTATATACATGGTCATGAGTGTAAGGGCCGCGCGCCTCAGTCGTCTAGCCCTGAATTGGTGCGGGCAATCCGAACGTTGCGTAAAAACTTTTCAATACCAATGCGTTTGACCGGGTTTTTGGACCATTGGGTGCGAAAATGTGCATCGTCAAGTTTCGCCAAATCAGTCAGCTTGGGGGTGATGAATTCAGCTCTGGCCTGGAACGCAGGCTCATCGTGGGGCTGGGTGAACTTGGTCCACGGGCACGCCGTCAAACATGCATCGCAGCCATAAATCCGGTTGTCCATTTGGGCGGCAAGGCCTGCATCAATGTCGCCATTATGTTCAATGGTTAGGTACGAAATGCATTTTCGGGCGTCGATTTTATACGGCGTTAAGGCTCCGGTTGGGCAAATGTCTAAGCACGCGGTGCAGGCGCCACAATGATCGACCTCGGGCGTATCAGGCTCGACCTCAAAGTCCAAAAAGACTTCACCTAAAAACAGCCACGAGCCAAATTCGCGGCTGACCAGATTGGTGTGTTTGCCTTGCCAGCCCAATCCGGCCAGCTGCGCCAGGGGTTTTTCCATCACCGGGGCGGTGTCGACAAAGACCTTAAGTTCGCAGTTAAACTCAACCGCCAGCCAACGTCCCAACTGTTTCAGGCGCTTTTTCACCACATCATGATAATCGCGGTTCAGCGCGTAACACGAAATCGTGGCACGGTCAGAATCTGCCAAGGTGGGTGGTTCCGTTGGGCCATAATTGGTGCCCAACACGAGCACCGATTTGGCCTCTGACCACAATTGATCGGGACTGGCGCGTTCAAATTGGCGGGTTTCCATCCATCCCATGGTGCCGTGACGGCCTTCGTCAACATAGCGTTTAAGATTTGTCCCATGGCTTGAATTCAAGGTAGCGGGGGCAAAGCCAACGGCATCAAAGCCAAGTTCTTTGGCCTTGGTGCGGATTTTGTCTTTGGTGGATATCAGCTCGGACATGGCGGGATGGGTTGCCTCAAACGCGAAAGGGGTTTAAATCCTGGGCCACAGAAAATTGGAGTTCGACGTGGCCCAACAAGATAACAAGAAAGCCGTGCTGTTGTTAAGTGGCGGTTTAGATAGTTCGACCGTATTAGCCATAGCACAGGCCGACGGTTATGACGTGCATGGCATTAGTTTTCGCTATGGTCAACGCCACGACCACGAATTGGTGTGCGCAGCGGCCATCGCCAAAAAGGCGGGTATCAAGCATGTGATCTTGGATTTAGATTTGTCCAAGTTCGGCGGCTCGGCCTTGACGGCGGATATTGACGTGCCCAAGGATCGCGACGAAGCCGCTATGGCGGGCAATATTCCGGTGACGTACGTGCCTGCACGCAATACGGTGTTTTTGTCGTGCGCGTTGTCCATGGCCGAAGCCTTAGACACGGGCGATATTTTTATCGGCGTTAACGCGTTGGATTATTCCGGCTATCCTGATTGCCGGGCGGATTACATTGCGGCCTTTCAAGCGATGGCAAACCTCGCCACCAAGGGCGGCGTCGAAGGAACATTGCCTGTAACAATTCACACCCCGCTGATCGACCTGACCAAGGCTCAGATCATTGCCAAAGGAATGCAGTTGGGGGTCGATTACGGCCTGACCATTTCGTGTTATGATCCCGATAGCGCGGGTGCCGCATGCGGTCACTGCGATGCCTGTCAATTGCGGCTTAAAGGCTTTCGCGAAGCCGGGCTAGCAGACCCCAGCCCCTATCAAGAAGGCGTATAGCTATGGCCTATCAGGTCAAAGAAATATTTTACTCCCTGCAAGGCGAAGGCGCCAACACCGGATGTGCGGCGGTGTTTTGTCGTTTCGTCGGCTGTAATTTATGGTCGGGGCAAGAAAAAGATCGCGCCGATGCGGTGTGTGATTTTTGCGATACGGATTTCGTCGGCGGCGAAAAGTACGCGGATGCAGATAAGCTTGCCAAGGCTATTTTAAACGCCTGGCCCCCGGATGCAGAATACCGTTTTGTTATTTTCACGGGCGGCGAGCCAGCTTTGCAATTGGACGAAGACTTGGTTGAGGCGTTGCTTAATCGTGACTTTACGGTTGCGATTGAAAGCAATGGCACGGTTAAGCTTGCCAAAGGCCTTGATTGGATTTGCATTTCACCCAAAGGCAACCAGCCTTTGAAAGTCACCAAGGGCAACGAGATTAAGCTGGTGTACCCGCAAGTCGATAACGACCCCCGTGACTTTGAAAAAATGGATTTCGGGCATTTTTATCTGCAACCCATGGCGGGACCCAACGAAGCCGAAAACCTTAAACTTGCGATGGACTATTGCCTGTCACATCCCCAGTGGCGTTTAAGCTTGCAAACGCATAAACTGCTCAACATTCGCTAGACCCAAGACGGACTCGATTTATGGACATCTACAAAATTTTCACGTTTGAGGCCGCCCACCATTTGCCCAACGTGCCCGAAGGCCACAAATGCAAACGGTTGCACGGCCATTCGTTTGAAGTGACTTTAACTGTGTCCGGCCCGGTCGATGAAGTCACCGGATGGGTGATTGATTTCGCCGACATGAAAGCTGCGTTCAAACCGACCTTGAACCGTTTAGATCATTATTATTTAAACGACATCAAAGGCCTAGAAAACCCCACCAGCGAAAACATCGCCCGGTGGATTTGGGCCGAAGTCAAACCCGCATTGCCAGGATTGAGCAAAGTCGCCGTCAAAGAAACCTGCACCGCCGGCAGCATCTATACAGGCTAATCTTTGGCTTCGACAAAATCAATTTCATCGTCGTCGATCACCCAAGTTTCCGCACGCCCAGCCTCTGACCACTCAACCATGGCCGGGAGCGCTTGGACCGCGTCCATATAAGCCTGGGCCGTGTCATTGACGGCTACGCCATAGGTGGTAAAGCGCGATACGATGGGCGCGAACATGGCGTCGGCGTTGGAAAATTCACCAAACAAAAAATCGCCACCGCCGCCAAAGGTGTTGCGGCATTCGGTCCAAATGGATTCGATCCGGGCAATGTCTTCGGCGACACCTTCATGCATACCGCGCCCCGGATAGGACGCGCGAATGTTCATCGCCATGGCGCCGCGTACTTTGGTAAAGCCTGCGTGCATCTCGCTCGACACAACCCGCGCCCGCGCCCGCGCCGCCAGGTCAGACGGCCACAGGTGCGCCTCCGGCCAAATCTCTGCCACATACTCTAAGATCGCCAAAGTCTCCCAAATCACATTGCCATCATGCTCTAAAACCGGAACCGTCCCCGACGGCAAAGAAGCCTTCCGCTCCGCCCAGTCGGCTTCAAACAACGGAATTAATTGTTCATCAAAATCAATGCCCTTCACGCGCATCGCCAACCAAGGGCGCAGCGACCAGGACGAATAGTTTTTGTTACCGATGATAAGGGTGGGTTTGGACATGGGGAGCTCCTTTTCAAATATGAGAAGAAGTGTCGGATGAATTTTGGTCTGGGTAAAGCGAGAAATGTTCGAAACGGATGAAGGCCTTCAAAATGTCTGCTTTTGACCCAGGCTGTGTAAAAACGCTCGTGAATTTTACGATTGGGTAGAGGTTTAGACTTCAACAATTTGCCACAACAGATTTCTGTTTTTTTGCAATTTGGCGCTGGAGTGTCGGTTTGACCGTTCTGATGGCGGTTTTACCGAGTGTTCAGCGTAAATTGGGGTGGCAAGGCTTATGCCGCCTTCATCGCCGCCATCAGTGGACGAATGCC
>Ga0316203_1000734_pt1 | contig 32668 bp, 46 predicted proteins | sample 6monrhotite_MG_FD_204940 | JGI IMG/M metagenome (GOLD analysis project Ga0316203, IMG submission 204940) | Microbial mat bacterial communities from mineral coupon in-situ incubated in ocean water Damariscotta River, Maine, United States -... | ecosystem: Environmental > Aquatic > Marine >... | reverse complement strand
CTGGGGCGCGTTTTTGGGGGGGTTCGCGGCGGGCCCCCCCCCCCCCCCCCACGCCCGGGTTGCAGCACGTCGCGCGCTGTGGCAGACTCTTCAAGTTCCACACGCCGCGTTTTCGTGCGCGGCTCACTGCCAGGCAGTGCATAGGACGAGCGTCGCACCGAGTGATCGGTAGCGGGTCGTGATGAGCCTAGGCCGCGGGCAGCAGAACACAGCTCACACCCCCCTGCACCCTCTTCAAGGGAAACCTTGTGTGCGGATGCCGTGCGTTGCGAGGGCGACACGCCCGAGCGCGGGGGTCGGGGTGAGCAGGCGACAAGCAAGCGTTCGTTTGACAGAAGAACAGTGGTGCGACAGCGATTGCGCTCCGCGTGAGGTGCGCCCGTCAGGGGTGCATCACGTCTAAGAAGGAAGAGAGTTGAGCATGGCGGGACAGAAGATCCGCATCCGGCTTAAGTCGTATGACCACGCTGGTCTCGACGCATCGGCGCGCAAGATCGTCGACACGGTGACCCGTGCCGGCGCCACGGTCGTGGGCCCTGTGCCCCTGCCGACGGAGAAGAACGTCATCGCCGTCATTCGGTCGCCCCACAAGTACAAAGACAGCCGCGAGCACTTCGAGAAGCGCACGCACAAGCGTCTCATCGACATCATCGATCCGACGCCGAAGGCGGTCGACTCGCTCATGCGCCTCGACCTGCCCGCCGACGTCAACATCGAGATCAAGCTCTAAGGAACCCCGACATGTCTGCAATCAAGACGACCAAGGGTCTGCTGGGCACGAAGCTCGGCATGACGCAGGTGTGGGACGCGAACAACAAGCTCGTGCCCGTCACCGTGGTGGAGATCGCCCCCAACGTGGTGACGCAAGTGCGCACCCCCGAGATTGACGGGTACGCCGCCGTGCAGATCGCCTACGGCGCCATCGACCCGCGCAAAGTCACCAAGCCCCTCACCGGCCACTTCGAGAAGGCCGGCAGTACCCCGCGCCGCCACCTCACCGAGGTGCGCACGGCCGACGCCGCCGAGTACACGCCGGGCCAGTTGCTCGCTGTCGACATCTTCGAAGCCGGCCAGCTGGTCGACGTCGTCGGCACGAGCAAGGGAAAGGGCTTTGCCGGTGTCATGAAGCGCCACAACTTCAAAGGCGTCTCGGCCTCGCACGGTTCGCACCGCAACCACCGCAAGCCCGGCTCGATCGGTGCCAGCTCGACCCCCAGCCGCGTGTTCAAGGGCATGCGCATGGCGGGCCGTATGGGTGGCGACCGCGTGACCGTTCTCAACCTCACCGTGCACTCGGTCGACCTCGAGAAGGGACTCCTGCTCGTCAAGGGCGCCGTCCCCGGTGCTCGCGGCCGCCTCGTGTTCGTCCGCAACGCCGTGAAGGAGGCGTGATCGCCATGGCTGCTTCTCTCAACGTCGTCGACGCCGCAGGCAAGAAGACCGGATCGGTCGACCTGCCCGCCGAGCTGTTCGACGTCCAGACCAACGTGCCGCTGCTGCACCAGGTCGTCGTGGCCCAGCTCGCTGCCGCGCGCCAGGGTACGCACTCGACCAAGGGTCGTGGCGAGGTCTCCGGTGCGGGCCGCAAGCCCTTCAAGCAGAAGGGCACGGGCCGCGCTCGTCAGGGCTCCATCCGCGCTCCTCAGATGACCGGTGGTGGCATCGTCCACGGGCCGACGCCGCGCAACTACGCGCAGCGCACCCCCAAGAAGATGATCGCCGCGGCCCTCCTCGGAGCACTCTCGGATCGCGCTCGTGGCGACCGCCTGCACGTCGTCGAGTCGTTCGGCTCGGACACGCCCTCGACGAAGGCAGCAGCATCCACGCTCGCCGCCGTCGCCTCGGGCCGCAACGTGCTCGTCGTCATCGAGCGCGGTGATGACGTCAACCTCAAGAGCGTGCGCAACCTGCGCAACCTGCACGTCATCAGCCCCGACCAGCTCAACGCCTACGACGTGCTGGTCAGCGACGACATCGTCTTCACGAAGACTGCGTTCGAGGCCTTCGTGTCGGCCAAGACCAAGAAGGAAGAGGTCAGCGCATGAGCGTCCACGAGGTCGCCCAGAACAAGGACCCCCGCGATGTCATCATCGCGCCCGTCGTGAGCGAGAAGAGCTACGCGCTCATCGATGACGGCAAGTACACCTTCATCGTGGACCCCCGCGCGAACAAGTCGGAGATCAAGCTCGCGATCGAGAAGATCTTCGGCGTCAAGGTCGCGTCGGTCAACACGCTCAACCGCACGGGCAAGACCCGTCGCACCCGCTTCGGCACGGGAAAGCGCAAGGACACCAAGCGCGCGATCGTGACCCTGAAGTCCGGCTCGATCGACATCTTCACGGCTGTCGGCTAGGCCCGGAAGGACAGACACCATGGCTATTCGCAAGTACAAGCCCACGACCCCCGGTCGTCGCGGTTCGTCGGTCTCGGACTTCGCCGAGATCACGCGCTCGACCCCGGAGAAGTCGCTGCTCAAGCCGCTGCCCAAGACGGGTGGCCGCAACAACTCGGGTCGCATCACGACACGCCACATCGGTGGTGGCCACAAGCGCCAGTACCGCATGATCGACTTCCGTCGCAACGACAAGGACGGCGTCAACGCGAAGGTCGCGCACATCGAGTACGACCCGAACCGCACGGCGCGCATCGCGCTCCTGCACTTCGTGGACGGCACCAAGCGCTACATCCTCGCGCCGAACAAGCTCTCGCAGGGCGACATCATCGAGTCGGGCCCCTCGGCTGACATCAAGCCGGGCAACAACCTGCCGCTGCGCAACATCCCCGTGGGTACTGTCGTGCACGCGATCGAGCTCCGCCCCGGTGGCGGCGCGAAGATGGCCCGCTCGGCCGGCGCCTCGGTGCGACTCGTCGCCAAGGACGGCCCCTACGCGCAGCTGCGTCTGCCCTCGGGCGAGATCCGCAACGTCGACGCGCGCTGCCGCGCCACGATCGGCGAGGTCGGCAACGCCGAGCAGTCGAACATCAACTGGGGCAAGGCCGGCCGCAAGCGCTGGAAGGGCGTGCGCCCGACCGTCCGCGGTGTCGCCATGAACCCGGTCGACCACCCGCACGGTGGTGGAGAGGGCAAGACGTCCGGTGGACGTCACCCGGTCAGCCCCTGGGGCCAGGCCGAGGGCCGCACGCGTCGCCCCAACAAGGAGAGCGACAAGCTCATCGTCCGCCGCCGCACCGTTGGCAAGAAGCGCTAGTAGGAGTCGAGAAAGATGCCACGCAGTCTCAAGAAGGGCCCCTTCGTCGACGACCACCTGCTTCGCAAGGTGTTCACGCAGAACGAGGCCAACAGCAAGAACGTCATCAAGACCTGGTCGCGCCGATCGATGATCGTGCCCGCGATGCTCGGCCACACCATCGCCGTGCACGACGGCCGCAAGCACATCCCCGTGTTCGTGACCGAGACCATGGTCGGGCACAAGCTCGGCGAGTTCGCGCCCACCCGCACCTTCCGTGGACACGAGAAGGACGACAAGAAGGGTCGTCGCCGCTAACGCGGGGACGGTTGAAGAGGAGATACACATGGTGGAGTCGATCGCCCGCGTGCGACACATCCGCGTGACGCCTCAGAAGGCTCGTCGCGTCGTCGACCTGATCCGCGGCAAGCAGGCCCTCGAGGCCCTGGCCATCCTGAAGTTCGCACCGCAGGGTGCGAGCGAGCCCGTCTACAAGCTCGTCGCGTCGGCCATGGCCAACGCACGGGTCAAGGCGGATGCAGCGAACTCCTTCCTCGACGAGCAGGACCTCTATGTGTCCCGCGCATTCGTCGACGAGGGCACGACCCTCAAGCGGTTCCAGCCGCGCGCCCAGGGTCGGGCGTTCCGCATCCTCAAGCGCACCAGCCACATCACGATCGTCCTCGCGACGCCGGATGAGCTGACCGCCGCGGGCTCGAGCACGAGCAAGAAGAAGGCGAGCAAGTAGACATGGGCCAGAAAGTCAATCCGTACGGCTTCCGACTCGGAATCACCACCGACCACGTGTCGCGCTGGTTCTCCGACAGCACGAAAGCCGGTCAGCGCTATTCCGACTACGTCGCGGAGGACGTCAAGATCCGCCGGATGCTCACCACGAGCCTCGACCGCGCCGGCGTCGCCCGCATCGAGATCGAGCGCACTCGTGACCGGGTTCGCGTCGACATCCACACCGCCCGCCCGGGCATCGTGATCGGTCGCCGCGGTGCCGAGGCGGAGCGCATCCGCTCCGACCTCGAGAAGCTCACCGCCAAGCAGATCCAGCTCAACATCCTCGAGGTGAAGAACCCCGAGGCCGAGGCGCAGCTCGTCGCCCAGGGCATCGCGGAGCAGCTCAGCGCTCGCGTGGCCTTCCGCCGCGCGATGCGCAAGGGCCTCCAGGGTGCTCAGCGCGCCGGCGCCAAGGGTGTTCGCATCCAGGTCTCGGGTCGTCTCGGCGGCGCCGAGATGAGCCGCTCGGAGTTCTACCGCGAAGGCCGTGTGCCGCTGCACACCCTCCGCGCGAACATCGACTACGGCTTCTACGAGGCCCGGACGACCTTCGGTCGTATCGGCGTCAAGGTCTGGATCTACAAGGGCGACATCACCAACAAGGAACTCGCTCGCGAGCAGGCGTCCCAGAAGTCGTCGCGCCCCGAGCGTCGTGACTCTGACCGCGGCCCGCGTCGCGACGGTGGCCGTCCGGCCGCCGCCAAGGCGCCCGCTGCGGCCGGAGCGGAAGGCTAGAGACATGCTTATTCCCCGTAAGGTCAAGTTCCGGAAGCAGCACCACCCCAAGCGCGGTGGGCACGCGACCGGCGGAACCGTCGTGTCGTTCGGCGAGTACGGCATCCAGGCCATCACCCCCGCCTATGTGACCAACCGTCAGATCGAGTCCGCTCGTATCGCCATGACGCGTCACATCAAGCGTGGCGGCAAGGTGTGGATCAACATCTACCCCGACCGCCCGCTCACCAAGAAGCCCGCCGAGACCCGCATGGGTTCCGGTAAGGGCTCGCCGGAGTGGTGGGTCGCCAACGTCAAGCCGGGTCGCGTCCTCTTCGAGGTCGCCGGTGTTCCCGAGCAGCTCGCTCGAGAGGCCATGACCCGCGCAATTCACAAGCTGCCCCTCAAGGCACGCATCATCAAGCGCGAGGAGGGCGACGCGTAATGGCGATCGGATCGAAAGAGCTGGCACCTGTCGAGCTCGACACTTTTGAAGACGAGCGTCTCGTCGACGAGCTGAAGAAGGCGAAGGAAGAACTCTTCAACCTCCGCTTCCAGGCCGCGACCGGGCAGCTCGAGAGCCACGGTCGGCTTCGTGCCGTCAAGCGCGACATCGCGCGCATCTACACCGTGATCCGCGAGCGCGAGCTGGGCATCCGTGCCACGCCCGCCCCCATCGAGGTCCCGGAGAAGCCCGCGAAGAAGTCCACCAAGGCGAAGACCGAGGCCAAGGCCGAGGCCGACGACAAGACCGGGGCTTCGGACAAGACCGAGGAGAAGAACTAATGGCGACGACCGAGAAGAAGGCTTCCGCTGCCGGCCACGAGTCGGCCGCGCACGACGTTCGCGACGAGAGCGCGCGCGGCTACCGCAAGGTGCGCCGCGGCTACGTGACGAGCGACAAGATGGAGAAGACCATCGTCGTCGAGGTCGAGGACCGCGTGAAGCACCCGCTCTACGGCAAGGTCATCCGTCGCACCTCGAAGGTCAAGGTGCACGACGAGCAGAACACCGCTGGTGTCGGCGACCTCGTGCTCATCTCCGAGACCCGTCCCCTGTCCGCTACGAAGCGCTGGCGCCTCGTCGAGATCCTCGAGAAGGCCAAGTAGGCCCTCGCGCCTATTGGGTAGGAGAGAACAATGCTTCAGCAGGAATCCCGCGTCAAGGTCGCCGACAACACCGGCGCCAAGGAGCTGCTCACGATCCGCGTGCTCGGCGGCTCCGGCCGTCGGTACGCCGGCCTCGGTGACGTCATCGTGGCGACCGTCAAGGACGCCATCCCCGGTGGCAACGTCAAGAAGGGCGATGTCGTCAAGGCGGTCATCGTGCGCACCATCAAGCAGACCCGTCGTTCCGACGGTTCGTACATCAAGTTCGACGAGAACGCCGCCGTGATCTTGAAGGCCGACGGGGACCCTCGTGGTACCCGCATCTTCGGGCCGGTCGGCCGTGAGCTTCGCGACAAGAAGTTCATGAAGATCGTCTCGCTCGCACCGGAGGTGCTCTAACTCATGGCCAACATCAAGAAGGGCGACCTCGTCCAGGTGATCACGGGCGCGACGGAAGACCGCGGCGGAGACCGCGGCAAGCAGGGTCGCGTCATCGAGGTGCTCGCGGAGAAGAACCGCGTCATCGTCGAGGGCGTCAACTACGTCACGAAGCACGTGCGCGTCGGTCAGACGCAGCGCGGCACCAAGACGGGCGGTATCGAGACCTCCGAGGCCTCGATCCACATCTCGAACGTGGCGCTCGTCGACCCCAAGTCCAAGAAGCCGACCCGCGTCGGTTTCCGCGAGGAGACCGTGACGAAGGACGGCGTCAAGAAGACCGTCCGCGTGCGGTACGCCAAGAAGTCAGGTGAGAAGTTCTGATGTCAACCACTGCCCCTGCGCAGGCTGGCACAATCCAGCCGCGCCTCAAGCAGAAGTACCGTGCCGAGATCACGAAGGCGCTGACCGAGGAGTTCGGGTACACCAACCCGCACCAGGTTCCCGGTCTCGTCAAGATCGTTGTGAACACGGGTGTCGGCGAGGCCGCTCGCGACAGCAAGGTCATCGACGGTGCGATCAAGGATCTCACCGCGATCACCGGCCAGAAGCCCCAGGTGACGAAGGCCCGCAAGTCGATCGCTCAGTTCAAGCTTCGCGAGGGCATGCCCATCGGCGCCCACGTGACGCTGCGCGGCAACCGCGCCTGGGAGTTCATGGACCGCCTCGTGACGCTCGCGCTGCCGCGCATCCGCGACTTCCGCGGTCTGAGCCCGAAGCAGTTCGACGGTCACGGCAACTACACCTTCGGTCTGACGGAGCAGAGCGTGTTCCACGAGATCGATCAGGACAAGATCGACCGCGTGCGCGGCTTCGACATCACGATCGTGACCACCGCGAAGACGGACGACGAGGGTCGCGCGCTCCTGCGCGCGCTCGGCTTCCCCTTCGCGAACCCCGCCCAGTAGGGCATCCACCACCGGTCCGACTCGGACCACGATCGCCCAGGTCGTCACTCGTGTAACGGGTGAGCGAAACCAGGTGAGAAACGGAAGACACCACTATGACGATGACAGATCCGGTCGCAGACATGCTGACCAGACTGCGCAACGCCAACTCGGCGCACCACGACACGGTCTCGCTACCCGGCAGCAAGCTCAAGTCGCACATCGCCGAGATCCTCAAGCGCGAGGGCTACATCTCGGACTGGGCGGTCGAAGACGCGCGCGTCGGCACGACGCTCACGCTCTCGCTCAAGTACGGGCCGAACCGCGAGCGGTCGATCGCCGGCATCAAGCGAGTCTCGAAGCCCGGCCTTCGCGTCTACGCGAAGTCGACCGAGATCCCCAACGTTCTCGGCGGCCTCGGCGTGGCCATCCTGTCGACCTCCTCGGGTCTGCTCACCGACCGCGAGGCGATGAAGAAGGGCGTGGGTGGGGAAGTCCTCGCCTACGTGTGGTGATCTGACATGTCACGAATCGGACGCATGCCCATCGACATCCCCGGTGGTGTCGAGGTGAAGATCGACGGCCAGGCCGTCACCGTCAAGGGCCCCAAGGGCGAGCTCGGCCTCACGGTCGCGCAGCCCATCCGGGTCGCCCTCGACGACAACCAGGTCGTCGTGACCCGACCGGACGACGAGCGCGACTCGCGCTCGCTCCACGGCCTCACGCGCACGCTCATCCAGAACCAGATCATCGGCGTGACCCAGGGATACTCCAAGGGTCTCGAGGTGGTCGGCACCGGATACCGCGTGCAGTCGAAGGGCTCCGCGGTCGAGTTCGCGCTCGGCTACTCGCACTCGATCACGGTCGACCCGCCCGCCGGGATCACCTTCACGGTCGAGGGCAACAACAAGCTCACCGTCAGCGGCATCGACAAGCAGGCCGTTGGCGAAGTCGCGGCCAACATTCGCAAGCTGCGCAAGCCCGAGCCCTACAAGGGCAAGGGCGTGCGCTACGCCGGCGAGGTTGTCCGTCGCAAGGCCGGAAAGGCTGGTAAGTAATCATGGGTCTCGGAACAAGAGGCAAGAGCAAGACGGCCGCCAAGGGCCGCCGTCACGCGAGGCTGCGCAAGCGCGTCACCGGCACGGGGGAGCGCCCCCGCCTCGTCGTCACGCGCTCCGCGCGCCACGTCTTCGTGCAGGTCGTCGACGACACGCAGGGTCGTACCCTCGCGAGCGCGTCGACCATGGAGGGAGACCTCCGCACGTTCGACGGAGACAAGACTGCTAAGGCGCGCAAGGTGGGCGAGCTGCTCGCGGAGCGCGCGAAGAAGGCCGGTGTGGAGGCTGTCGTCTTCGACCGGGGCGGCAACCGCTACGCAGGACGCGTCGCGGCGATCGCCGATGGAGCTCGAGAGGGTGGGCTGAGCCTGTGACCGAGAACGCGAAAGACCAGACCGTGGCTGCTGCTGAGGCTCCCGTGGAGACTGCTGCGTCGTCGGAGACCGCGAACGAGCCCCGTGAGGCTCGTCGCGGTGGTCGCGAGCGCAACCCCAACCGCGACCGCGGATCGCGCGACAGCGAGAAGAGCCCCTTCCTCGAGCGCGTCGTGACCATCAACCGCGTCTCCAAGGTCGTCAAGGGCGGTCGTCGCTTCAGCTTCACCGCGCTCGTCGTCGTCGGCGACGGCAACGGCATGGTCGGAGTCGGCTACGGCAAGGCCCGCGAGGTGCCCACCGCGATCTCGAAGGGCGTCGAGGAGGCGAAGAAGAACTTCTTCCGCGTCCCCCGTGTCGCCCAGACGATTCCGCACCCCGTGCAGGGCGAAGCTGCTGCCGGCGTGGTGCTCCTGCGCCCCGCCGCTGCCGGTACCGGTGTTATCGCCGGTGGCCCGGTGCGCGCCGTCCTCGAGTGCGCAGGCATCCACGACGTGCTGAGCAAGTCGCTCGGCTCGTCGAACACGATCAACATCATCCACGCGACCGTGGCGGCGCTCAAGCAGCTCGAAGAGCCGCGCGCCGTCGCCGCCCGCCGTGGGCTCGATTTCGAGGATGTCGCTCCGGCGCGCCTCGTGCGCGCCGAGGCCCTCGCGGCTGAGGCGGCAGCCGGAAAGGGTGGTGCCTGATGGCCGCGCAGCTCAAGGTCACTCAGATCAAGTCCGTAATCAGCGAGAAGCAGAACCAGCGCGACACCCTGCGCAGCCTCGGGCTCAAGCGCATCGGCGACAGCGTCGTGCGCGAGGACACCCCGGCGAACCGCGGGTACGTCACCAAGGTTGCTCACCTCGTCAAGGTCGAGGAGATTGACTAATGGCAGAAGACAAGAAGGACGAGGCCGCGAAGGCCCCGGCCAAGAAGGCTCCCGCGAAGAAGGCTCCGGCCTCTTCGAGCTCGAGCACGGCGTCGGCTGACAAGCCGGCCGCGGCGAAGAAGGCTCCGGCCACGAAGGCGCCGGCGAAGGCCGCTGCTGACAAGCCGGCTGCCGAGAAGAAGGCACCGGCGAAGAAGGCTCCGGCCAAGGCCGCGGCCGACAAGGCTCCGGCGACGAAGGCACCCGCGACGAAGGCGCCGGCGAAGGCCGCTGCTGACAAGCCGGCTGCCGAGAAGAAGGCTCCCGCGAAGAAGGCGTCCTCCGACGTCGCACGCGCTCAGGTGCTCAAGGTTCACCACCTCCGCCCCGCGGCGGGCTCCAAGAAGGAGCGCACTCGCGTGGGTCGCGGTGAGGGCTCCAAGGGCAAGACGGCCGGTCGCGGCACCAAGGGCACGAAGGCTCGCTACTCGGTGCGCCCCGGCTTCGAGGGCGGCAACCTCAACTTCGTCATGCGCCAGCCCAAGCTGCGCGGCTTCACCAACCCCTTCCGGGTCGAGTACCAGGTGGTGAACCTGGAGAAGCTCGCCGAGCTGTACCCGAAGGGCGGTGAGGTCACCGTGGGTGATCTGGTCGCGAAGGGAGCCGTGCGCAAGAACGAGAAGGTCAAGGTTCTGGGCTCCGGCGACATTGCGGTTAAGCTCACTGTGGCAGTCGACAAGGTCTCGCGCTCCGCGGAGCAGAAGATCGTCGCTGCTGGCGGTTCCATCACGTAGCCGCTCGGGTGGCCCTTCGGGGCCACCCGCCACCGGCCCGAATGGGCCACAGCAGCTTTCGCCGCCGGGCGGGAAGATGCTCATGTCGTTACTACGGGAGGTCTCGTGTTCAGAGCAATCGGGCGGATCTTCCGCACGCCAGACCTGCGCCGGAAGATCGGTTTCACACTCGGAATCGTCGCGCTCTTCCGTCTGGGTTCCTTCATCCCCGCGCCGTTCGTGGACTACCAGAACGTGCAACTGTGTCTCGCGGGCAACGAGGGGGCCACGGGCCTCTACCAGCTCGTCAACCTGTTCAGCGGCGGAGCCCTCCTGCAGCTGTCCATCTTCGCGCTCGGCATCATGCCGTACATCACGGCGTCGATCATCACGCAGCTGCTACGCGTCGTCATCCCGCACTTCGACACCCTCCACAAGGAGGGCCAGGCCGGTCAGGCCAAGCTCACGCAGTACACGCGCTACATGACGATCGCGCTCGCCGTGCTGCAGTCGACGACGCTCATCACCGTTGCGCGGGCCGGAGCGCTCTTCCCGACCACGAGCGGCGTCGCGGAGTGCAGCCAGCTCATCACGAACGACGCCTGGTACGCGATCCTCCTCATGGTCATCACCATGACCGCCGGCACGGGCCTCATCATGTGGCTCGGCGAGCTCGTCACCGAGCGCGGCATCGGCAACGGCATGTCGCTGCTCATCTTCGTGTCGATCGCGGCAACCTTCCCGTCGGCGCTCTGGTCCATCGCCATCACCTCCGGCTTCGAGATCTTCCTGCTCGTGCTCGCGCTCGGCATCCTCGTCATGGGTGCGGTCGTGTTCGTCGAGCAATCGCAGCGTCGCATCCCCGTGCAGTACGCCAAGCGCATGGTGGGGCGGCGCACCTTCGGCGGCAACAACACGTACATCCCGATCAAGGTCAACATGGCCGGCGTTGTGCCCGTCATCTTCGCCTCGTCGCTGCTGTACCTGCCCGCGCTCGTCGCGCAGTTCAACCAGCCGGCGGCGGGGGAGACCGCCCCGGAGTGGGTCGTCTGGATCCAGAACAACCTCGTATCCGGCGACAACTGGATCTACATGGTCGTGTACTTCCTGCTCATCGTCGGCTTCACGTACTTCTACGTCGCGATCACCTTCAACCCTGAAGAGGTCGCCGACAACATGAAGAAGTACGGCGGCTTCATCCCCGGCATCCGCGCGGGGCGCCCGACCGCGGAGTACCTCGACTACGTCCTGACCCGCGTGACCCTGCCCGGCTCCCTGTACCTGGGGCTCGTGGCACTCATCCCGCTCCTGGCCTTCGCCTCGGTGGGAGCGAACCAGAACTTCCCGTTCGGTGGCGCGAGCATCCTCATCATCGTCGGCGTCGGCCTCGAGACGGTGAAGCAGATCGATGCGCAGCTGCAGCAGCGACACTACGAGGGCCTGCTGCGATGAGTGAAGCACGACTGCTCCTCATCGGCCCTCCCGGGGCGGGCAAGGGCACGCAGGCGCACGCCCTCTCCGACGCACTCGGCGTGCCGGCCATCTCGACGGGCGACATCTTCCGCGACAACGTGCGCAACGAGACAGAACTCGGACGTCAGGCGAAGGCCTACATGGATGCCGGCGACAACGTGCCCGACTCCCTCACGAACGACCTTGTGCGCGATCGCCTCGGTCAGGACGACTGCGCCGGGGGATTCCTGCTCGACGGCTACCCGCGCACGACCGATCAGGTGCGCGCCCTCGACGAGTTCCTCGCCGCCCAGGGCGCGTCGATGGACGCCGTCATCGAGCTCGTGGCCGACCCCGACGTCGTCGTCGAGAGGCTGCGCAAGCGCGCCCTCGACCAGGGCCGGGCCGACGACGACGAGTCGGTCGTGCGACACCGCCTGACCGTCTACCGCGAGCAGACGGCACCCCTCATCGACGTGTACGCCCAACGGGGCCTGCTCAGCCAGGTCGACGGCATCGGTGAGATCGACGACGTCACGGGGCGCATTCGTTCCGCGCTCGCCGAGCGCGGCATCCACGTTCCCGCGTGATCGGCCCCGCTCGACTTGCCCCCGGGGTGCCCTATCACCTAAGCTAAATCTTTGGTGCTTTCGGCACGCCTCGGGCGTGTCCGCCGCCTCTCACCCGCCGTGCAGACGGGAGTCCACAGGGCTGAGCACCGTGATCCGCACGACCAGTTCGACATTCCCCACTTTTAGCGACGAAGAGGCTATGGCCAAAAAAGACGGTGTCATCGAGATCGAAGGCTCGGTGGTCGAAGCGCTGCCCAACGCGATGTTCCGCGTTGAGTTGAGCAACGGCCACAAGGTTCTCGCCCACATTTCGGGCAAGATGCGCCAGCACTACATCCGCATCCTCCCCGAGGACCGCGTGATCGTGGAGCTGAGCCCCTACGACCTGACCCGCGGCCGGATCGTCTACCGCTACAAGTAATCGGAATCGTCGAGCTGGGTAAGGAACGGCCCGAGAATCCACTCGGCGCACGAGGCCAGCGAACAAGAGAGACACGCACCATGAAGGTCAACCCCAGCGTCAAGCCCATCTGCGACAAGTGCAAGGTGATCCGCCGTCACGGCAACGTGATGGTCATCTGCGACAACCCGAGGCACAAGCAACGCCAAGGCTGACGCGGCACCAGCAGCACTCGAACCACACAACTGAACACGAACGCACGGCGTTCTCACCATCCCGCGCTCGCCGCGGGTGACACCTCGGGCGGAGGGCCCGGGCACCGAGAACGCTCCACACCCTCCACGAATCCCCTGAAGGAGCCGTCATGGCCCGTCTTGCCGGAGTCGACATTCCTCGCGATAAGCGCGTCGAAGTCGCCCTCACCTACATCTACGGCGTTGGCCGTACTCGCGCGACGCAGACGCTCGCCGAGACCGGTATCGACCGGAACATCCGCGTCAAGGACCTCACCGACGACCAGCTCGTCGCGCTCCGCGACCACATCGAAGGCACCTACAAGGTCGAGGGTGACCTCCGCCGAGAGGTTGCCGCCGACATCCGCCGCAAGGTGGAGATCGGGTCGTACGAGGGCATCCGCCACCGCCGCGGCCTGCCCGTGCGCGGTCAGCGCACCAAGACCAACGCGCGCACCCGCAAGGGCCCCAAGCGCACCGTCGCCGGCAAGAAGAAGGCCCGATAGTCCCCGGGTTCGCCCCGACTATCGATTCGACCTCGTTTTAGGAGAACACCATGGCAGCACCGAAGTCGGCCGCTCGTAAGCCGCGTCGCAAAGAGAAGAAGAGCATCGCCGTGGGCCAGGCCCACATCAAGTCCACCTTCAACAACACGATCGTGTCGATCACCGACCCGAGCGGCGCCGTTGTGAGCTGGGCATCGTCCGGGCAGGTCGGCTTCAAGGGCTCGCGCAAGTCGACGCCCTTCGCCGCTCAGCTCGCCGCCGAGTCCGCCGCGCGTCAAGCGCAGGAGCACGGTATGAAGAAGGTCGACGTCTTCGTCAAGGGCCCGGGCTCGGGTCGCGAGACGGCGATCCGTTCGCTCCAGGCCGCGGGCCTCGAGGTCGGGTCGATCAGCGACGTCACTCCGCAGGCGCACAACGGGTGCCGCCCGCCGAAGCGTCGTCGCGTGTAGTTTTCCGGCCTCAGCGACCCGACCCGAGCCCAGCTCGTGTCGGTGCTGGGGTCGCGGCGATGCGATGCATCGCTTCCAGCTCCACCGCACTCAATAACTCAACACATCCGGCGGGCCAGCCACCCGCCGCGCCACAAGTGTCATATGGCGGACACTTTGCCGAAAGGAATCCATAGTGCTCATCGCACAGCGTCCCACCCTCACCGAGGAGAGCGTTTCCGACTTCCGCTCGCGGTTCATGATCGAGCCGCTCGAGCCCGGTTTCGGATACACGCTCGGAAACTCGATGCGTCGAACCCTCCTCTCGTCGATTCCCGGAGCGGCCGTCACCAGCATCCGCATCGACGGCGTGCTGCACGAGTTCAGCACCATCGCGGGTGTCAAGGAGGATGTCACCGAGATCATCCTCAACATCAAGAACCTCGTCGTCTCGAGCGAGCACGACGAGCCCATCACCGCGTACCTGCGCAAGCAGGGCGCCGGCGAGGTCACGGCGGCCGACATCTCCGCACCCGCGGGCGTCGAGATCCACAACCCCGAGCTCGTCATCGCGACGCTCAACGACAGCGCCAAGTTCGAGCTCGAGCTGACGATCGAGCGCGGTCGCGGCTACGTGAGCGCCACGCAGAACCGCAGCGAGTTCAGCGAGGCCGGTCAGATCCCGATCGACTCGATCTACTCGCCCGTGCTCAAGGTGACCTACCGCGTCGAGGCGACGCGCGCCGGAGAGCGCACCGACTTCGACCGTCTCGTCGTCGACGTGGAGACGAAGTCGGCCATCACGCCGCGCGATGCGATCGCGTCGGCCGGCCGCACCCTCGTCGAGCTGTTCGGTCTGGCCCGCGAGCTCAACACGCAGGCCGAGGGCATCGAGATCGGCCCCGCGCCGGTTGACGCCGTGCTCTCCACCGAGCTGAGCATGCCCATCGAAGACCTCGATCTGTCGGTGCGCAGCTACAACTGCCTCAAGCGCGAGGGCATCAACACCGTGAGCGAGCTCGTCGCCCTGTCGGAGACGCAGCTCATGAACATCCGCAACTTCGGCCAGAAGTCGGTCGACGAGGTCAAGGACAAGCTCGTCGAGATGGGTCTCTCGCTCAAGGACGCCGTCCCCGGCTTCGACGGCGCGCACTTCTACGGCGGCTTCGACGACGACGAGCAGTCGAGCTAGGCCCCGCGCCGCACTCGATCCCCGCACCGTCACTGATACGAAAGAACAGACATCATGCCTCAGCCCACCAAGGGTCCTCGCCTCGGAGGAGGCCCCGCTCACGAGCGGTTGCTCCTCGCCAACCTGGCGACCGCGCTCTTCACCCACAAGCGCATCACGACGACCGAGACGAAGGCCAAGCGCCTCCGTCCGCTCGCGGAGCGCCTCATCACGTTCGCCAAGCGCGGCGACCTGCACGCGCGCCGTCGTGTCATGACCGTCATCCGCGACAAGAGTGCCGTGCACGAGCTCTTCACGGAGATCGCGCCCCTCGTCGCCGAGCGTGAGGGCGGCTACACGCGCATCACCAAGACCGGGTACCGCAAGGGTGACAACGCGCCCATGGCGGTCATCGAGCTCGTGCTCGAGCCCGTCAACCCGAAGCCCAAGAGCGCCAAGAAGTCGGCTGCCGCCGCGGCGGCGTCGGCTCCGGCCGCCGAGCCTGAGGCCAGCGAGCCTGAGGAGACGAACACCGAGGCGACGAACACCGAGGCGACGGACACCGAGGCGACGGGCACCGAGCAGGCCGACGCCGAGGGTACCGGCGACGCGCAGGAGTCCACGGACGAGGCGTCCGAGGCCGCGGGCGCCGCCGCCGAGGGTGACGACACCAAGTAGCACCCGCTGCCACAGCATCGCGGCCCCCGTCCTTGCGGACGGGGGCCGTACTGTTGTGCACGTGATGGAGAACTCCCGCGGGCCCCTGCATGACAGGGTGCAGGCGCGACCCGCACTCGAGCTGCCGAGCGGGCCGCCCGGCTTTCGCTGGCGGATGCTCCGCGACACCGACGCGCCCCTTCTGACCGTGCTGGCCGAGCGGATGAGTGTGCGGGATCATCCGAGTTGGAGCGAGTCGCTCGAGGAGGTCGAGGACCAGCTCGGGCGCTCCTGGTTTCGCCCCGCCACCGACGGAGTGCTGTGCGAGGGCCCTGACGGTGCTCCCGTCGCGTACGGCACGGTCACCATGCCGCCCGACCCGGAGTCCCTCGTGCGCGTCTTCCTCGGCGGCGGTGTTGACCCCGTGCATCGATCGAGAGGCATCGGGCGCGAACTCCTCGCCTGGCAGCACGAGCGGGCACGGCAACTGCTCGCTTCGTCCCCGTCGACTCTGCCCGCATCGGTCATGTCCCACGCCGCCGACCTCGCACCCGAGCACGGGGCCCTGCTGCGGCGCCAGGGATTCGAGGCGGCGCGCTACTTCACGACCCTCGAGTGCGGGGTGGCCCGCCACCTGACTCAGGCTGCGCCGCCAGCTCCAGAAGGAGTGACGATCACCCCGTTCACCGCAGAGTTGAGTGAGCGGGTGCGTCGGGCGAAGAACAGCGCGTTCGTCGACCACTGGGGCAGCCAGCCTGCTGGCGTCGAGCAATGGGAGTCCATGGTCGGGCTCTCGAGCTTCCGCCCCGACCTGAGCCGCATCGCCCTCGTCGATGACGAAGTCGTCGGCTTCGTCACGACCGAGGTCAACGAAGACGACTGGGAGCGGCAGGGCTTCAGCTCGGGCTACATCGGGCTCGTCGGCACGGTGAGGCCCTGGCGCCGACGGGGCCTCGCGAGCGCTCTCCTCCGCGCGGTGCTCGAGGCGTATTCCCTCGAGGGACTGGAGCGCGCTGTTCTCGACGTCGACACCGAGAGCCCGACGGGCGCGTTGGGGGTGTACACGGCGCTGGGTTTCACGCCGACGACGCGTGACGTCGCGTACCGAATCGCTTACTGAGAACGACTAACGCGGTCGAAGAAGACCGGGGTTCTCGTCGTAGTCGACGAGCGGAGGCAGATCGGCGATGCGCTGCAACGCTGCGACGAGCGTCTCGGTGTACACCTGCCCGCCGGTCAGGCCCGGGTGGATCTGGTCGGGTGCGAGCAGGGAGAGCTGAGGGCTGATGGCCGCACGCCAGTCGCTCAGTTCGACGAGCCGGTAGGTGCGCGCGAAGTCCACGAGGTGGGCGTTGACACCCTCCGTCCACCCGCGCGGTGCCTGCGCGCTTACGAGCACGAGAGTGCGCTCGGGGCCGAGAAGCGCCCGCACCTCATGGAGCGTCTCCGGGTCGATCGGGCCGTTCGTGCCGAGCCCGAGTACGACCGTGCCGCGCAGGCGGTCCGACTCCACGAGCGAGCGCACGATCTGCGGTGCCTGGCGCATCTGCCGAGACACGACCGCGTCGATCGCGATGCCGGGGAACCGGTCCTGCAGCTGCGGCGCCGCCGCCAGCATGACGGAGTCGCCGATCGCGGTGATCTCGTCGCCCGAGGGCAGCGTGCTGCCCACCGTCGCCGCGGGCTCCTCGTCCCGCGGTGCCGGACGGTCGGTGCGACGCTGCGCCTCCTCGACGGCCACTCGGCCGGCGGCGATGAGCTCGGCTGCCTCTGAGCGGGGAGGCGCCTGGGCGACCGCGGTGCTCGCGGCAGCCAGGAGCGAGAGGGCGCCGACGGCCGCGAGGGCGCGCAGGGTCTGGGGCTGCGCAGCGTGAGGCGCGCGACGGAAGGGTGACTCCACGAGTCGGTAGCTCGCGGCCGCCAGCAGTACCGAGCCCGTGAGCGCGGTCACCCCGAGCAACCAGGTATCGCCGAGGCTTGCGCGGTCGAGCGCGGGCAGTTGCGCTCCGAGCAGCACGATCACGGGCCAGTGCCACAGGTACAGCCCGTACGACCTCTCACCGACCCAGCGCGGGAGCGGAGCATCCAGAAGGGTGGTGAGCCGGCTCTCGGGCCGGTCGGCAGCGGCGATGACCGCGAGAGTGAGCACGACGGCGACGACCAGACCGCCGCGATACGTCGCCGCACCATCGATCGTGAGCACGAGGGAGAGCCCGACGAGGCCGAGACCCGCAAGCACCCCGCCGACATCGGTGAGCAGTGGCGCGCGTGCGGGGCCCGCGGTGACCCTCGAGCGCCGCGCGCGGAGGAGGGCGAGTGCGGCGCCGGCCACGAGCCCGAAGCCGTGGGTGAGAGTCGAGAAGTAGGCGGCGGAGGCTGCCACTGTGTCGAGGGAGGGGTCGCCGGCGAGGAGCGCCATCGCCGCGGCAGACGAGATCGCGAGCGCGCTCACGAGGGCGATGCGGATGCTCGACCGAGGAATCGCGAGCAGCGCGAGAAGCACGAGTGGCCAGAGCAGGTAGAACTGCTCCTCCACCGCGAGCGACCAGAGGTGCCGCAGCAGTTCGGGGCTCGTCTGCGTCAGGTAGTCCGCTCCCGTCGCTATCGAGAACCAGTTGTAGCTGAACGTCAACGCCCCGACGAGCTGCCAGCCGACGCCCACGAGCACGTCGCCGCCGATGAGCGCTGCGAGCCCCGCGGAGACGGCGACGACGAGCACGAGGGCGGGCAGCAGCCGCCGCGCGCGCCGAACCCAGAAGCGCCGCAGGGCGATTCGGCCCGACCGGCCGTGCTCCTCGAGGAGGAGAGTCGTGATGAGGTAGCCGCTCACGACGAGGAACACGTCGACGCCGAGGAAGCCGCCCGGCGCCAGGCCGGGGAAGAGGTGGTAGGCGAGCACGAGCACGATCGCGAGCGCCCGGAGGCCGTCGAGACCCGGCAGGCGCCGCGCATCCGCGCTCTCGACGGGTCGCGGTGTCTGGAACATGCTCCCCCCGAATCGCCGTCGTCTCGTCATCGAGCCTCGGGGCGGACGACCGCCGACCCGTGCGCCCCATCGTAGGATGGTCGGCCGTGAACACTGTGCGCCTTCGGCTCGACCTCGCCTACGACGGCGCGGCGTTCTCAGGCTGGAGCCGGCAGCCCGGCCTGCGCACGGTCGAGGGCGAGCTGGGTGCTGCACTCGCGACGGTCCTGCGCCGGGGCGCCGACCCCGTGGACGCCCCGAGGCTCACGGTCGCGGGGCGCACCGATGCGGGAGTGCACGCCATCGGGCAGGTCGCCCACCTGGAGCTGTCGCCGGAGGAGTGGCACGAGATCGCCCAGCGGGACCGGCGGCGCGGCCCTCGGGAGGGCGGCCCCGCGGCCTCGCTGCGCCGCCGGCTCAACGGCATCGCCGGTCGCCACGGCGACCTCGTCGTGCGCGACGCGACCCGCGCACCCGCCGGGTTCGACGCGCGATTCTCCGCCCTGTGGCGCCGCTACGAGTACCGCCTCGTCGACCGCGCGGGCCCGCGCGACCCCCGACGTCGCGGCCACACGCTGTGGGTCGACGAGACTCTCGATCTCGCCGCGATGGACTCCGCGAGTCGAGCGCTCACGGGCCTTCACGACTTCGCGGCGTTCTGCAAGGCGCGCGAGGGCGCGACGACGATCCGCACCCTGCTCGACTACTCGTGGTCGCGCGATGAGGACGGCGCACTCATCGGCCACGTGCGCGCGGATGCCTTCTGCCACTCGATGGTGCGCGCTCTCGTCGGTGCGGCGATCGCAGTCGGTGCCGGGCGCCTCGACGAGGATGCTCTGCTCACCGTCCTCGATGGAGCGCGCCGAACCGGCGCCGCTCCTGTCGTGGGCGCGCACGGGCTCACGCTCGTCGAGGTGGGCTACCCGCCCGACGCCGAGCTCGCGGCCCGCGCCGAGCAGACCCGCGCGCGACGTGACCCTCTGCTCTCAGATTGACCGGAGGGCCTCGGCCGAGTAGGCTCTCCCCTTGGTGTCCGTCGCCGACGGGCATCCAGTTGAGCCCTCCACCGAGGCGTTCTCGCGCGATCTGCGTCGAGAACTCCCACCGGAGTGGGATTCGCGAACACCTCGACCAGAAAGTACGCACTGTGACGCGCACCTTCAGCCCCACGCCCGCTGACATTCAGCGCGACTGGGTCGTCATCGACGCAACCGATGTCGTCCTCGGCCGCCTCGCCAGCCACGCCGCCGTTCTCCTGCGCGGCAAGCACAAGCCCACCTTCGCCCAGCACATGGACATGGGCGACTTCGTCATCGTCGTCAACGCCGAGAAGGTCGCCCTCACCGGCGCCAAGCTCGAGCAGAAGATGGCCTACCGTCACTCGGGCTACCCGGGCGGCCTGTCGGCGATGAGCTACTCCGAGCTCCTCGAGAAGAATCCCGTTCGCGCCGTCGAGAAGGCGATTCGCGGCATGCTGCCGAAGAACTCGCTCGGCCGCGCTCAGATCAAGAAGCTCAAGGTCTACGCGGGTGCCGAGCACCCCCACGCGGCGCAGCAGCCGAAGACCTACACCCTCGACCAGGTCGCTCAGTAGCGGCCGCCGACGACGCTAAGGACAATGAGCAACGTGGCAGACGTGACGAACAGCGACAACACGAGCACCGACGCGGCGACCGAGGTCGCCCCCTCGAGCTACTCGACCGAGTCGACCGCCCCCGCAGCGGAGGCGGCGCCCCGCGCGATCCTCTCCGTGTCGGGCGCAGCAGTGGGCCGCCGCAAGCAGGCGATCGCCCGCGTGCGCATCGCGCCCGGCGCCGGCACCTATGTGGTGAACGGCCGCACTCTCGAGGAGTACTTCCCCAACAAGCTGCACCAGCAGCTCATCAACGACCCCTTCACCGTGCTGCAGCTCGGGGGCGCCTACGACGTCACCGCGCGCATCACCGGTGGCGGCCCTTCGGGTCAGGCGGGCGCGCTGCGCCTCGCCATCGCGCGCGCACTCAACGAGATCGACCGTGAGAACAACCGCGCGACCCTCAAGAAGGCCGGGTTCCTCACGCGCGACGCCCGCGTGATCGAGCGCAAGAAGGCTGGTCTCAAGAAGGCGCGCAAGGCTCCGCAGTACTCGAAGCGCTAGTCGCCTCCGGGTTTCGGACCACCCACATGGGTCGCCTTTTCGGCACGGACGGGGTTCGAGGGCTGGCCAACGGTGATCTCACCGCTGACCTGGCCCTCGGCCTCTCCCAGGCCGCCGCTCGCGTGCTCACCCAGGGTCGGCACGCCGACGAACTGCGTGCGCAGGGCAAGCGCCCGACGGCGATCGTCGCGCGCGACCCGCGCGTGTCAGGCGAGTTCTTGACGGCCGCAGTGTCGGCGGGTCTCGCGAGCTCGGGCATCGACGTGCTCGACGCGGGGGTCATCCCGACGCCGGCTGCGGCGTTCCTCGTCGGCGACATCGGGGCAGACTTCGGCGTCATGATCTCGGCGTCGCACAATCCTGCGCCCGACAACGGCATCAAGTTCTTCTCCTTCGGCGGCACCAAGCTGCCTGATGAGGTGGAGGACCGCATCGAGCAGGCCCTCGAGGGCGAGAAGCTCGCTCCGACGGGGGACGGAGTGGGGCGCATCCGGCGCTTCGCCGATGCGGAGGATCGCTACCTGCTGCACCTTCTGCGCACTCTGGATGCCCGGCTCGACGGTCTTCACATCGTCATCGACTGCGCGCACGGCGCCGCGGCGGGCATCTCGCCGCAGGTGTTCAGCGATGCGGGCGCATCAGTGTTCGTCATCGGTTCTGACCCGGACGGCCTCAACATCAACGACGGCGTGGGGTCGACCCACCTCGAGCCGCTGCAGCGTGCGGTGCTCGAGCAGCGCGCCGACTTCGGCATCGCCCACGACGGTGACGCCGACCGCTGTCTCGCGGTCGATGCCGACGGGCGCGTCATCGACGGCGACCAGATCATGGCGATCCTCGCCGTCTCGATGCAGCGTCGAAGCATGCTCGCCCAGAGCACCCTGGTCACGACGGTCATGAGCAATCTCGGCCTCGCGCGCGCGATGGCCGAGCACGGCATCACGGTCATCCAGACGAAGGTCGGCGACCGGTACGTGCTCGAGGCGCTCGCACAGCACGGCTTGAGCCTCGGCGGCGAGCAGTCTGGCCACATCATCTTCCAGGAGCATGCGACGACCGGTGACGGCATTCTCACGGGCCTGCAGCTCGCCGCCGAGATGGCGCGCACGGGGCGCACTCTCGCCGAACTCGCCGACGTCATGACGGTCTTCCCCCAGGTGCTCATCAATGTGCGCGGCGTGGATCGCACGCGCGTGCACGACAGCGCTCCCCTCGCGGAGGCCGTCGCCGCTGAAGAAGCGCTGCTCGGCGACAGCGGACGTGTGCTGCTGCGGGCGAGCGGCACCGAGCCGATGGTGCGCGTCATGGTCGAGGCGGCAGACCAGGAGACCGCGCAGGCGGTCGCCGAGAGGCTCGCCGCCGTCGTGTCGGCCGAGCTTGCCGTCTAGGGCACTCGCCTCAGGCGCCCACGCCGCGCTCAGACCGTGGCGAGCAGCTCGGTGTGCGTCATCGAGAAATAGCCGCGCTCGTCGGCTGCCCACGTGCGCCAGGCGGCGCTGATCGCGTGCAGCTCGTCGACGGTCGCGTGCCCGCCCTCGACGGCGTCGGTCGCGAAGCTCGAGTGGAGTGCGCGCTCCGCCCACGCACCACCCCACCACTCGCGCTCCTGCGCTGTCGTGAAGGCCCACGCGGAGGCCGTGAACTGCGGTGCGGAGAGCCCCGCGTCGAGCGCCCAGCTCGTGAGGTGCCTACCGGCATCGGGCTCGCCGCCGTTCGCGCGGTGCACCCGGCGGACGACGTCGAGCCACTGCGCGAGCTCCGGCAGGAGGGGAAACCACGTCGTGGCGGCGTAGTCGACTTCGCGCGCGGCCACGACGCCACCATCGTGAACCACACGCGCCATCTCGCGCAGCATCGCCACGGGGTCCTGCACGTGCTGCAGGGTCTGATGGGTGTGCACGATGTCGAAGGCCTTGTCGTCGAACGGCAACGCGTAGGCGTCGCCGAGGACGAACTCCGCGCTCGACTCGAGTTCGGCGGCCGCGTCGAGGGCGTCAGGAGCGGCATCCACGCCGACCACTCGACCCGGTGCGAGGCGCTCGGCGAACTCGGCCGTGATGGTACCCGGCCCGCAGCCGACATCGAGCAGCGAGCGACCGGCCACCAGGTGGGGTTCGAGGTAGTGGGCGGAGTTCGCGATCGTGCGCCAGCGGTGCGCGGCCAGGACGCTCTCGTGATGGCCGTGGGTGTACTTCTCGGGGTTCGTCATCAGATCTTCCTCAAGAGGACGGTCGACACGGTGTGGTCGTGCTCCTTGCGCAGCACGAGCGACGCGCGCGCCCGCGTCGGCAGGATGTTCTCGACGAGGTTCGGCTCGTTGATCTCGCGCCAGATTTCGCGCGCCTTGGCGACGGCTTCCTCGTGCGAGAGCGCGGCGTAGCGGTGGAAGTAGCTGCGCGGGTCGGCGAAGGCGCCGCTCTGCAGGGCGAGGAAGCGGTCTTCGTACCACTGTGCGATGTCGCTCGTGCGGGCGTCCACGTAGACGGTGAAGTCGAACAGGTCGCTCACGGCGAGGCTCGCCCCCGGCCCCGGGGGCTGCAGCACGTTGAGCCCTTCGACGATGAGGATGTCGGGCCGCCGCACGATGATCTCGGCATCGGGAACGCGGTCGTAGGTCAGGTGCGAGTAGACCGGTGCGCGCACCTCTTCGACGCCCGACTTGACGCGCGAGACGAATCGGAGGAGGGCGCGGCGATCATAGGATTCGGGGAACCCCTTGCGGTGCAGGATGCCGCGGCGCGCGAGCTCGGCGGTGGGTAGAAGGAAGCCGTCCGTCGTGACGCGCTCCACGCGCGGGGTGTCCTCCCACCGCGAGAGCAGCTCGCGCAGAAGTCGGGCGATCGTCGACTTGCCGACCGCCACGGAGCCCGCGACCCCGATGACGAAGGGCGTGCTGCGCCCGCTCTCGCCGAGGAAGCTGCGCGTCGCGGAGTGGAGATCGCGGGCGCCCGCCGCGTACAGGTTGAGCAGTCGGCTCAAGGGCACGTACACCTCGGCCACTTCGCGCAGATCCAGTGAGTCGCCGAGACCCCGCAGTTGCACGAGCTCCTGCTCGGTGAGCGGCTGCGGCGTGGCGGGGGCGAGCGCCGCCCACCGTCGGCGATCGATCTCGACGAAGGGACTGGTCTCGCGCGCTGCGCTCGCCTCGGGCATCGGCTCCACGTTACTCCCGTCCACGGAGCCCTAGAATCGACAGTCATGTGTGGAATCGTGGGATACGTCGGCCCTCGGGGCAGTGTCGAGGTGCTGCTCGGCGGCCTGAAGCGCCTGGAGTACCGCGGTTATGACTCGGCGGGCGTCGCTGTCATCGACGACCAGGGGGTGCTGGGCACCCGCAAGCACGCGGGCAAGCTGCGCGTGCTCACCGACGACCTCGGTGCGACGGCTCTGGCCGACGGCGGCACCGGCATCGGCCACACTCGATGGGCGACGCACGGCGGGCCGACCGATGAGAACGCCCACCCGCATCTCGGCGACGGCGGCCAGCTCGCCCTCATCCACAACGGCATCATCGAGAACTTCGCGCCCCTCAAGGAGGAGCTCGTCGCTCGCGGCCACGAGTTCCACAGCGAGACCGACTCCGAGGTCGCCGCCCTCCTCGTGGGGGAGGCCTACCGGGAGACGGGCGATCTGACTGCGGCCATGCTGCACGTCGTCCAGCGGCTCGAGGGCGCGTTCACTCTTCTGGCGGTGCATGCGGGCCAACCGGGCGTCGTCGTGGGCGCTCGCCGCAACTCTCCGCTCGTGATCGGCCTGGGCGATGGCGAGAACTTCCTCGGCTCCGACGTGGCGGCATTCGTCGAGCACACGCACCGCGCCATGGAGATCGGGCAGGACCAGCTCGTCACGATCCGCCCCGACAGCGTCGAGGTCGTCGGCTTCGACGGCGTCGCGGTGACGCCGAAGACTTTCGAGGTCGACTGGGATGCGACGGCGGCCGAGAAGGGCGGCTGGTCGAGCTTCATGGCGAAGGAGATCAGCGAGGAGCCGGAGGCGATCGCGAAGACGATCCTCGGCCGGGTGAATGACGGGCTCGTCCATGTTCCCGAGCTGGATGCTCTGGGCGACGATGTTCTGCGTGACATCGATCGCGTGCTCATCATCGCGTGCGGCACGGCCGCCTACGCGGGCCTCGTCGGCAAGTACGCGATCGAGCAGTGGGCGAGGGTGCCGGTCGACGTCGAGCTCGCGCACGAGTTCCGCTACCGCGACCCCGTTCTGTCGACCTCGACTCTCGTGATCTCGGTGAGCCAGTCGGGCGAGACGATGGACACCCTCATGGCCGTGAAGTTCGCCCGCGAGGCGGGGGCGCGCACGCTCTCGATCTGCAACACGCAGGGCGCGACGATTCCGCGCGAGTCGGATGCGGTCATCTACACGCACGCAGGGCCGGAGGTCGCGGTCGCCTCGACGAAGGCCTTCGTGGCGCAGATCACCGCCATGTACCTGTTCGGGCTGCAGCTCGCGCAGGCGCGCGCGACGCTCGACGATGAGGCCGTGCGCGGTCTCGTGGCGGAGCTGCAGGAGGTGCCGGAGAAGCTCACGAAGGTTCTCGAGGTGGGAGATCGCATCCGGGAGCTCGCGCACTGGATGGCGGACACCCGCTCGGTGCTGTTCCTCGGTCGGCACGTCGGCTACCCGGTCGCGCTCGAGGGCGCCCTCAAGCTCAAGGAGCTCGCGTACATCCATGCGGAAGGATTCGCGGCTGGTGAGCTCAAGCACGGGCCGATCGCCCTCATCGAACCAGGTCAGGTGGTGTTCGTGATCGTGCCGAGCCCTCGCGACGAGCGCTCGCTGCACGCGAAGGTCATCTCGAACATCCAGGAGATCAGGGCGCGGGGCGCGCGCGTCATCGCGATCGCGGAGGAGGGCGACGTCGCCGTCCTGCCGCACGCCGACGAGGTCATCCGCATCCCCCTCGCCTCGCCGTTCTTCGAACCGCTTCTCGCCGTCGTGCCGCTGCACATCTTCGGCATGGAGCTCGCAGCGGCCAAGGGGCTCGATGTGGACCAGCCGCGCAATCTCGCCAAGTCGGTGACGGTCGAGTAGCCGATGCCGCGGATGCGCTCGTGATCGTCGGGATCGGCGTCGACGTCGTCGACCTGGCCCGCTTCGAGCGCGCCGTCGGACGAACGCCCGGCCTGGTCGATCGTCTCTTCGCCCCCGCTGAGCGCGGCCTGCCGCTGCGCTCGCTCGCGGGGCGGTTCGCGGCGAAGGAGGCGCTCCTCAAGGCACTCGGGGCGACGGACGGCGTGCGATGGCACGACATGCAGGTGGTCTCCGATGCGGAGGGGAACCCCGACCTGCGGGTGAGCGGGCGCGCCGCTCAGATCGCGGCGAGCCGCGGCATCGCGCACCTGCACGTGTCGATGTCGCACGATGCGGGCGTGGCCACGGCGTTCGTCGTCGCCGAGTCGGACGATTCCGACCCTGCCGATTCCGACCCCGCCGCGGGGGAGGCCGCATGACCCGCCCCTTCCGCGAGGCCCGCATCGACGTGGGTGCGATCGCGCACAACACCGAGCGGATGCGGCGCGCGGCGCCGACACCCCACTTCATGGCCGTCGTCAAGGCCGACGGCTACGGCCACGGTGCTGCGAGGGCCGCACGCGCGGCGCTCGAGGCTGGCGCCGACCATCTGGGAGTGGCCGACATCGACGAGGCGCTCGAGCTGCGCGCAGCGGGCATCGACGCGCCCGTGCTCGCGTGGCTGCACGACCCGTTCGCCGACCTGGACGCGGCAGCCGAGGCGGGCATCGAGTTCGGGGTGAGCTCGCTCGCGGAGGTAGAGCGTGCTGCCGCGGTCGGCCACCGCGCGGTCGTGCACGTGAAGGTCGACACCGGGCTCAGCCGCAATGGGGCCCCTGCTGCGCAGTGGGGCGCGATCGTCGACGCGGTCGCGCGCGCGCAGGCGGCGGGCTCGCTGCGTCTGGGCGGCGTCTTCACGCACCTGTCGAACACGACGGCCGAGGAGGACCGCGCGCAGCTCGTCGCCTTCGAGGAGTTCCTGGACGCCGTGCGTGCCGCGGGCCTCGAGCCCGGGCTGCGCCACGTCGCGGCGTCGGCCGCCGCACTCGACCACCCTGCGGCGCGCTACGACATGGTGCGCGTCGGTATCGCTCTCTACGGCATCGCCCCTGAGGACCACTTGCGCGGCGCCGTGCCGCTGCGGCCGGCGATGGAGCTCAGTGCGCGCGTCGTGAACGTCAAGCGGGTTCCCGCGGGCTCGGGGGTCTCCTACGGCTACCGTCATCGCACCGACCGGGCGACGACCCTCGCGCTCGTCCCGCTCGGCTATGCGGACGGCGTGCCGCGCCATGCCGTGGACGGCCCCGTCGTGATCGCGGGGCGGCGCCATCGCGTCGTCGGCCGTGTGGCGATGGACCAGTGCGTCGTCGAGGTAGGCGACGCGGACGTGGCGGTGGGTGACCGCGCGGTGCTGTTCGGTGACCCCGCGACGGGCGCCCCCTCCCCCGAGGAGTGGGCCGACGCCGCTGGCACGATCGGCTACGAGCTCGTCACCCGGCTCGGGCGCCGGGTGACCCGCACCCAGGTGCGCTCGTGAGCGGCGCCGCGCACCTCACGATCGCCGACCCGGAGGCGATGGAGCAGCTCGGCGCGCGCATCGCCGCGCAGCTGCGGGCGGGGGATGCCGTGCTGCTGACGGGCGAGCTCGGGGCGGGCAAGACGACCCTCACGCGCGGCCTCGGGGCCGCGCTCGGCGTGCGGGGCACGGTCACGAGCCCCACGTTCGTGCTCGCCCGCACGCATCCACGCGTGGACGGCCCTCCGCTCGTCCACGTCGATGCGTACCGGCTGGCGGACGCGCGCGAGCTCGACGACCTCGACCTCGACTTCGCGGAGAGCATCACCGTCGTCGAGTGGGGGGCGGGCCTGCTCGAGCACATCATCGACGAGTGGCTCGCGGTGACGATCGCGCGACCGCACGGCGCCGGCGATGCTCACGGCGACTCCTCGGCGACTGACGACCCCTCCCTCGAGCCTGTCGAACCGCGCAGCGTGACGGTCCAGGGCGTCGGGGCTCGCTGGGCCGACCTAGGCTGGCTGCATGCTCCTGGCGATTGACACCTCGGCGGGAACCTCGGTCGCCCTGCTCGACGAGGACGGCACGGTCATCGCCGAACGCTCGACTCCCGACACTCGCCGGCACGCGGAGGTCATCGGGCCGTTCCTCGCCGAGGTGCTCGCCGCGGCTCCCGACGTGCGCGGCTCCCTGACCGCGGTGGCGGCAGGCATCGGCCCCGGCCCCTTCACGGGCCTGCGGGTCGGTCTCGCGGCGGCGCGCGTTCTCGCGCTCGGTTTCGGCATTCCCGTGCTCGGCGTGCCGAGTCACGAGGCCGTCGCGCTGCGCCTGCTCGTCGCGGGCGAGGTGGCCGGTCGCTTCGCGGTCGTCACGGATGCCCGCCGCCGGGAGGTGGCGGTGACCGTCTACATCGCGGCACTCCCGATTCCGGCGGAGGCCGAACCGGCCCACCTCGTCGAGCGCCTCGCTTTCGCGCCCGCGCCGGGGCTCACCGTGCACGAGGTTGCCGAGATTCCCGCGGTCTGGCTCGCACGGGCGGCCCAGGCGCGCAGCGCGGCCGGCGCATCCTTCTCCGATGCGGCGCCCCTGTACTTGCGAGCACCCGATGTGACGCTCGCCGCCCCCAAGCGGGTGTCGGCATGAGTGCGTCACTCGCCGACGGCGCGCCGGGCATCCGGCTGCGGGAGGCGGTGCTCGCCGACCTCGACGCGATCATGCACCTCGAGCGTGCGACCTTTCCGACCGACGCGTGGAGCAGGGACGTCATGGCGGCCGAGCTCGCCTCGCCGCACACCGTGTATCTCGTGGCCGAGTCGGGCGACGAGGTCGTCGCCTACGCGGGCCTGAGCGCGGTGCCCCGCGCCGAGCAGGCCGACCTGCAGACGATCGCGGTCGACCCGACGCACCGGCGGCTCGGCGTCGGCACCGTGCTCGTGCAGCACCTGCTCGCGCTCGCGCGGGAGCGGGGCGCGCGGGAGATGCTGCTCGAGGTGCGCGCCGACAACCCCGGGGCGGAGGCCCTCTACGAGCGCCACGGCTTCGCCCGCATCGCCGTGCGGCCGCGCTACTACCAGCCCGACGATGTCGACGCGATCGTCATGCGCGCGGAGCTGATCTCGTGAGCCTCGTGCTCGGCATCGAGACGAGCTGCGACGAGACCGGCATCGGCATCGTGCGCGGCTCGACCCTGCTCGCCAACGTCATCTCCTCCTCGATGGAGGAGCACGCCCGCTACGGCGGCGTCGTGCCCGAGGTCGCCGCACGCGCGCATCTCGAGGCGATCGAGCCCGCCATCCGGGCGGCCCTCGCCGAGGCGGGCGTGACGCTCGCCGACCTCGATGCGATCGCCGTCACGAGCGGCCCGGGGCTCGCGGGCGCGCTCATGGTCGGCGTGGGCGCCGCAAAGGCGCTCGCTCTCGCGCTCGACCGCCCGCTCTACGCCGTCAACCACCTCGTCGGGCACGTCGGTGCCGACGTGCTGCGCGACGACGGCACCGCGCTGGAGCTGCCGACCGTGGCGCTGCTCGTCTCCGGGGGTCACACGAGCCTCCTGCTCGTGCGCGACCTCACGAGCGACGTCGAGCTGCTGGGGGAGACCATCGACGACGCCGCGGGGGAGGCCTTCGACAAGGTCGCCCGCCTGCTCGGGCTGCCGTACCCGGGCGGCCCGCACATCGATCGCGTCGCCGCGGAGGGCGACCCGGCGGCCATCCGCTTTCCCCGCGGGCTCACGCTGCCGAAAGACCTCGAGAGGCACCGCTACGACTTCTCGTTCTCGGGGCTCAAGACCGCGGTCGCGCGGCACGTCGAGCGCCTGCGTGATGCGGGCCAGGAGGTGCCCGTGGCGGATGTCGCGGCGAGCTTCCGTGAAGCGGTCGCCGACGTGCTCACGGCGAAGGCGGTCGCGGCCTGTCAGGATCTCGGCGTTCCCCGCCTCCTGCTCGGCGGGGGAGTCGTCGCCAACGCGCGCGTGCGGGCGCTCGCCGAGGAGCGCGCCGCGGCGGCGGGCGTGAGCCTGCGCATCCCGCCCCTCGCTCTGTGCACCGACAACGGTGCCATGATCGCCGCGCTGGGCGCCCAGCTCATCGCCGCGGGGCACGCGCCCTCGGCGCTCGACGTGAGCGCCGACTCGACGCTGCCGGTCACGCACATTCAGGCGTAGGGATGCTCGCCGGCGGCTTCGCCGCGCCCGCGCGAGCGTTGACACCCCCTCGGGACACTGGAAACATGGGATCGCCCACCCCGGTATCGCCACGACACCATTAGGAGCACCATGACTGACGCACCTCCTCCCGCCCCCGAGCCCTCGTCGACGCCGTACTCGTCGGCTCCCGAGCAGAAGACCAACACGCTCGCGATCGTCGCGCTCATCCTGGGAATCCTCATTCCCATCGCCGGCATCGTCGTCGGCCACATCTCGCTCAGCCAGATCAAGAAGACCGGGGAGAACGGCCGCGGCCTCGCCCTCACCGGCACCATCCTCGGCTACGTCTTCAGTGTGCTCTGGATCATCTTCTGGGTCGTCACGCTCATCCTGCCGTTCCTCATCTTCGGCAGCGCGGTCACCTACAGCTCCTTCTAGAGCTGTCGATCTCAGGCCCGTCCGCGACGAAGCGGGCGGGCCTTCGTCGTCCGTGTCCTCTCTGTGTCGTCGTCTGTGCCGTCAGCCCCGCGACCGCAGGCCTCGCCCGTCGTGGTCGCCGATCGCTAGGCTGAGGGCATCCGTCATCCGCTCGAGCGAGGACACCGCATGGCCAGCACCGACATCCCCAGCCCCGCCGCCAACGAGGGGGCTGCCGACGAGCCGCTCGCCGCGGCGAAGAAGCCGGCAGTAGCCAAGAAGCCCGCTGCGAACAAGCCCGCTGCGAACAAGCCCGCTCCTGCGAAGAAGCCCGCGGCTGCGAAGAAGCCGACGGCCGCGCCGCCGCCCCCGCCTCCCGCTCCTGTCGAGGCTGCCCCGGCCGCGACGCCGCCTCCCGCGGCACCGCCTGCGCCCGTTGCGCCGCCCGCGAACCCTGCGGCGCGCCCCGACCCCTACGCGGCGCCGCCCGCAGCGCCAGCGGGCCCGTACGGTGCGCCCGCGGCATCGCCGTACGCGCAGCAGCCCTACGCGGGCCAGCAGCCCTACGCGGCCGCGCCGGCCGGCCCCGCGTCGACGCTCAGCATTCTTGCGCTCATCGGCGGCATCGTGGGCCTGCTGCTCTCGTTCGTCGGCTTCGGTCTCCTGCCGGCGCTCGCGGGCGTCATCCTCGGCCACCTGGGCCTCAAGCGCGAGCCGCACGCCCGCGGCATGGCCATCGCGGGCCTCGTGACCGGCTACATCGGGCTCGGCATCTCGATCCTGTGGGGCATCTTCTGGGTCGGCATCTTCCTGCTGCCCCTGCTCTTCATCCCGGCGGCGACGCTCGGCGGGTTCTAGGCACTGCTAGGCCCCGCTCGTCGCGCGCGGCGGTTCGTCCGCCCGCTCGGCGAGCAGGGCCGCCTTCTCGCCCGCGACGCGGGTGAGGATGAGCACCGCTGAGCGATCACCGCGCAGCTGCAGCTTCGGCCGCAGGGCTGCGGGATCGATGTCGACGCCGCGCTTCTTGATCTCGAGCACTCCGATCTCGCGCGCGGCGAGCTCGCGCCGCAGATGACGAACGTCGAGGGGCCAGCGTTCCCGAACGTGGAACGCGCGCGCGAAGGGGGTAGGCGCGAGCCGGTCGGCCGTGACGTACGCGATCGTCGGGTCGAGCATCCGGCCCCCCAGCTGGTCGGCCAGCAGGCCGATGAGGCGGGCTCTGATGACCGCGCCGTCTGGCTCGTAGACCCAGTCGCCGAGCTCGCCGACCGCAGCGTCCTCGCTGTCGCGCTTCGCGGTGAGCTCGTGCGCGCTGTCGTCGGCGCCCAGAACCAGAGCGGCGCGCCCGACGTTCGGGCGGGCGAGGCTGCCGCTCCACAGCACGAGCTCGACGACGTCGCCGCCCACGGAGACCCACTGCGCCTCGCCGGAATCGGGCAGCAGCGCTCGATCCATGCCCGGCCCGAGCTTGATGCCGGCCGGCCGCCGACGGGCGAGCTCGAGGGCCGTGTCGAGGCGGGGCGACCAGTCGCCGGGGTCGGCGAGTCGGCGTGCGCCTTCGCGCCGAGCGGGGTCGAGCCAGATGCCGTCGACGCCGTCGAGGTCGATCGCCGTCAGGTCGCCATGCACGACGTGGGCGCTCGCCCACGGCGCCAGGTTGTAGGCGGCGAGGGCGGCCGTGACCTCGTCGCGCTCGACCGCGGTCACGCGCAGGTCGAGTGCGGCCATCGCCATCGCATCCCCCCCGATGCCGCACCCGAGATCGGCGACGTGCTCGAGGCCCGCGGCCGCGAAGCGGCCGGCGTGGAGCGCGGCGACGCGCAGTCGGGTGGCCTGTTCGAGGCCGGTTTCGGTGAACAGCATGCGATCGGCGAACCGGCCGAATTTTGCGGAGGCGCGGCGGCGCAGACGGTACTGCGAGAGCACGGCAGCGACGCGACCAGCGGGATGCCCGTCCCGACGCAGCCGCCCCACGAGCCGCACGACATCGTCGGTGGAGGTGCTCGGCTCGAGCGAATCGAGCAGCGCGAGCGCCTCCGGCGTCAGCAGTTCTCGCAGCTCGGCGCTCTCCATGCCAGCGATCCTCCCACCCTTGAGCGCTCCGCGCATTGGCACTCGGATTGCATGAGTGCTAACTCCTTGGGTACAGTGGTGCTGGCACTCGCAGGGCGAGTGTGCCAACTCCCTCATCGTCTTTAGGAAAGAAGAGGTCAACCGTGTCGGTCTCCATCAAGCCGCTCGAAGATCGCATCGTCATCAAGCAGGTCGAGGCGGAGCAGACCACTGCTTCGGGTCTCGTGATCCCGGACACCGCCAAGGAGAAGCCCCAGGAGGGCGAGGTCGTGGCGGTCGGCCCCGG
>Ga0316203_1000731_pt1 | contig 32816 bp, 30 predicted proteins | sample 6monrhotite_MG_FD_204940 | JGI IMG/M metagenome (GOLD analysis project Ga0316203, IMG submission 204940) | Microbial mat bacterial communities from mineral coupon in-situ incubated in ocean water Damariscotta River, Maine, United States -... | ecosystem: Environmental > Aquatic > Marine >... | reverse complement strand
GCCTACACGTTCTGCCCGACACCGGAAACGAGGTGGTCGCCGACACCGTCACAGCCCTCAGCGCCTAAACCGAAGGATCAACCGTTACACCACCTCCAGGGACTTGACCGAGGGTCGCGCGACCCTCGTGCAAAGTCACACCGACATCACCGAACTCTTAGATGCATCGCCGCGTGGTCTTCTCACGGCGACACTTGCGCAGAATACCCCGCAACACACCGTTGCTCGTGAGTACAGTCTCACCAGATAGTCCAGGCTCCGAGTGGTGGTAATAGACGTTGAACAACGACAGTCAGCTTGCGTTCGATCTTGACGAGCTCGTGCGTGAGGATCTCCGCGCGAACCCACCCGAGTGGCAGGGCGCGCCACTGCACTTCACCACCGACTACTTCTCGCCGGGCGAGCTACAGGCCGCGTTTGAGCATTGGCAGCTTCTCAATGGCCGTTTCGGGTCGATCCCGCATAGCCGTATGTGGCACACCGGATACGGATGGCTCAATGGTGGCACCGAGTACGGCGATCACCGCCTCGTCATGTTCTCAGCTGACCTGCGCCCCGAGCCGAAGTGCGAGGGGCCGGGCGACCTCATGTATCTCGCGGTCTGCGAACCATGCGAGTGGCATCAGGTCAGCGACTCGGAAATCGATAGCGTCGAGGGGTGGCACAATCACGCGATCCCGAACTGGCGTGAGCTACCAGTCGTGCCCGCGCAGATTCGGGTGCGCGATGGCGGCGGCTTCACCAAGTTAGGCCGCAAATGGATCGCAGCGCACTACCCGGCCGAGATGCAAGTGTCTGGTGCACCGATCATCACCGAGCGCGCACGCTACGCGACTCGACACGTCGCCGAATACTCGCCCCGGGGCGGCTATGACCTCTCATCAACCGCTCTTGATCGACCCTTGCCTGAGCCGAGTACTGAGGCCCCCGCTGCACATCTCAAGAGTGCTGCGCCTGTGCATACACCGAGGCACAGGGTCTCAGCCGTTCCTGAACATGCTGTGCTTTTCAGGCCTTCAGGCGTACAGTTAGGAGCACACGGCAAATAAGCCCCGCCTGGGGAATGACGGAGCAGCCTGAGCTGCGAAGTGCTTTTACACGAATCTGACCGCCGGTAGATCTGTAAAGGACTCCGTCATGCTCACTATCATCTGGCATCTCAGTAGCTTCGCGAACGATCTGTTGCAGCGGTACGCTCCGACGAACCGGCTGATCTGGTTCCTGCACCGCCGCGAAAATCTCCGCTACGGTGTACCGGCGATGCTGCTCTCGATCCCCTACCTGTTGATCGCACGCGGCGCTCTCGCTCTGATCGAGGTGAGTGCTCCCGAGTGGCTGTATCTCGTGTTCATTCTCTGCATCTGGAACGCGATCAAGTTCCTCGTGTGGGGGCCGATCAGCCTGACGGTACTCGGCAAAGCGAGGTTGCGCGAGGCGCGCGAGCTGAAGCGCATGGCGCAAGAGACAGTTATTGACGAGTGCGGCGCCGAGCCTGCGACTTCTCGTCGGTAGCGGGGCCGTCTACTCAGAACAGTGTCGGGCCGTCGTACTTTGGTGCGGCGGCTCGACGCGCGCCGGATGCCGTTCGAGCGGTTCGCGCGGCACGCGCGGTCTGAGGTTCGGATGGGTTCAAGCGTTCGGCGAGCACGGCTTTCACGTCGCTCCAGATGTCGGGCCGTTCAGTATGGCGGTCTCGGTCGCACGAGCGGCGCAGGTCAGTGAGGAACCTGGTGCGCCGCTCTGGTGTGGAGAGTTGCTCGTAGTAGAACCCTGCACGGTCGTAGTGGGCGATGAACCCGAAGTAGCCCGAGTTGTAGAGGCCCTCGTAGAGCTGGTTCGTGAATCTGTCCTCCGGGTAATCGTCTGCGATGAATCGGAGTAGCGCGTTCACGAATCGTGCTTTGCGCGCTGCAGTTCCTGACGGATAGCCAGAGTCGAGGAACTTGTCGACGGGTGCTCGCTTCACGGCCATCGCTCACTCCTCGCTCACGGCTCTCGGGATGAGAACGAGGTGCGCTTGACTGACCGTGTTCGCTATCGTGTCGGGCCTCGATGCTCGCGCCCGGCTGTCGGCCTCGGCGCGTCAGACTGCGCTGTTTGGCGGGCGATCTGTTGGGCACGGATGAGCGCCACCCCGGCGCGTTCGTAGTCGATGCGTTGCCCGATGCTCTCCGGCTCGGCTCCGAGCGGCTGCGCCTCCCTGGGGTCGATGCTGTGCCGGTCTCGGTATGCGGCGATGGTCATCAGCCCTGATCGCCAGCGCGCCCGATCCTGCTCATTCTCCGGCGCGGCACCGACAGCGATCACCCACTGTTCGCCGCGTTCGAGGGCGGTGTCGATGATCGCGGCGGCGCGCGCTTCGATGAGTTCCCGCCGCTCATCGAGTGCGGCACGCATATCCGCGCTCATCTCTCCGACCGCCTCGGGCAGTAGTCCTACGATGAACCGAGCGCGCGGCAGCGCACTACCAGCGCCGAGCCTCGTTACGGCTTGTTCGAGTCGGTAGTGCAGTACGGAGGCGATGTCGTCGGCATCCGCGAAGCCACGCGCCCGCACAATCCTCGGCATGAGCGTATCGACCGGGTGCCCGCTGGCCTCGGCACGTCGGAGTTCGGCGACGAGCGCCCCGAACGTCTCCGCACTCACCGCCTCGTCTACCTGCGCGTCGGTCAGCCCGGATACCGCAAGCAACCGCGCCCACCTGTCCTGTTGCGCGGCGGCGGCGATCGTCTCGTATTCAGCGGCAAGCTGCGCGATCCCGCCCCATCGTTCCTGCTCGGCAGTGATCGTCTCGTGTGCCGAGAGTTCAGCCCCGACATGCTGAAGCACGCCCTGGAGCACGGTGCGGGCAGTCGCGTCGGGGTTCTCGCCGGGCTGCGGCACGCTGTGCGCGGGATCGAGCCGATCCGTGGCGACATAGGCTCGGTTCGAGTATCTGCCGCGCGTCATGGAGACGTAGAGCACTTCCCTGGTCGTGGTGGCTTCGACGAGTGTGTGTGCGGTATCGACGGTGACGCCCTGGGCACGGTGCGCGGTGACGGCGTAGCCGAGGTCGAGGTGCTCGGCAACGTAGGCGGCGGGCAACAAGATCCCGCCCCCGCGCCGCATGGTGGGTGGCCGCACGAAGACCGAGCCGTCATCGCGCACGTTCGTCACGACCCAGCGTTCACCGTTGCGCACCCATCCGTGTGCCGAGCGCAGGCGGCGGTCGTTCTTCCTCGTGATGATCGTGTCTCCCACACTCACGCGGCTGCCGTCGCCCAGTTCGATCTCGCGTTCAGCGGCGACGTAGCCGTGGGCGATGAGGTCGCGGCGTGCCCGCTGGTTCAGTTCGGTGACATTCTCGACGGTTTCTGCGATCAGGATCGTTCCTCGCCCGGCCTGCCGGTCTTCCCACCAGGCCCAGTACGCAGCCTCGGCCATCTCGTCAATGGTGCCGCCCCTAATCCTGCCATGCTCCATATAGGTGTCGATCACGGGGACGCGGCCGTGGCGCAACTCGAGCGAGGCGCGTTTCTCCCAGTCGTGTTTCAGCCGCCACACCTCCGTCAACTCCGGCGTGCCCTCAGCGCGGTCGTTCACGATCAGGGTGAACGCGCCGCCCACGCCGACCGACTGCAACTGTGCCGGGTCACCAACAAGCAGCACTTTCGCTCCGACCCGCTCAGCCTCACGGGTGATGAGGTCGAGCGAGTGCGTACCCGCAAGCGACGCCTCATCAAGAATCACCAGCTGACCGCGTGTGAAGGTCTGCCCGGTGCGCTCGAACACTTCCCGCCATTTCGCGGTGTTATCGGTCGGGACGCCGAGTTCATCAGCGAGCACTCCTGCCGCGACTGCTGACGGGGCAAGCCCAACCACTGACCCCTCACCGTGCTTCCATTCCCAGGCACGACGCAATGCGCCCAGCGTCGTAGTCTTCCCAGTACCTGCAGGCCCCACGAGAACATCGACGGTGCGGCCTGAGACCGCGATCCGGGCGAGTGCGTCGCGTTGGTCGGGGCCGAGCGTGCGCCCCTCATTATCGGGTTCGTTCGCGAAGCGTTCGATCGTGTCGAGCGCGAGCCTGGGGCCGGCCATGCCCCGCGCTCTCGCGATCAGCCGATCCTCCGCCGCAAGCAACGCTGTCGATGAGAACAGTGTCGAGTGCTTCGGCCGGAATCTTGTGGAGCCATCAGCGCGCCGGAACTCGGCGGGTGTGACGGCAAGTTCGGGCGGGGTGAGCCTGAGCGATGCTTGCTCGGCGGCATCCGCGATCATGCCGACGATGACCTCGCGATCCTCGCTTGACGCGAACCTGAGCCACATGGACTGCCGGGCTGCTTCGGCCATGAGGTTCCAGCGTCGCCAGGTCGAACGTTTCTCGCCCACGGTCTCGATCACTTGCTTCCCGAGGGCTGCGATCATGTCGAGTGGTACATCATCGGCGCGCAACAACCGCACGCCCGAGCTTCTGGGGTCGTGTTGCCACGCAACACTGATCGCCCACGCCGTCGCATCTTCACCGAGGATCACTGTTGCACGATCCCGCCACTCGCTCGTGAGGTCATCCAGCGATCGCACGTCTTTCTCGGGGCGTGTTGCGAGCGTGGCCTCCTGCAACAGCTTGATGACCTGAGCCGACGACGGCCTGCGGCCGTGCCGTGCCACGAACTCCGCAATAAGGCGTTCTTTCTCGACCTCAATATCGCGTGCGCGACTCGAGAACGCTTTGATCAATTCCTCCGGCACATCACTGATCGCCCACGACTGGTTCCGACCAGCAGCTTGCTCGCGTGACTCCCACGAGACCCCAAGCAGCCGGGTGAGTGAGTCAGCGAAGATCGCCTCATGAAGTTCGCTCAGCGCGACCGTCGCTGCGTGCAGAGGTCGCCCGTCAAGCGCGAGCCAACGCATGGTCTGGGCGTGCTGCACCTTGTTCGACACCACCACATGCGTATGCAGGTAGGGGTCTTGCAACCTGGAGTCGTAGTGGTCATACGCGGCTGCAACAACCCCAGCGACGTCGAGTTGCAGCACCGCACCGTCAGGGCCGCGCGCTCCTCCCCGTGTTGCAGTGACCTCGCGCTCCATGAACTGCAACACATCAGCTATCGCGGCATGGTGCGCTTCCCAGATGAGTTGTTGCGTGCCCCCATCAGCCACCGCCCACAACACGGATGCTGACTTCGGAATCGAGAAAGTGAAGTCGTAACCAGCGACCGCCTTACGGCTCTTCTTCGCCGCTTCCTCCGCCTCAATCACCGTGACCGCTTCGGCGCGCTGTGATGGCGTGAGTTCAGGATCGAGCGCGGCAATGCGAGCGGCAACGCGCTCATCGAGCGTCTGGAACTGGCTGTAAGGTCGCCCAAGCGCATCACCCGTCACGGGATCGCGGCCCATCCCGATGAGCAGTTGGAGTTGCGTCTCGGTCACCGTATCCCCGCCCACAATCTGACCGTCCGCGAGGCCACTCAGGCCAGAACCGAGCCATCTGCCGGGTGGGGTTCCCTCTTCGCTGTAGTAGCGAGTCAACGGGGTCGACAAGGCTCTATCGCCGTCGCCATACGCGACCGACTTCAGGAGGTACTTGTACCCATCGCCCGCCGTCATGCGACGCATCGAAACTGTCATCGGAGGCCACCTTTCACGTTCGATAGGTGGCCTCGACTGCCCCGCGCTACGCGGTCAAATCAGAGTCGAGTCGTGGCGCTTCAGCCATGTTTGCAAGATATGTGAGTCGGAAGATGAGCTCGAAGAAAGAACCCTGCAAACTTCAAGCCGCTCCCATGCTGCTGAGTGTGACAGCGAACCACCTACATTCATCGAGCTTGCTGCGGTACGGCTCTGAGCAAGATCCCCCTCTGCCATCCAACGCTGGCAAGGTCATGACGGAGGCCAAAGCCGTTTGATTAGGTACTCTTAAATCAGCCAAAAGGTAACCTGGCCGCTTAGAGTCCAGTGCAGCTTCTGAGCTGCGTACCACCCGAGACGAATGAACTGAACAGCATTGACACTACGGCCATAAGTTACCGCTCAAGAACAACGGCGAGCCCTTGGCCGACGCCGATGCAGATCGCGGCGACTGCGACTCCTCCGCCGCGGCGCTTGAGCTCGTGGGCGGCGTGACCGATGATCCGGCCGCCTGAGGCGCCGAGGGGGTGACCGATGGCGATGGCGCCGCCGTGGATGTTGAGCTTCTCCGGGTCGAAGTCGGGCCAGCCTTTGAGGCAGGCCAGGGACTGTGAGGCGAAGGCTTCGTTCAGCTCGACGAGGTCAACGTCCGCCCAGGTCCGTCCCGCGCGCGCCAGCGCCTTGTTCGCGGCCTCGATCGGCGCGATCGGGAAGATGTCCGGGTCGACGCCGTGGGCGGCACGTCCGGTAATCCGCGCGAGCGGTTCGGCGTCGAGGGCGTCCTCGGCGCCGAGCAGCACCGCGGAAGCACCGTCGTTGATCGAGGACGAGTTCCCGGCCGTCACGGTACCGTCGGCGGCGAACAGCGCTTTGAGACCGGCGAGCTTCTCAACGGTGCTGCCGTCGCGGATGCCCTCATCGCGCGCCATCTCAGCGCCGGGCACCTGCACGATCTCGGCGTCGTAGCGGCCCTCCGCCCACGCTTTCGCGGCGAGCTCATGCGAGCGGACCGAGAACGCGTCCTGTGCTTCACGGGTGATCCCCCACTCCTGGGCGATCTTCTCCGCGGACTCGCCGTTGGAGATGGTCCAATGCTTGGGCAGGGCCCGGTTTACCATGCGCCACCCGATGGAAGTGTTCCAGAGCGTCTGGTTGCCGACCGCCGGCCAGGGCTTCGGGGACTTCTCGAGAACGAAGGGCGCACGGGACATGGACTCCACGCCGCCGGCGAGGATCAGCTCTGCATCCCCCGACTCGATCGCCCGGGAACCCTGGATCACGGCCTCCACGGACGATGCGCAAAGCCGGTTGACGGTGACGCCCGTGACCGAGGAGGGGAAGCCCGCGAGGAGGGCGCCGAAACGGGCGACGTTGCGGTTGTCCTCACCGGCCTGGTTCGCGTCTCCAAAGATCACGTCTTCAATACGTGCGGGATCGACGCCGGTGCGCTCGACGGCGGCTTTCATGACGACCGCGGCGAGGTCGTCAGGGCGGATCCCGGAGAGCGCACCGGCGGCGCGTCCGAAAGGGGTGCGGACGGCATCGTAGATGAACGTCGAGGTCATGGGGTGAACCGTGGTCTTTCTGTGAGTAAGGTGGGTCAGGCTGCGGAGCGCCTGGAGTGATACGCGGCACGGAACTCGTCAGGGACGGTCCCGGCGCCGGTAGCAAGGTCGGCGGCGAGCTCGCCGAGCAGCGGAGCGAACTTCGCACCACGGCCGGAGCAGGCGGACAGGACGACGATGCCTTCGGCCTCGTCAATCAGAAAGTCGCTGCTGGGCGTGCTGGTGAACATGCACGTCGCTTCCGCGTAGGAATCCGGTTCGACACCGGGCACCCATTCCTTGACGTAGTCGCGAGCTCGTTGCCTGGCCTCCGGCCGGATCTGGCCGGTGCGGTCGAAGATGCTCGGGATTACGGTTCCGCCATTGAAGTGCGCGATCTTGAGGCCGTGGTATCCGGCGTCGCGGCCGCCTGGCAGACCGTAGATGTCGACCGTCTCGTTCTCGTGCATGAACGTCGGCCAAGCCGGATAGGGTGCGCCGGAAGCGCCGGCGTCGCGGTAGGGGAAGTGGAACGCCTGCTCCTCACGCACTTCGAAAGACGGCAGTGAGTGGATGAACCCGGCAGGCAGAGCGAGCGAGTCCAGAAGGGTTGGAAGCCACGGGCCGGCCGCGACGACCACTTTCTCGCCTTCGACGACGTCGCCGACCGTGGATTCGACGCGGAAGCCGCCGGTGCGCCGCTCGATAGAGCTGACGGTCCAGTTCGTGAGCAGTCTGACCCGCCCGGTTGCGGCGGCCAGGCGAACGAACGCCTCGACCGTGTTGCGGGCATCAAGCACTCCAGCGCCGGGGTGATAGAGTACCGCGCCGTCGAAGCCGTACTGCGGCCAGCGCGAGCCCGCCTCCGCCTCTGGCAGTAGCTCATGCTCGACACCCAGCGCGTCCAGGACACGGGCGAGGCCGACGGGATCGTTCACCGCGCCATGGTCGAGGGCGCCGGTGGGTTCGATCAGACGTGCACCGTTCTCCCGTTCGAGTTCGTCCCACAGCGGCTTGGAACGGATAACGAGCCCTGTGTAGAGCTCGCTCGGGTAGGCGTAGCGAAAGATCCGCGCGGAGCCGTGCGAACTGCCGTACGGGTTGGCTGGTGCCGACCGCTCCAGCAGGGTCACGTCTTGCCCGCGTTGGGCGAGACGCCACGCGGTGGCGGCGCCGGCGAGTCCTGCGCCTATGACGATGTACTCGCCCATCTCGCTCCGTCCTTACCGCTTGAACGCGGAGACCCCAGTGATCTCGCGGCCCACGATCAGGGACTGGATGAAATCGGTGCCCTCGTAGGTGTGGACGACTTCCATGTCCGTGAGATGGCGGGCGACGTGGTTCTCGAGCAGCAAGCCGTTGCCGCCGAGCAGGTCGCGGGAATCGCGGCATAGCTGCCGCGCTTTATCGCCAGTGAACATCTTCGCGAGCGAGGCCTGCTCGTTGCTTAGGCGGCCTTCGTTCTGCAGGGCGCCGGCACGGAAGCAGACCAGCTGCATCGCTGTAAGGTCAGCGAGCATGTTGGCGAGCTTGTTCTGGACGAGTTGGTAGTGTGAGATCGGGCTGCCGAACTGGACGCGCTCGGACGCGTACTGCACTGCCGCCTCGTAGGCGGCGGTCGCGTGTCCCAACGATTCCCAGGCGACGGTGCTGCGGGTGCGGTTGAGCACCGCCCCGACATCGCGGAACGACTGAGACTTTTCGAGTTTGTTCTCGGCGGGGATCCGAAGGTCTTCGAAGGTGATTTGCGCCTGCTGGATCGCGCGCTTGGCGATCTTCCCTTGGATGGCTTCCGCGTGGTATCCGGACGGGTAACTGCCGTCCTCGTTCTTCTCCAGGATGAACGCCTTGACCTTGTCGTCGGCGGTGTCGCGCGCCCAGATGATGACGAGATCTGCGACGTGGCCGAGGCCGATCCACCGCTTCGAGCCATTGAGAACGTAGTGGTCGCCGTCGAGGCGGGCGCTGGATTCAAGAGCCACGGAGTCGGAACCGTGATCGGGTTCCGTCAGCGCGAACGCGCCGAGCTTCTCGAGCTTCGCCATCTGGGTCAGCCAGCGCTGCTTCTGTTCGTCGCTGCCGAGTAGGTTGATCGTCCCCATCGCGAGGCCGGAGTGCACGGCGTTGAACGTGTTGATGCTCCCGTCACCGCGGGAGAGCTCCATGGCGACCAGTCCCGCCTGCAACCGGGTCAGGCCTGGGCAGCCGTACCCTTCGATCGCGGTGCCGATGATGCCAAGCTCCCCGAACTTCGGGAGGATCTGGTACGGGAAGTCCGCCTGTTCCCAGTACTCGTTGATGATCGGGGTGACCTCAGAATCGACGAAGGCTCGCACCTTCGCGACGAGCGCGCGATCCTCCTCACCGAGGTAGTCCTCGACGCCGTAGAAATCCACGTTGACGCCTGACCTGTTGAGTGCACTCATGCTGTTGCTTCCTTTGCTGAGATCGATGCGAGCGGCGAGGAGCCCGCGAGCCAGCGCCGCACCAGCTCGGTATCTGCGCCTAGCTCGGGGGGCGCCTTGTCGTAGGTCGCCGGGGTCTGTGAGAAGGTGATGGGGTTGCGGATCCCGGACAGAGAGTCATCCCCGGATCCGGCTTGAATGATCGGATCCAGGCCGATGCGCTCGGCGAACTGGACACCGGCTGCGACGTCCTGGATCGGCGCGCACGGGATCCCCGCTGCGGTGAGCCGTTCGAACCACTCCGTGGCGGTCGCATGCGAGAGCGCGGCTTCGAGTAGCGGACGCAGATCGAGTCGGTTGCGGCTGCGGTCGGGCGCGAACGCGAAGCGCGGATCCTCGACGAGTTCAGGCGTGCCGAGCTCCCGGCAGAGCACCCGGAACTGCCTGTCGTTGCCGATCGCGAGCACGATCTCCCCGTCTCCGGTGGCGATCGGCTCGTAAGGGTAGATGCTCGGATGCTCGTTGCCCATGCGGGTCGGAACGACGCCTGCGATGGCGTAAGCGCCGGTCTGGTTCACCAGGCCCGACAGTGCCGAGCTCATCAGATTGACCTCCACCCGCTGCCCTTCACCGGTCACTCGCCGGTGGTTGAGGGCGGCGAGGATACCGATGCAGGCGTGCATACCCGTGAACACATCGACGACCGCGACGCCGGCACGGAACGGCTCGGTCTCCGGCGCCCCGGTGAGACTCATGAGCCCGGAGGCAGCCTGGACGAGCAGGTCGTATCCAGGAAGGCTCGCCCCGCCCGCGGTACCGAACCCGGTGATCGAGGTGAAAATCACGTCCGGGTTCTGAGCCGCCACGCTCTGATAGTCCAGCCCGAACTTCTCGAGACCGCCGGGCTTGAAGTTCTCGATTACGACGTCCGCGCGAGCTGCGAGCTCGCGTGCGGTCGCGAGATCCCCGGGGTCGCTGAAGTCCAGTTCGATCGACAGCTTGTTCCGGTTGATCGAGAGGTAGTAAGTCGACTTGCCCTCATGCTCCGGCGGCATCCAAGCACGGGTCTCGTCCCCGATCGGACTCTCGACCTTGATGACGGTCGCCCCCATGTCCGCCAGCAGCATAGTGCAGTAGGGCCCGGCCAGCACCCTGCCGAAGTCAGCGATGATGGTGCCGCTCAACGGCCCCTGCCCCGAACGCGCGAGTAGTTCTTCAAGTCTGTTGTGATCTTCCACCGTCTACCTCGGGACCGTTCTTCCGTTGAACCGTTTTCGATGTTTTCACCTTGTCAGGCGCGATTAGTGCACGTCAAATACCTATTTTCACGTTATTGATACCTTCAGCACATATGTCCCTCTCCAATCGTTCGTCGCACTGAGACCTGAAATGAAGCAAATACGACACGATATATGATCCTCGTGCTATCATTGGCGAGTGGAAATTCAGGACCTCAGAGCATTCGTCGCCGTCGCGGAAGAACTGCACTTCGGGCGAGCGGCCGAACGCCTCCATTTGGCGCAGCCTCCGGTAAGCCGCACCATAAAGGCACTGGAGAAGGAACTGGGCGCGGAGCTGTTCCACCGCACGACGCGCTCCGTGGAGGTCACTGCGGCCGGGGAGGCTCTGCTCGGCCCGGCCCGCCGCATTCTCAACGAACTCAAGCATGCCGCGCACGATGTGCGCGCCGCTCAGAGCGGCGAACTCGGGCATGTCGGTATCGCCTTCGCTGGCGCCTCCACACAGATTCTCGTCGGCCAGCTCTCCCGCGCTGCGCGTCTCAAACATCCAGACCTATCCCTCGAGCTCTCCAGCCAGAACTTCGCCCAGCCCGCCATCAACCGGCTCCTGAACGATGAGGCGGACATCTCCATTGGCCGCTGGGACTACGTCCCAGCCGGCATCAGAACCCGCACTCTGATCAACGAGCAACTCGTCGTCGCCGTCCCGAAGACCCACACCTTGGCCGGCGCTGACTCGGTCCACATGGATCAGCTCTCCGCCGACTACTTCGTGACGCTCCCCCCGCAGCCCGGATCAGTACTTACAGACCGGCTGCTCCGACTCAGCCACGCTGCCGGCTTCGACCCCCTCATCGCGCAGGTCGCCCCCGACACCTGGACGGCGCTGTCACTCGTCGCAGCCGAGGTCGGCATTCATCTCACGATCTCATCGGTCGCAGAGAACACCCACACCGACGGGTTCTCCTTCCTCCCGGTCGCAGACCCATTCGACGAGGTGCTCCTGCGCATGGCCTGGCGCGCCGATTCGCGGAACCCCGCACTCGCCACGGTGCTGGCACTCGCCGACGAAGTCCTGTAGGCGCCGCCAGCTGTACTGCGCGCATACCCAACTGCCTCACCGGTCGGCGGCCGCCTCGATTCCTCTGAGCTAATCGATCTGGATGGTCGTGGGCGCTTCGCCGGAGAAGTCGAGCTTCGGGACGGACTCACTGAGACCCGGCGTCTCGGTAGCGGCGATGGTCAGCCAAATGCAGCCGACGAGTCAGGTCGAGGGCTCCAGCGACGTCCACAGCCAGACCGTGAGCGCGAACCCGATCAGCGGGCAGACCAGGTGCAGCAGGACGCCTCCCTTCGCGCGGTTCCCCGTCCTGTCTTTCCGGAGGAACTCGTCCTTGATGGCTGACAGGTTTACCATCGCGAACGCCGCGAGGGCGCCGAAGCTGATCATAAACTCCGCCGTATTCAAGTCGAGTACCAGGCTGGCCAGTGCGAACACCGACACGACGATCACTACGACAAACGGTGTGCTGAACCGGGGTGCAGCTTGGTGAGCGGCCGGGGCAGCACACCGTCGCGCCCCACAGCGATTAGCAACCGCGAAACGGATGCCTGCCCGGTCATTGCGCTGCCGAAGCAACTCACCACATATATGGCGATGAAGAACGCGGCGAACGGCGCGCCGCCGAGCACCCTGACGAGGCTGACGCCGACCGCTTCCACTTCGTCAGCAGAGAGGGCCTGCCAGTTGGGCGACCACGCCAGGGCGCCCGACCAGGAAACCAGCACGAACAGCAGGCCGCCCAGCAGCGTCGAGCCGACGATCGCTCGCGGGATGTCGCGGCGGGTGTTCCGCGCCTCCTCCGCGAGGGTGGAGACGGCAACGAAGCCCAGGAACCAGAGTGAGAGGATCGCAGCTCCTGAGGCGATCCCACCGATACCGCGCTGCCCGAAGGTGAAAGGCTCGAGGAGTCTCACCAAGGTGTCCCCGCGCAGCGTCTTCTTGAACGCGAGAACCATGAGCACGACCACCAGCAGCACCGATAGGGCGATCACGATGAAGTTGACCCGGTTCACCAGGGAGATGCCGAGCAGGTTCAAGGTGAACACAATCAGTAGCGTCGCCATCGTAAACGCCCATTTGGCACGGCGGGGAACTGCGAATACAGATAGATGCCGATGACCAGGAAGTTGATCATCGGGATGAAGAGGTAGTCGAGCAGGATCACCAAGCCGGTGAGGAGCTCGACGAGCCCGCCGAAGGCTTGCTGGGTGTAGGTATACGTGGCGCCCGCGACCGGGTACTTCCGAGCGAGGGTGGGGTAGCTGGCAGCGGTGAAGGGCATCGCGATGATCGCGAGGATGTAGGCGGTGGGGAGATGCCCGTCGGTCACCTGGTTCACGACACCGTATGTCGTGAATACGACCGCGATGATCATGTAGGTGACGCCGAAGAAGGTCAGCCCGACGGGGCCGAGGGTGCCGCAGAAATGCGGATGCGACGTAGCTGACATGCGATGACCCCTCTGTCGACGATGCGGGCGATCGGAGCGCGACGGCACGGTCGGGGCGCTTAGGCTGGGGGATCAGCAGCGTCCGGAGCACGATACCAGAGGAGAGATCGTCGAATGCGTCCTGTGCTTCTCGGGGCAGGCGGCGGGAGACAAGCTCGTGGAGTTTGATGGCGCCATCCAGGTAGCGGTCGATGAGCGCCGGGATGTCTGAGGAGTATTTCGTGACATTGCCCCCTCATGTTGGATCAGTACTCACGGATCGGTTCATGCGATTGTGCCCCCCAATTGGTTTTGAACACATGGCAACCCGGATCACACCCGACACCTGGACGACCCTTTCGCTCGTCGCGACTAAAGCGGGCGCGCACCTCACGATATTCTCTGTCGCGGAGAACACCCACACCGATGAGTTCTCATGCTTGCCGGTCGTGGATCCCTTCAAGGAGGTGTTTCTTCGAATGGCTTGACGTTCGGAATCTCGGAGCTCCGCACTGAAGACGGTTCTGGCCTTGGCTAAGGAGGTGCTCTAGGGGAATGCCGAGGACGTGCTCCACGGGGAACAGAGACCCACTGAATCATGGGACCGCATTCCTCTACCAATACATTATGTCGGCGAGCGCATAAATATTGATGTTATTGGTATTTGTAGGAAGATGAATTGCTGTGGCAGTCTGGGAGCCGCACAGACATTGCCTGAGATGACGACCCTCCGACTTCCCAAGCCTTCAAAGGTGAAGGATGAATCATGAAACTTTCTGGCTTCAAGCTGCTCGCAATCGCTGCTGGTGCAGCACTGCTGCTATCTGGGTGTTCCTCATCTGCGAGCAGCAAGCCCACTGAGGGCGACGCCTCATCCGGCGCTCCAGTCGGAAACGAGGTCACGACTGAAGCGAACCCTGAACTGCATGAGCTGCTTCCCGAGGACATCATCAGCCGCGGGAGCATCAACGTCGCCATGGGTCTGCCTTCGCCTCCCAGCTCGATGTATGACGACAACCAGCGTCCAGTGGGGTTTGACCCGGAGCTGGCACGTCTCCTTGGGCAGAAGCTCGACATCGACATCAAGATTGAGAAGCAGGCGTTCGATTCCGTGATCCCCTCGCTGCAGGCGGGCAAGCACGACATCGTGATGACTGGAATGACGGACACGCCAGAGCGGCAGAAGACGTTGACCTTCATCGACTACACCTACGCGGGCTTCGCGATCGTGGTCAAAAAGGGCAACCCGGACGGCATCGAGACTCAGGACGATCTCTGCGGGAGGACTGTCGCGATCCAAAAAGCCACCGTTCAAGCCGACATCCTTCGGGCCTTGGACTGCGGGGGCGACGACGTTAAGCTCCTCGAGCTGCCCTCCGACCTGGACGGTCAGACTGCGCTTCGAGCCGGTAAGGCTGACGCGTTCTCAACGGACGCTCTCCCCGCCGAGTACATGGTAGCGAACACAGGGAACGGCAAGTCGTTCGAGATCGTCCGCGACCCGGACAATCCCAAGGGCTTCAGCCCCGTCTATAACGGCATCGGTGTGCTGAAGGACAAGACCGAGCTGATCGATGCGCTGCAGGCAGCGTTCCAGGAACTGATCGACGAGGGAACTTACAAGGAGGTCGCCGACCGCAACAACTACACCCCGTACATGGTGGAGTCCGCTGAAACGAACCAGGGAGTAGCGCAGTAGACATGACAGGTCAGCAAAGCGGGCAGCAAACAGGCGCTGTCCGTATGAATGAGGACGATGTCGAGGCGATCCCGCTTAGACACCCATGGCGATGGGTCAGCGCATTCGTTGTCGCGCTTCTCGTAGCCGCGTTCATCTACGTTATCGCAACGAACCCGAACCTCGATTTCGGCGTCGTCGGAGATTTCCTCTTCGACCCCCGTATCCTTAGCGGCGTCTGGCTCACCATTCTGATCACCGTCATTTCGATGCTGGTCTCCATTTTGCTCGCTGTGGTGATTGCAGCAATGCGACTCTCTCCGAACCCAGTGTTGTCAGGTGTGGCATGGTTCTATGTCTGGGCCTTCCGCGGCACCCCGTTGATCGTTCAAATCATGCTGTGGGGATATCTCGGACTGCTGTTCGATCGCCTCACACTTGGCGTGCCGCTTACGGATGTCGTGTTCTGGTCGATCAGTACTAACGATCTCGTGACGCCCTTCGTTGCCGGCCTGCTCGCAATGACGTTGAACCAGGCAGCCTATTCCTCCGAGATTGTTCGCGCCGGCTCCGTCTGACGGGACTGATACCCGATGGGCGGGGTGACGGTCAGGCGAGGAGCGCCTGACAGCAGGTGGTCTGCTGCGCGCAGCATCTCGATGCCCGGCGCGATGTCCATTCCTTCGATATCCGTGTAGACGGCTTTCGGTTTCTGGGATTCGTGGTGCGCGGCGGTCATCGACACGGTCTGCCCCAGTAACTCAAATGGCTGCACGCTCGTGGATGAGGTGCTGCCGGGTGCGCTCCCACGCCACCGAAACGGCTTGCCCGACCCTGACCGCGGCCGCTTCCGCAGCGGCGAGCTTCGCAATACCAGGCGTACCGTCGGCGAAATCCATATAGACGGTGACGTTCGCGCCGGTGAACACGATCTCCCGGACTGTTGCGGGCAGTTTCCCCGGTGCTGCGGTATTGTCTGGAGAAATCGTGAGGGCTTCAGGCCGGACGATCAGCACGTTGCCGTCGGTCCGGCTGGTTTCCTCCTCGGTCAGCAGAATCGTGCCGGCGGGCGACACGAACGCACCGGCTGCCGGGTCGACATTCCCGGTGAACACGTTCGAGTCGCCGAGGAAGCGGGCGACAAATAGTGTCGCGGGCCGATAGTACAGCTGCTCCGGGGTGCCGACCTGTTCGATGCCGCCGTGGTTGAACACGGCGATGCGGTCGGAGAGTACGAGCGCTTCTTCCTGGTCGTGGGTGACGAAGACAAACGTCATGCCCAGCTCTCGGTGGATGCGCGCGAGTTCGCGCTGCATCTCGCCGCGGAGGTTCTTGTCGAGCGCGCCCAGCGGCTCGTCCATCAGCAGTGCTCTCGGGTCAAACACGATCGCGCGCGCGAACGCAACGCGCTGCTGCTGCCCGCCGGAGAGTTCTTTCGGAAGCCGGTCCGAGTACGCGTCCAGCTGGACGAGGCCCAGGGCTCGGGTGACCTTCTCCCGGATCTCCTCTTTCTGCAGCTTGCGCTGCCGGAGAGGGTAGGCGACGTTCTCGAACACGGTCATGTGCGGGAACAGCAGGTAGCTCTGGAACACGACACCGAGGTTCCTGCGGTGGGGCTTGAGCCCGTCGATCGGCTTGCCGCCGATGCTGACGGTTCCCGCCGAAGGATTCACGAATCCTGCGATCAGGGAGAGCAGCGTCGTCTTCCCGGAACCGCTCGGGCCGAGGAAGGACATGAACTCTCCCGGCTGCACTTCCAAGGATACATCGTCAAGCGCCGGTGAAGGGGCGGAGGGGTAGTGCATCGTCACGTTCTGCACGGAAATGGCTTGTCCGTGATCTAGTTTCTGCGTCATTGCGGGATTACTTTCTCTTCTTGCGTCCGGGAAGCACCTGGGCCAGCACCACCACGATGGTGGTGACCAGGATCACGAGTGTCGCTGCCGCGGAGACGGTCGGGTCGATCTCCGTCGCGATAGCGTCGTACATGTTCACGGGCAGGGTTTTGAGCGCTGGGGTCGCCAGGAACAGGGACACGACCGACTCGTCAAAGGAGGTCACGAACGCAAGGACGAACCCGCTCACCACACCGGGGAGAATGAGAGGCAGCGTCACCGTGACGAACGCCTTCACCGGCCCCGCACCCAGCGAGGACGCCGCGGTTGTGAGTCCGGCGTTGTAGCCGCTGAGGCTGGAGGACACCGAGGTGATCACGAACGGCAGCGCTAGCATAGTGTGCGCTGCAACGAAACCGAACAGACCTCCCGTCAGCTGCCAGCGCAGGAACACGGCGTAGATCGCGACGGCGAAGATCACGCCGGGGACGATCATCGGCGCCATGTACACGCTCGACAGCAGGCTGCTGAACCTCGGCGACATCCGGGCGATCGCGACGGCGGCGAGGGTGCCCAGCACGGTTGCGATCACCGCGGACAGCACACCGACCTGCAGGGATGCGAGTAGCGAATCCATCCATTTCGCGGAGCTGAAGAAATTCTCGTACCAGCGCAGCGAGAACCCTTTCGGCGGGAATGAGAAGTTCCTCGCGCCCGAGAACGACATGGGGATGACGATCATGACCGGGAGGATCAGCAACGCGATGACAACGACGTTCCAGGCGCGCAGCCATACAGGAACGTTCTTCTGTCGGCGCGGCCGCATTGGCACGGTGTTCACCGAGGCGTTCATGCAGAGCCTTTCTTCATGAGCGGGTTGGCCCGGCGGACGATCCAGTTCAGCACGCCGAGGATGACGAGCGTCACAACAAGGAGCAGCATGCCTGCCGCACCCGCACCGGGGAAGTCCAGCAACCGCTGCACCCTGGTGGCGATGATCTGTGATAGCAGCGCTTGATCGGGGGATCCGAGCAGCGCCGGGGTGATGTAGAACCCGAGCGTGACGACGAACACCAGGGAGAATCCACTCATCACGCCCGTCAGACTGAGCGGGAAATACACTTTCGCGAATGACGCCGCAGGTTTCGCTCCAAGGCTCGCGGCGGCGCGCAGAAGGCCTCGGTCGATGGTGCTCATCTGGTTGTAAAGCGGAAGCACCATGAACGGGAGCATGACCTGCACCATAGCGACGGCGACGCCGCCCCAGGTGTTGAGCAGTACGACGCCTTCGATCCCGAAGGCCTGGAACAGTTGATCGATGAGCCCGCCTCGGTTCTCCAGGATGAACCACGCGAACGTCCGCGCGATGATGTTCACCCAGAACGGCAGCATAACCATCGTCATCATCACGGTGCGCCAACCCGGCGAGACGACGGTCATCGAATACGCGTACGGGTATCCGATAACGAGCGTCGCCAGTCCCACGATCAGGCCGACGGCCAGGGTGCGCAGCATCACGGTCACGGTGACACCGTCGGTGAAAAGACTGATGTAGTGCCCGAGCCCAACTTCCGGGCTCGTGAACGACAGCCAGACGATCAGGGCGAGCGGGTAGACAAAGAACACGCCCAGAGCGAGGAGTGCCGGAAGCGCAAGGCCCCCGACACTCGCCGCACCTGTGCGGACCCGGGACTTGGAGGAATCCGGGATGCTCAGGATCTGAGTGGTCACCGTCAGCCGATCTGCCAGGCGGTGTACTGCTTGGTGACCTGGTCAAGGTTCTCGCCCCACCAGGCGCCGTCGAAGTAGATCGCGCGGCCGCGGTTGTCGAGGTCGGCGAAGATGACCGCCTGTTCCTGGTTCTCGTCGAACTGCGGGTTTGCGTCGGCCACCACGGCGCCGCGGCCAGTCAGCTCGGCGGCCTTGGCCTGACGGTCCGCGTCGAGGGTGGACTTGATGAACTCGAATGCCTGATCGGTGTTCTTGGAGCCCTTCGGAACGGCGAGCTGGTCGGCCGAGATCACAGTCGCGTCCCACACCGCTGACCAGTTTCCCCCGTCGCGCAGTAGGTACCCGAACCGGGACTCCGGGGTCAGCGCCATGTCGACGGAACCGTCTAACATCGACTGGCCGAGCTGCCCATAGCTCTCCGCGAACACGAGGGAGTCGCGGATCGAATCGAATTTCGCGAGCGCACGGTCGATATCGAGCGGGTAGAGATCGTCGGCGTCGACGCCGTCGGCGAGGAGGGCGAGTTCCATCATTCCAGTGTCGAACTCGGGTGGCAGCAGTCGCTTGCCGGGGAACTTCTTCGTGTCGAAGAAATCGGCGATCGTGTCGGGCTTGTCACCGGAGTAGGTATCGTCGTTCGCGACGAACATCAGCTGCGAGAAGTAGAAAGGTACGCTGCAGCCTGTCCCCGTCGCGCCATCGGCGAGTGTTACCCCGTCGGTCACCTCCTTCGGAAGCTTCTCGAGAAGCGTGCCGCAGTGCTGGTTCGCGCCCGCCGGGGTCATGATCACGTTGTCCCAGGTGACATTCCCGGAGTCGACCATCGCCTTGAGCTTGGCCAGGTCGACCGGTGAGTCGCTGACCACCTGAGTGCCGGTGTCTTCGGTGAAGGGCTCACCGAACGCTTCGAGTTGGTATTCCTGCGTTTCGTTGCCGTAGCCGACGAAGGTGATCTTGCTGCCGGAGTCGTCTGAGCTGCCCGAGCTGCAGCCGGTCGCCGCGAGGACGAGCACCGCGACCCCGGTGAGGGCGAGCAACGTCTTCGGGGCTCGCTTCTTCCATGTGTTCATGCGTGTTCCTTATTCAGTGGTGGAGCCTCCCTGTCCGGGAGGACATCGGGTCGTGCCGGCTGTCTTCCCCGCAGGGCAGCCACCTGGCTTATCTGCCGTGTACGGTGTCGAGGGCGTCGCGGATGCCGCGCACGATGGTGCGGATCTCCTCGGCCGTGACGATGAAGGGCGGGGAGATCTGGAGGATGTTGTTCGGGAGGTTCCGCAGGTGCACGCCGCGACCTTCGAGGACGGCGACAACGTCGAGCCCGGAGACGCCGTCGGCGAGGTCGACGCCGCCCATGAGTCCGATGTGCCGTACGTCTTTCACGCCGGGGTGGTGGCGGAGCTGTTCGAGTTCCTCGACGAGGACCGGTTCGAGCTCGCGGACGCGGCCGAGGAGGTTCTCGCGCTCGATGATCTCGAGGTTCTTGAGTGCGACAGCCGCGACGGTCGCGTGGCCGGAGTAGGTGAGGCCCTGGTGGAAGATGGGCGCGTCGTTTCCTGCGTAGAACTGGCTGGATACGCTGGGGGCGACGATGACGCCGCCCAGGGGCAGGTAGCCGGAGGTGATGCCTTTCGCGAAAGTGATCATGTCGGGTTCGAGATTGAAGCGCTCGGACGCCGTCCAGGTGCCTAGACGACCGAAGGCGGTGACGACTTCGTCGGCAATGACGAGGAAACCGAACTCTTTCGCGAGTTCCTTGATCCGCTCGAAGTAGCCGGCCGGGGGCGGAACGAGACCGCCGACGCCCATGACGGGTTCGGCGATGAACGCGGCGATCTTCTCTCCGCCGTGTTCGCGGATGGTGCGCTCGGCGGCGTCGATGTCCCACTGATCGACGAGCAGTGTCTCCGGGATGAGGGTGCCGGGGCCGAAGCCGTCGCTGTTGAAGGAGAGGCCTGCGACGCTGGTACCGTAGGCGTGGAGACCGTGATAGCCGTCCTGACGGGATACGACGGTGAGCTTCTCCGGCTGTCCCTGGAGCTGCTGGTGACGGCGTGCGAGTTTGAGTGCCAAGTCGACGGAATCGGATCCGCCGCTGGTGAAGATGACCTTGGCGTCGTCGAACGGGGCGAGCGTCGCGATCTTGTTCGCAAGTTCGAGTGCCGGCTCGTTCACGTACCGGCCGAAGATGTGCCAGGTCTCGAGGGTGCGTATCTGCTCGGCGGCGGCCTGTGCGATCTCGTCCCGGCCGTGGCCGATGTTGGCGTACCAGAGGCCGCCGGCGGCGTCGAGGAGACGGTCCCCGTCCGCAGTGGTGATGTAGGCGCCGTCGCCTTTGACGATGACGGTCTGCGGGTTCGAGAGCACGGTCGGCATGTGTGTGATGTCTCACGACATCGTGGACGGGCGAACCCCCATTTTCGGGGTTCGCCCGTTTTTCATTCTTTGGCTTGGTAGCCCTTGTTCGGGTTGATGATGTGTTCAGCGATGACTTCCCCGTCGGGAGTGATCGTGGTGGCGTGGAGCCCGTGGATGAGGACGATCACTGCGATGCGGGCGTGGACTCTGCCGTAGCCGAGGTGCATCATGCGGTTCGCGAAGCGGAGTGACACTTTCCCGCCGGCATCGATGGTGTCGTAGCGGACCCGCCAAATGTTCGGATCGTCCGGCTGGGTCGGCGCGGCCTTGGGGATCAGGGTGTAGGCGAAGGCGGGGGTGCGCCGGTTCAGCGAGCGGTGTGGACGGTGCTGGTTGTAGTGGGTGCGGAACTCGTCCAGTTCGTGTTGCAGCTCCTCCAGGGTCGCGGCGGGGCGGACGGTGAGGCGCTTCTTCAGCGTCTGCCAGAATCGCTCGATCTTGCCTTGCGTGGTGGGCTTGTAGGGGCGGCCGTTCTTCTGGGTGATGCCGTGCAGGGCCAGCAGGGTCTCGAAGGCGTTGCCGCCGGTGCGAGCACGAGTGCCGCCGGCGAAGCGGGTGGTGAAGATGTTCCCGTTGTCCGTCAACGTCGCCGCCGGATAGCCATGCTCTGCGGCGGCCTGCTGGAACGTATCGGTGACGGTGCGGCCATTGGCGCGGGTGTGGGCGCTGAGGTGGGTCAGGAACCTGGAGTGGTCATCGAGCCACGCGATGATCTCCACCTCGCTCCCATCGGCGAGCTGCCAGTGGGTGGTGTCGGACTGCCAGAGCTCGTTGGGCCGCTCGGCGGTGAACCGCTGCCAGGAAGAGCGGGGTCTCTTCTGGGGTTGCGGGGTGATCGCCTCAGCGCCGCGCAGGATCCGCCAGATCGTCGACCGCGACACCGTCGTGCCCTCGGCGGTCAGTGCGGAGGCGATCGTGTCGGCGCCGGCATCGAGCCCATCGGCGGTGAGCTGGGCGCGCAACTGCAGCACCCGGGCCCGCGTGGAGTCGTCAGTGCGAAGCGGACTCGACCGTGGCGCTCTCGAGCGTGGCGTGAAAGCCGCCTCGCCCTCGGTGAGCCACCGCTGGTGGAGCCTATGGACCAGCGACTTCGAGACCCCGTGAATGCGGGCCGCTTCCCGCACGGAGAGGCCCTGGACGGTGACGGCGAGGATCAACACTTCGGCTTTGCTCACCTGCCGACACTGCCGCGGCCCGGGCGTCCACGATGACGTGAGACATCACGGCCTCACCGGCGCTGCTGTCCACGATGACGTGAGACAGGTGTCCACGATGTACTGAAACCACACACACGGTCGGCATGTGCGCCTGGGCGCTCCACAGGGCGTTGGTCTGGGGCATCTGCATCCTCCTGGGATCGTGTGTGTGGTTCGGGCCAGCCGTTGGGGTGCGGCGCGTGACCCAAGCGTTCAGCTGTAGTCGAAGAAGCCTGTGCCGCTCTTGCGCCCGAGCTCTCCGGCAGCGACCTTGTCGCGCAGGATCTGCGGGGGTGCGAAGCGCTCGCCAAGCGTGGAGGCGAGGTACTCCGCGATGCCGAGCCGCACGTCCAGACCGACGAGGTCGGTGGTTTTGAGCGGGCCGGTGGCGTGCCGGTACCCGAGCACCATCGCCGCATCGATGTCCTCGGCCGAAGCGACGCCCTCTTCGAGCATCCGCATCGCTTCGAGTGCGAGGGCGACGCCGAGCCGGGAGCTCGCGAAGCCGGGTGCGTCATGCACGACGACGGGGGTCTTCCGCAGCCCCTCGGTCCACTCTCGCGCTGCGGCGACGAGGCCGACGCCGGTCTGCTCGCCGACGACGACCTCGATCAGGGTGGAGGCGGGAACCGGGTTGAAGAAGTGCAGCCCGAGGAAGCGGGACGGGTGGGAGAGTTCTGCGGCGAGCTTCGTGACCGACAGCGACGACGTGTTCGTCGCGATCGCGGTGGTCTCGGTGACGCGCCCCTCGATCGCGCGGAGGGTGTTCACTTTGAGCTCGAAGTCCTCTGGGACCGCCTCGATCACGAGGTTTGCTTCTCTCAGGAGCTCGTAGTCCTCGGACACGGCGAGGCGCCCTAGGAGCACGTCGAGGGCGGGGGCCGCGGGATCCTTCGCGACCGCTTTCTGCGCGATGTCATCGAGCCGCGCCCGGGCGGCGTCCACCGACGCGGCATCGCGTTCGAGCACGGTGACCTGCGATCCGCCGATGGCGAGGCTGAGCGCGATGCCCGCCCCCATCCGTCCGCCTCCGACGACGGCGATGTGATTCGGCAATGCCATGGGTTCAGCGTCCTTTCCGCGCGTTGCGCTTCAGCAGAAAATCATCCATGCGCCGGGTCTTCTCCGGGGATTCGAAGAGCAACGCTTGCGCAAGGTTGTCGATGACCGGGTGCGCCGCCCGCGGCGCGTGGATCACCTGCTTGGTCACCTGGATCGCCAACGGGTCGAAACCGCCGATACGGTCCGCGAGCGCGTTCGCCCGGTCCAGGAGCTCGTCCGGCTCGCAGACTTCGCCGACCAGCCGAATCGATAGCGCCTCGTCTGCGGTGAGGACGCGGCCGGCGAGCAGGATCTCTTTCGCGACGGGCTCGCCCACGAGCTCGACGAGCCGCCAGCATGCCCCCGCGGCGGCTATGATGCCGAGGTTGGGTTCGGGGTTGCCGATCTTCACCCGCGTCGTCGCGATCCGGAAGTCGGCGGCGTAGGCGAGCTCGGCGCCGCCGCCGAGGGCATAGCCGTCGATCGCGGCGATCACCGGCATCGGCAGGGCAGCAATCCGCGCGAAGATGCTCGAGTTGATCCCGCGCAGGGCGTCATGACGGCGCCGGTCGCGCAGCTGGGAGATGTCCGCGCCGGAGGCGAAAATGCCGCCCTTGTCGGTGCGGGTTCCCGTCAGGATGAGGATGCGCGGTTCGCGCTCGAGCTGGTCGCAGACCTCGTGGAGATCATCCACCATGGCCTGGTCGATCGAGTTCAGTGTCTGAGGCCGGTTCAATCGCACGATCGTGCGATCGCCGTTGTGCTCGGCCGTGAGCGTTTCCACCAAGCCCCACCTCTTTCGGATCGCGTCCAGGCACACTCAGTCCTGGTGCATGTCATGTTCCAGCTTGGTGCGAAATCCAATAACACACAAATACCTAATAGATCCTATTTCATGACACTATCGTCATAAAATCTCACATGGACTCCACTGGGCGCGGTAGAGCATTATTAATGCCAGCGCATGAGCGGGGGCGGATTTGGTATTGGACGCGACATGAATAGTGAGCAACAGTGATAGTCGAGGATCCGTGCGCACTGGTGCGCGCGGAGTTCCGCGATCACACACCGAACAATGAAGGAGCGTCGTCGCACATGGGTGTCTACACGACAGTGAATCCTGCAACCGGCGAGCAGCTGGCCGAGTTCCCCGAGATCACCAACAAGGAGGCACGGGAGGCTCTCGATCGCGCCGCGGAAGCCTATCCGCAGTGGCGGGATCGCGGGCTGCAAGAGCGGGTCGCCCTGGTCAAGCGCATCGCCGCGCTCCACCGCGAACAGCGGGAAGAACTGGCTGCGCTCATCACGCTCGAGATGGGCAAGCCCATCGTCCAGGCGCGTGGCGAGGTCGATCTCGTCGCGAACATCTACGACTATTATGCGGACCGCGCCGAGCAGTTCCTCGCGGACGAGGTGCTCGACATCTCCGGCCCCGGCACCGCCATCGTGAAGACCGAACCGGTCGGCGTCCTGGTCGGTATCATGCCGTGGAACTACCCCTATTACCAGGTGGCACGGTTCGCGGCCCCGAACCTGATCCTGGGCAACACGATCCTGCTCAAGCACGCGCGCAATTGCCCGCAGTCCGCCCTCGCTATCGAGCGGGTGTTCCGCGAGGCGGGGCTGCCCGATGGCGTCTACGCGAACGTGTTCGCCAACAACGGTCAGATCGCCGAGATGATCGCCGATCCGCGCGTGCAGGGCGTCTCTCTCACCGGTTCCGAGCGGGCGGGCTCAGCGGTCGGCGAGGTCGCCGGGCGGCATATGAAGAAGTACGTGCTGGAGCTCGGTGGATCCGACCCGTTCATCGTGCTCGACGACGCCGACCTCGACGCGGCAGCCGCCGCAGCCGCGGTCGGTCGCTTCGCCAACGGCGGGCAGGCCTGCACCGCGTCCAAGCGCTTCATCGTCCTGGACGCGGTGTACGACGCGTTCCTCGAGAAGTTCATCGAGCAGAGCCGCGCGTACGCCACAGGCGATCCGTCGTCGGACGAGACGAAGCTCGGCCCGCTCTCCTCCACCGCCGCCCGCCACGATCTCGTCGAGCTGGTCGACGACGCCATCGACCGCGGCGCGAAAGTCCACCTGGGCGGGGAGGCCCCCGACGCACCGGGCGCCTACTATCCGGCGACCGTGCTGTCAGGCGTGACCAAAGACATGCGCGCCTACGCAGAGGAACTATTCGGCCCGGCCGCGGTCGTGCACCGCGCCGCGTCCGAAGAGGAAGCGGTCCAGATCGCCAACGACTCCCCGTTCGGTCTAGGCGGCACGGTCTTCTCGGGCGACCTGGAACGGGCGCAACGGGTCGCCGACCGGATCGAGACGGGCATGGTCTGGATCAACAGCACGAGCAAGACAGCCCCGGATCTCCCGTTCGGCGGGGTCAAGGCCTCGGGCGTCGGCCGCGAGCTCGCGCATTACGGCATCAACGAGTTTGCCAACAAGAAGCTCGTCCGCGTCCCTGAGGCCACGAAATAGTACGCCGCGTGGCGGAGTGCACCACCGGAGCGATTCGAGGGATACACTCCGCCACTTCGCATGCCCCATCCCCATGCCCAGGCTGCACTCACAAGAAGTAACCTCGGGCAGGGCTCGGATCTCTTAGCCGATGGGGCCGGGCGTGCCGTACGCGCAGCATGAGCGGCATTCCGAGTCGCTTCATTTGACGTGCGTTCCGAGACCGTGTTCAGGGCCCCGCGGGTACATGACGTGCCGAGGACGACCTTTGGGCACCCGAAAGGCGAGACCGCGCACGCAGCGTTCGAAGAGGCGCCGGAGTTGACGGGTCACCTGGTCCTCGAAGCCTCCGTGGTTGACATCGGCGAACCAGCAAGTGGGCTGGCGAGCGGGCGAGAAGCTAGTCGACGGGTCGAACAGCATGAATCCTCGCGCGCATGTTCGTTCATACCGATGCGATAAAGAACATCCGTATTTCGGTGGTACCGGTGATCGCTGTGTCGAGCGATGCGACCCGAGAATCGGATTAACGTCTTGGCCGATCGGCCCCAATGGTTGCTCGCTACGATTGCCGCAGTCAGGAGCGCCGGGTAGACCGAAACCGCCTCTAGCCTAGGGCGGGCTGATCCCAGATCGGCAGCAACGTGCCAATGTCGCGGCGCTGCGCCTCCCAGAGGAGTTCGGTCGCCCAAGCGACGTCTTCGGCCGGGATCCCGCCGATGGAGAAGAAGGACGGCCGTGCCGGATCGTAGCCAGGTGCCCTGCCGTCGACGATGTCCCCGAACTCGGCGATGTCGGCAACGTTCAGGCGCCCGTCCAGGAGCATGTCCTGGTATTTGACACCGAGAGCCCCGAGTTGCTCGTGATACGGAGGGCTGAAGTTCGCGACGTAGGCTTCGTAGAGCGGAGTGTGGTCGACGACGTTACGAGCGCCAGTGCACAGGAACCCGGCATCGACTTGGATGTTCGAGGTCGCCGCGACATACGCACCCGGGCGCAGCCACTCCGGGTCGATGACCGGGTAGTTTGCGACGCCGGACAGACCGGTCGCGGCGACCGTGACGATGTCGGCCTCGGTGACCGCCGACCGGATCGAATCGACGATCTCCACCTCTTGGATCTGGGGGAACTCGGAGCGGACGAGTTCCTGGAAGCGCTGCGCGTTCCGGCTCGTGAGCGAACGCGCCGCGATCCGGACGCGGGCGATGGCGGGCCGTGTCACTAGGATCGCCCGGAACGCAACCTGGTTGATGAGCCCGGGGCCGATCACCGCGACCGAGTCAGCGTCCGTTCGGGCGAGGTGCAGAGTGCCGGCTCCGACGACCGCGCCCGTACGATAGGCGCTGATCAGGTTTCCCGGCATCACGGCGATCGGAGCGCCAGTCTCGGTGTCATTCAAGACCACCAGGTGCATAGACCGCGGCAGACCCTTCTCGCTGTTCTCGATATTCGAGCCATACCATTTGAGGCCAGTCGCACGATACTTCCCACCGATGTATGCAGGCATCGCCATGAAGCGGCGGTCCGAGGTATGGCGCGGCATACCGGGGAATGCCGGCTCGAGGGGGAAGTCGACCTTGATCCCATGCGAACTATGATTCGGACCACCCATGCGGTAGTCGCCGGTCGCGAGCAGCGAGAAGACCTCGCACATCGTGTCGATACAACGTGCCATGTCCGTGGCGCCGACGTCGATGATCTCGGGCTCGCTGAGGTAACGCAATCGGAGAGAAGTGTCGTGCATCGTTGCCCTTTCCTGCCCGCGGTCTCACCGCCGGGTGCCGTATTGGATATTGCGATGCTAACCTTCGATAACGTTTCCAGAACGCAAAAGAACCGCTTTTATTCAGACTAATAGCGCATGAATCTAGTGAGAACTGGTATCGAGGGACTCTTCGATTCGTTCCCCGGAGCTGGAACACTGAGGTCACCAGCTAATTTCACAACGGCTGCACGGTGCCGTGCCGCACGAGGAGAATCGATGTCCAGCACTGAGCAGGCGTCCGTCGCCGTCATCGGGATGGGCACCGTGGGTGCCATGGCCGCCTGGCAGCTGTCGAAGCTGGTGCCCGGACGCATCATCGGCATCGAGCAGTACGGCGTCGCGCACGCGTACGGCGCGTACGCCGGGGAGTCCCGCCTGTTCCGCACCGCAGCCTACGAGGGCGAGCACTATACTCCGTTGCTCGTCCGGGCGCAGCAGCTGTGGCGAGAACTCGAGCGAGAATCGGGGCAGAGCATCTACTTGCAGGTCGGAGCGCTCACGATCGCCCCCGGCGCTTCTCCGAAGATCGCTGGAACCCTCGAGGCCGCCGAGCGCTTCGTCCTCCCCCACGAGCATCTGGTGGGACGCGAGCTGCGACGTAGGTTCCCGCAGCACGACTTTGACGATGGCGACGAGGCGATCCTCGATCTCGGCGGCGGCGGCCTGCGCCCCGAGCGCGCCATTCTCACCGCAGCATCACTCGCCGAGCGCGGAGGTGCCGAGATCTGGGACGACACTCGGGTGCTCGGCATCGACGAGCAGCACGGGAGGCACCTAGTGAGCACCACCCGCGGCGACATTCTCGCCGAGAAGGTTGTCATCGCCGCCGGCCCCTGGAGCCAGCAGATCCTCCCTGAGTTGAAGACGTTCACGAAGGTGAAGAGTGTGCCGCTCACGTGGTTCATGCCGAAACGCGTAGACCAGTTCCTTCCCGAGCGGTTCCCCGTCTTCGTGCGGGACCGCGGAACCACCCACCTGTTCGGCGCCCCGAGCCTCGAAGGCTACGCCGTGAAGATCAGCCGTGCCGCGTTCCCGGACTGGCCGCTCGTCGACGACGTCGCGCAGCTGCAGCGTGAGCACACCCGGACTGAGCTCGCGCAGACCTCCGAGCTGGCGACCTGGTACTTTCCGGGCCTGCACCCGGAGCCGGTGCGCCACAGCATCCACCCGGACAGCTACACGGCCGATCTCACCCCGATTATCGACGCCTCGCCCGACGGCAGCCGCGTCGTCGTGTCCGGGCTGTCGGGACGGGGCTTCAAGTTCGCGCCCGCCCTCGGCCGTATCGCCGCTGACCTGATCCACGCAGGCGCCAGCGAACTCTACGACCCCGGCCGGTTCAGCCTCGCCGCTCACTACCGCGCGCTCGACCACTGACCACACGGGCGGACCGGGGCTCCTGCCGCTGCGCATCGCGCACGCGCCGGGAGCACAGTTCGCCATATTCATGAGAACCCCTTGAGAAGGAGAAGCACCATGCAGGAAATCACTCGCGACGTCGTCATCATCGGCGCCGGTCCCGCGGGACTCACCGCGGCGCGGCGCCTGAGCCAAACCGGGAAGACAGTCGCCGTGCTCGAAGCGCGCGACCGCGTCGGCGGCCGCACATGGTCGGACACGATCGACGGCTCCTTCCTCGAGATCGGCGGCCAGTGGATCGCGCCCGAACAAACCGCGATCCAGGATCTCGCGGCGGAACTCGGACTCGAACTCTTCCAGCGCCACCGCGACGGCGATTCGGTGTTCATCGACAAGGAGGGCAACCGCCACCGTTTCACCGGCGACTTCCCCGTCAAGCCGGAGACCCTCGAGGAAATGCGCAAGCTCCGCGCAGAACTCACCCGACTCTCCCTCGAAGTCGACCCAGCCGCCCCGTGGGAGCACCCCCGCGCCGCCGAGTACGACGAGATCACCTTCGACGCCTGGCTGCGCGCCCAGAGCGACGACGCCGAGGCGCGCCTCATCATCGGCAACTTCATCTCGGGGGCGATGCTCACCAAGCCAAAGCACTCGTTCTCCCTGCTGCAGGCTATCTTCTTCGGCGCCTCGGCCGGGTCGTTCGAGAACCTCGTGGACGAAGACATCCTCCTCGACAAGCGCGTCGTCGGCGGCATGCAGAGCGTCTCCATCCGCATTGCCGAAGAACTCGGCTCCGAAAATGTCTTCCTCGACAACCCGGTGCGCGAATTGCACTGGGAGGACACCGCCGAAGGCGCCCCCGCCACGGTCACCGCGATCACCGACCACCTCCGCGTGAGCGCCCGCCACGCGATCCTCGCGGTACCGCCGAACTTGTACTCCCGCATCCAGTACGTTCCGGCCCTCCCCCGCATCCAGCAAATCGCGCACCAGCACCACTCGATGGGCCTCGTCATCAAGGTCCACGCTTCCTATGACCGCCCATTCTGGCGCGAGCAGGGCCTCTCCGGCACCGGGTTCGGCTACTACAACGTAGTCCAGGACATCTACGACAACACGAACCACCGCGACGAGCGCGGCACTCTCGTCGGATTCATCGTGGAGCACGACGCGGAGAAGGTCTGGGCGCTGCCCGAAGATGAGCGCCGCGAGACGATCCTGAACTCCCTCGCCGAGTATCTCGGCGACGAGGCGCGCAACCCGCTCGCGTTCTACCTCTCCGATTTCGGCGCCGAGGAGTGGACCCGGGGCGCGTACGGCACCAGTTACGATCTCGGCGGCCTGAGCCGCTGGGGTGCGACCCAGAACCAGCCCGTCGGCCCGATCTTCTTCGCCAGCTCCGACATCCAAGGTTTCGGCTACCAGCACGTCGACGGCGCCGTCCGCATCGGGCAGGACACCGCCGCCCGCATCCTTGAGGCGGACGGCGCAGCACAGTGACCACCACACAGCGCGAGCCCGCCGCGACCACCAAGAGCCTGACGCTCAAGGGCCTCCAGAAAGGGAAGATCGGCGCCTTCGCCGGGGCGATCATCGGAATCGCGAGCATCGCCCCGGCTTACACCATGACATCCGGGAACGGGCCGACGATCTCGGTCGCCGGCCTGCAGACCCCGTTCATCCTGCTCATCGGATGCATCCCGATGATGTTCGTGCTCATGGGCTACCGTGAGCTCAACTCCTCGATGCCGGACTCGGGCTCCACGTTCACCTGGTCGTCGCGTGCGTTCGGGCCGTGGATCGGCTGGCTCGCCGGGTGGGGGCTCGTCGCGTCGACCGCCCTGGTACTGTCGAACCTCGCCGCGGTCGCCGTGGATTTCTTGTTCATCGCGCTGTCGCAGATGTTCGAGAACCCCGACATCGCCGACCTCACGGGCAATCTCTGGGTCAACATCCCGGTCGTCGCGATCCTAACGGGGATCGCCGCGTACATCTCGTATCGAGGCGTCGAGGAGACCAAGCGCGTTCAATACGCGCTTGTGGGCTTGCAGGCCATAGCCCTCGCCTGGTTCGTGATCGCAGCGGTCGCCAAGATCGCGAACGGCGAAGCCTACGACTACACCCCGGTGAGTCTGGAATGGTTCAACCCCGCGCTCCTCGGATCCGACGGGTTTAGCTTCAGCGCACTCATGGCCGGCCTCTCGCTGTCGATCTTCATGTTCTGGGGCTGGGACGTCATCCTCACGATGAACGAGGAGACCAAAGATCCCCGCCGCACTCCCGGACGGGCCGCACTGCTCACCATCGCCATGATCGTGATCACCTACCTCACCGTCACAATCGTGCTGCTCAGCTACACCGGCATCGGCACGACAGGGCTCGGGGCCGGAAATCCGGACATCCAAGAAGCGCTGTTCGCCGCCCTCGCCCCCGAGGTAATGGGACCATTCGCACTGATCATGTCGCTCGCCGTCTTCGCGAGCTCCGCCTCGGCGCTCCAGGCGACGCTCGTGTCCCCCTCCCGGACCTTGCAAGCGATGTCACATTACGGGGCCGTGCCGAAAACCCTCGGCAAGCTCTCCAAGTACCAGACACCCGGCGCCGCGACGGTGTGGGCGGCGGTCGCCTCTGTCACCTTCTACGTGCTGATGCGCCTCGTTTCCGAGGACGCCCTCTGGGACACCATCACCGCGATGGGCATCATGGTCTGCTTCTACTACGGCATCACCGGCTTGGCAGCGTTCTGGTACTTCCGCGGCACCTGGTTCGCTAGCATCGGGAACTTCTTCCGACGCTTCCTTCTCCCGCTCCTCGGCGGTATCGCGCTCGTCGTCATGTTCGTCAAGACGCTTTACGACTCCGCCACCGACCCGGACTTCGGGTCCGAGAACATGCTTTTCAGCACCACCCTCCCCGACGGCTCTACCGATGGCGGCGTCGGAGTCGTCTTCGTCGCCGGCGTCGCCATTATCGGCGGCGGCATCATACTAATGGTGATCTACTCCCTCATAAACCCAGGATTCTTCAAAGGCAAGGAAATCGAAGTCGGATCGGTACGCCAGGAAACCGATATGACACCTTTTGATGCCGCAGCAGATCACGCCTCAGCAGAGCGAGAAGAGCACTTGCAACATGAAACCGGACGCTAGTCAAGGTTACTCAAAAGTGTTATTACCGCAATACAGTCTGCATGTTCAATGCATAGAAATAACATAGGAGAGAACCAATAGCGGTAGGCGTCGGGCGGGTAGGAATTTCCTATCTCTAACCATCTAGTGCGATTCCCACACTATCGCCGTGGCCGACACAGGTGAAGAGTTCACCTCGGAGCAAGGACGTTTTACTGGTGGAAACGAGAGTTCCACTCATGGCCCGGCATCATGTCCTGAAATCAGCAACCGAGAGAACCGCATACCGTGAAATCAAGATTGTTGCGGTCCGAAGCGGTAGCTTACGCGTGTTGGTTGACAACTATGAAACCCTTGCGCACACCGGTGACATTACAGTTCTCCCCGCAGAGACTGTATTCCATGTGGTCCCGGTGCCCCAAGCCTCAATTACATGCATCTACTTAGACCCAGAATATGCGCTTGATCTAGTCTATTGGCAGTATCGCGGCCGACTCTCTCACCGCGCAGAGGCGCACGTCTTTGCTGAACGTTTATACGGTGACATGCGAATTATCGTGCGGCTTGGCAAACGCCTTAAGAAACTGGCACCGATTCTCGACGGAATGGTTGCGCTGAGCAGAACGAGTGATTTTGTCATACATTCAAACCAGATGCAGGCACACTGGTTCACCCTTGCAAACGCAATTTCACGCAGTATTGGTGGACCGGAGGCATTTCCGCCCGCCGGGTCCGACCAAAGGCTCCGTGCGACGCGCCCGACGCCGATCAGACCTGAGGTACTAAAGGGGCTCTTCGCAGTTGAGGGGGTAGGTCGGTAGCGCGTCGGGGTCTGGAGACAGGGTCGAGGTCTTCCAGGATGGAAGTTCTTCAGGCTCACCATCCGAGAAAGACCTCGACGTGCTCAACGCTACCT
>Ga0316203_1000727_pt1 | contig 32990 bp, 23 predicted proteins | sample 6monrhotite_MG_FD_204940 | JGI IMG/M metagenome (GOLD analysis project Ga0316203, IMG submission 204940) | Microbial mat bacterial communities from mineral coupon in-situ incubated in ocean water Damariscotta River, Maine, United States -... | ecosystem: Environmental > Aquatic > Marine >... | reverse complement strand
CTGACTCCTGTTCCTTCAAAATCCCGATAATTTGTTCTTCTGTAAAACGACTGCGCTTCATAAGTCCGTCTCCTCATTGGTGGGCGGACTCTACATTAAACTGGAGGGAATTATGGGGAACACGTCATAATCACTACAGCTTTCTAACACAAAATCTATTTTGAGATACTAAAGTCCGCTGAGAGGCGCATAGCAGAATAAATTCAAGGCCCCGTGTAAGGACCGCTTGTGACCCAATACGGTCATTTATTGCATATTGTGATTCCTCGATTTGAGAACTACTTAGCTCGCCTCTCGAATTTCCGGATAAGGTTTACCGAAGTGTCGATTTTATTGGTCAACTTTCGCAGTGGTTCACAATCCGGATAGAATTTTTGTAACTCGTTTTTCACCGTATTTAGAATTTCGATAATGGCTTTAGTGCTCGAAGCCTGTTGAACGTAACTGTCATCATCTTCGATATCCCCATAATATACATCGAAGAATTCGGGGCCTTGCAGGTGTTCTTTGCCGCATTCGAAGCTTAACCAGTCATCAAGCTCGCTTCGCAAGGAACTCATTCTATCGTTGACCGACCAAGGCTTATGCTGCGACTGAAGAATTGCCTTAATCATCCTGCCGATTTTATGATGGCTCGGAATTGGCATGACTGCATTTGGCTTCCTTTCGTTGTATCGCGAATATTGACTGAAAGGAATAGTGGTCTTGGAGGCAAATCGGTAAATGGCCCCCTTTGCCTTTGCCCGTCTTTTATCTTGTGGCGTCAACGCAAGTGGACTGAAGAAGACATCGTGATTGGTCGCTGACTCTCCGTCCCAATCATCTTCCGTAGTCGGGTCAGGCATAGAATCAATTTTGCGCATCAAGGCAGCGAAGTCATATCCAGTTGAAGCATCAGTTGCGACAAACATGGAGCAGTTATAGGGAAAGTACATTCCCGGCCATTTAGACGCCTGCAAGTGCCATCCGTGATGCTCTGCCCATGCCCGGCGTTCATCATCAACAACAGCGTCCATGTATGGTTCATCAATCAGGATAAATTGACCCCTGTTTGGGTCATACCAGTCTGTTCTGTGGTCGCTTCTTGGAAGCTTGTTCTTCAGATCGCCTTTGGGGTATTCCCCATAAGGGTCTCTTGATGGTTTAAGTCCCGTCTCTTCCATGAAACGTAGCATCCTGACGGCCTTGCAAATTGACCGTCTCGCACTGTCTTGAGACTGACTCAATGTATCGCTTACCAAATGGTCGGCGGCAACTAGCCTAAACCAGGACAAATCACGGCCTGCTTTTAGTTCCGACCTTGGGCACAGTTTCAATAATGGCATTGAAAGCTGAATTCGAAGCGTCTCTCGCCCAATAGTGAAACTACGATGATCATCCCAATAAATGGTTAGATAAAGCTCATGTTTCTGGTTTCGCGAGCTTTTGTACCCCGGCTTAGTGAGAACATTACGCGCATGGGTAAAATTCTCAAATGACGCAGCTTGTGCGGCAACGTTCAACGCCCGATGGTGCGGTACGCCCTGAGATTTTTTGATGTGATTTGCTAAACGCTTTATGCCATCAAGAGACGACGGCTGAATCTGTCCGTTCGACATAGCAGTTCTCCTGGCTTGCTATAGTGCGTCGCCCGTCAATCACACCCCAAGCCTGAACATACTAATGAACAGAAATAAGCGGAGGATAAGTAGTGCTGTCAACAGCTTCGCAACGACGGGCGGCAGGCTCCTACCAGAAGCATTTTCCTTGTATCCGATTCTCGCCAAAACTGCAAGGTCGCTGGGGCAGGATTTAAACCTGCGGTCTAATGCTAGCTATGTACATGTCCGCTCATGGCTAAAATCAGAAGATCTATTCACCCGTCAATTATGACGGCTATTGGGCGACAAGCCAACATTTCCACAAAATAAAGCGCCTTTGTGGCATCCAGTGCCACAATTCAATATTTCAGGAAAATGTATCACGATAATTCCCGCCACACTTCTCCCCCGCCTGCTTCCACAGCGCTTCCACGGCTAAATTTTAGAGGCAATTTCCAAGAATCAAAAAACCCGCTAAGTCATTGACTTAACGGGCTTAATTTTGGTTGCGGGGGTAGGATTTGAACCTACGACCTTCAGGTTATGAGTTTAAGGGTCGTTATATTGTGTGATATTGTAGAAACTTGTGTAATCTTGTTTTACGTTTATTTTCAATAACTTATTCACCATCCCATAATGATAGCACTTGCGGCAACATGATGTAAATGCCATGATATTGCTTACCCGGTGCTTACCCGGTGCTTACCTGCAGGGTACAAAATTTGATTTCATGGGGACATCGCCTTGAAGTTATCGAAGCAGAAAATCGCAGAACTAGAGGCCACCGAGTGTGATCTCACCATTTGGGACAGCGCCCTCCCCGGCTTTGGGATACGGGCCAAACCATCGGGCGTAAAAACATACCTTCTTCAGTATCGAAATCAGTTTGGCCGCAGCAAACGAATGTCGATCGGCCGGGTCGGACAACTGACCCTGGATCAGGCCAGGAAAGAAGCGACGAGGTTAAGAGGGGCGATTTCTTTAGGCCGCGATCCGGCACAAGAGAAGATCGAGACCCGGTCCGGTGATACGGTTAAGGACCTTGCCAAAAGATACATGGACGAACACTGCAAAGGACGCTGCAAAGAAAGCACCATCACAGCCCACGAATGGCTCTTGGACAAATTGATCCTGCCAAAATTTGGCGCCATAAAAGTGAAGGAGTTGCAGTCCTCAGAGATCAACCGCTATCACCAAAGCCTTCGCTCGACACCCTATAATGCCAATCGGACACTTGGGCTACTAAAGGCAATGCTCAATAAGGCGGAGCAATGGGACCTGCTGCCAGCCAACGGCAACCCCGCGAGCATCATCAAACCTTTCACCGAGAAAAAAAGACAGCGGTTTCTTTCTGGTGAAGAATTTAAAACGCTTTTCCAAACTGTCGATGAACTGGAGCGCTTGAAGGTCATCGGTACCTATCAGGCGGCGGCGGTGCGTTTGTTGGCCCTGACCGGTTGCCGTCTGAGCGAGATCCTGACCCTGGAATGGACCTCAGTTGATCTTACAAATAAAAGACTCCTACTGGAGAAGCACAAAACGGATAAAAAAGGCGCCAAGGCAATTCCCATTAATTCCGTGGCACTTAATATTCTGAACGCCCTCCCTCGCCAGAAAAAAAATGAGTTTGTCATTGTCGGAAGAGAGCCTGGCACTCACCTTATTAACTTACAGAAGCCATGGAGACGAATTCGCAAGCGCGCCGGGCTCGACGACGTTCGTCTTCACGATCTGAGGCACAGCTTTGCAAGTGCCGCAGCTTCCGCTGGCATTCCACTGCAGATTATTGGCGGCATGTTAGGTCATAGCAGCCCGCAGACGACATCAAGGTATGCTCATTTATCGCAAGATCCAATCCATCAGGCCAGTGAGGTGGTTGGAAGTATCCTTGAAGGAGAGATTCTTAAATGATCATTACACGACTTGGAAACGTAGAAGGTCCATGCTTCTTTCAAGGAGGTTTTTATAATACGCAAGAATATGGGTGTATCCCTGGCTTAGCTGACAGCGATATTGCCTGGGAAGCCTTAAGACGAAATCCGTATTACCAGGCGGATTATTATAAAGCCGCGACCCAACACGAATTAATTGTGGAAATTGAAAATTCCCTGATTGAACAATCTATTAACCTTGATGGTCCCAAAAACTCCACGGATTATTATTTAAACCTTCACATAGAACTGGAAATATATAGGGAGCTATATTTTGATCAAGAAGTTCTGGATAAGTGGAGATTATCTCTTCTTGAACATCCCAATTTGAATGGAAACAAAGCGACACTCAATTGGAAACCCGACACGAATGTGGCCTCAATCCGCTACGTTGTTAAAAACCAGCCAGATTGGCGGGGCAAAACCAACTGTTTCAAAAAATTTTACGGATCTATAATCCATTTTACTGGGGAGGGATATCTTGTCACCGTACCATATGGTGGGGAGAATTTCCAATTCCAGGGGACACAAAGTCCATTTCTAAAAGAAGGCGAGCGCTTAATTTTTCTTGATGATAAAGGAAGAACGACAACAAAAAACATTGAGAATATGACTCGTGCAAGGTCACTCTTTCCAATGAAGCCACAAAAAAACACTGATGAACCAATAAGGAAAAAACGAAAGACAAAGCGTAAGAAGGACCCAGCCTTGTACGTAGATGTATTTCGGGCTTATGACGGATTTTCTCTCGGTCTAGAAAATAAAGAGATCGCATTTGAACTTTTTAAAGATAAAAATGTTCAGGACCATTGGAATGACGGGAACAATCATTACCAGAACATGACAAAACGGCTAATTAAAGCCGGAAAATCCCTCGTAAACGGTGGTTATAAAGGGCTCCTTTCAAAAGCAGACAACTGACACAAAACAGGTCTCTATCCGTACCGCCTCAATGATTGGCTGATAGGGCAGACTCATACCATCTCAACAACAAACAAGGAGATGGAAATGGAACTCCCCTATAATATTAACGAAATTTTCTCGTCGAACTCAGTCTGGCTTCTCGAAGCAATCAATACAAAAGAGGCTTCGCGTATTTCCAGTATTCCCGAACCCACTTTAATAACGATGCGAAGCAGGGGTGGGGGTGCCGATTTTTTCACTCCGGAGGGTACGCGCCTCGTACGCTATTTTCGGTACAGTATATATCGGTGGCTACTTTCCGACGGTTTGAAATCGAGCACATCTGCCCCAGGAATCCCTCTGAAATTCTTCCAAAATTATGAAGAGAAAAATCAAATTGGACCGGTAATTTTGCCCACCGATAAGGGGAGTTATCCCTATGACCAGGACTGATAAAATAGGGTTTCGGGCAAACGAGGATGAGTTCGAAATCATACGTATGCATTGGAAAAATTTCGGTTACCCAAAGCTGAAAATCGGGCCTTTTTGTCGCCAGCAATTGCTGGAAAATGCCGCCACTAAAACCAAAACATTCTCAGCAACCGATCAAAGTAACATGGACCGGGTGATCTTGGAACTGGAGCGCCAAAATGGCTACCTAAGCAAGCTCGTTCTGACAGGTTTCAAGGATGCACCTAGTGAGCTTTACGAACAAATTGACCAAATTCTGCATGAGGGGCGTGCGCTGATCGATTGCATAAGAAATCGTTTTTCCTGATCGACCATAAAACCCAATAAATGGGGCTGACGACATCAAATTTTCTTTCGAAAAAGGATATTGAATCATGCCAGAGACCACTATTCCGAAAGATTTATTGAAAACTTGCTTCACCAGAATCCCAGAGCCGGTCGCTAAAATTTTGAGTGATGCCCGAGGGCGTTCACGTGAATACATCAATCATGCGAAACCATATTTAAGCCGCCTTGATCGTCAGAGGATTGCGGAGGATTTTGTGCAAAAAGAATTTACGGTAGGACTCGACCTCGCTCGAATAAATTTGGAATGGGATATTTGCGAAAAATTTACCGGATGCAAACGCCTCACCGTTCGGATTCAACTGAACGAGGAAAACGAGCAAACGATATCTCGCATGATGAGAATGCATGCTGTTAGCCGAAACGTGGTGATATCACAGGCAATTTGGTCTGCAACATATAATAGGATGTATGGCAATTTCCGGCGGTGAACTGCTAATATATTTAGGCCTCAACCAGTTCGTTAACAAAATTCGAACAACAAACAGTTGTCTCTTCATGCGATATTGAGTGATGCCTGGATCAAGTCTTTGTTCATATAGTACTCAACCTTGATTGCACTTGATGCGAGGTGGAGTAATTCACCAAATCAATTAGTTATTTTATTTAACAGTAGTTTTTTTTTGGTATTTCGCCGCATGAAAAACTGTGGTTACAGTATTGTCCCGAACGGCAAACAACTTACCTGTTAAATGCCTTATTTTTTGAAGCTGCCGTTTCACCTCATGTTCGACGGCATGAAAATCCTTATTGGAGATCATCTATCCACTGGAAGTTTCCGTCCCAAATTGCAAGACAAGATCAATGTCCCTAGCGTGAACTCCACGCTGCTGACAACGGGCAGAATAATTATGTTCTTGTTTATTCATTTTTTTCCCTTTGTTAATTCTGGATTTATCGTTGAGGAGCTTATTTAGGAAACTGACATTCAATCATCACCCATAAATGAACTCGGTCAGCTTTGGGTAAGCGTTCGAATTCAAGGTTCCGCATCAGCGAACAAGGCACTACAAGCAACCCCTATTCCCTGAATCATATCCCCCTCACCTCACATCATGCTTGCCCAATATTAATCTATATACCGACCCTTAAACTCACCTGTGTGCGGGTCTATGCGTGCTCATTTCATCGGGTTCCGCACGACTCATTATCAGGCCTCGATCTAGCATAGCCGGCTCAGACCATTGCGTTTGAGGATCCTGAACGGTCCGAGGTGATATTTACGTCGAAGATGACCTGTGCCCTTATTATCACTGCACTGGTACCTTGCAGGAAATCACGTCAACATAATGCACCGGCCCATTAGGCAGGTATTCTTCTTCTCCCTTAATGATATCAAAAAGATCTAGTGTTTTGTCATCGCGACAGCGGCTATAATCTTCGCCACGATGCAAGCAAGGATGCTTGATACGCCGTAATCCTTTAGCTGCTTCGAAATGTGCCCAACCACCGTTAGGCATATGCACCGAAATCACATTGCATCCGCAACTGGGGCATGAATGTTTGAAAGAACGAGATTTGGCACCGGCCCCATTAGCCTCGTGTGTAACCCACGTTTCACGGACTTGTGTTTGTTTGCCAGAATTCAGCCTACGAAAATGTGCCTTTCGAAACACAAGTTTGGTGGTCGTCATGTCAGAACCCTCGCGTTTCGACATGACTTCCAGTAGCCGTCTTTATAATTGAAAAACCGTTAGGAATTGCCTGCTGAACAAGCTGGACGTGAGAAATAAGGCCTACCGCGCGATTGTTCCCAACCAGATCCTGCAGGGTCTGAAGCACCTGATCGAGTGTGCCCGTATCATTATCCGTGTCGAGACTGCCAAAGCCCTCGTCAATGAAAATCGTGTCTAACCGAATATTGCCACTCACACTCTCCACGATGTCGGAGAGACCGAGCGCCAGGGCTAGGGCGGCAATGAAGGTTTCGCCGCCAGAAAGTGAGGCCGTCGCCCGGGCTTTGCCAGTGTGGGTGTCATGGACACAGATTCCTAAACCACGCCGGCCTCCGCCTTTCCCATCAAGTTCCCGTTCCAGATTGTAGCGCCCACTGCTCATCGGTCGGAGGCGGAGATTGGCTGCTTGCAAAACCTGATCGAACATGGCGCCAATCGCGAAGGTTTCCAGGTCGAGTTTTGCTTCATTGTTGGCGTTAAATAGCGCCGCCAGCTCCCGCAGCGCTGCCGTATCCAGTTCAACCTTCTCAATGCGGAGGAGTTCTGCCGAGATGGAAGTCAGTAAGGTTTTAAGTTGGCCAGTTTTGGCCTTAAGCTCGGCGGCTTTGGCCGCGTCAGCATCGCGAGCCGCCTCTGCGGCCAGGCTGACCTCTTCCGCTTTTTCAAGATTGGGCCTTGCCTTGCCCTTTATAGCCTTTGTTGCCGTTGCAAAGCGATCCTTGGCTACCGCCAATGCTTGCTTGTGAGCGCCAATTTCAGCACTCAGCTCGTCAATCTGGTCAATATCTGCCCGGTAAGTTTCTAGTTGCTCGAGTGATATGCCCAGCTGGCTCAATCTGTCAGAGAGGGCACCTTTTGCAGACTTACAACGTGCATTCGTTTCAGTCAGCGCTTTCTCTGCACCTTCAACCCCTTTGGCCGTTGAGATGGCCAATTCCCGTGTGCTCGTCGCTATATCTTGGGCGGTCTTGAGGGCGGTGAACATAGTCTCAAGTTGAACTTTTCCCGATTGTAACGCCGACGTTAGCGCGCTTTCATCGCGGAGCGCTTCCGGAACTGAGGTCAAGACCGTTTCGTAAGCCTGTTTGGCCAGTGCCGTGGCGGTCTTGGATGCCGCAAAAGTCTCCCGAGTCTTCGCAACATTCGATTGTGCCGCCTTGACCTGCTCAGTCAGGCGGATGACCTCTGCGTTAATTTCTGCCGTATTCACCTCTGCCCCGAGTTCCGCAATACTGACGCCCAGCGCATCGACCGCCTGCATGCACGCCTCGTTGGTTTGCTCGGGTTGGGGGAGTTTATCAAAGTTGGCTTTTCGGTCTTCGACCCGTGCATTGGCCCCAGACAGTGTTTCTACGGCTTTTGTAAAGCCGTCCTGCATGGTCTCAAGAAGAGATCGAGCTTCCTTAAACGCATTGTTAAGGTCGGTGCCCTCAACGCCGCCCGATGCGGGCATAGGATGCTCTTCGGACCCACAGACCGGACACGGCAGGCCGTTTTCGAGTTTTTCGGCGAGATGTTGAGCTTGCGCAGCTGCCAGCGTCTCTTCGGAACGGTTATAGCCCGACTGCGCATCGCTGAGTAGGATTTGAGCGTCAGCATGATCGGTTGCGGCTAGTTCTGCTATATCTGTCGCTTCTAACCAAAGGTGCTTTGCCTCTTCATAGGCCTGGGTCGCCCCAAGAGTGTGTTTTGCTTTAGTCAGGGCTCCGCTGAGCTGGAGCCGATTCAAACTTTTAGTCTGCGCCGTTTTAGCCTGATCCTGTGCTTGGGTTTGCTCGGTGACGAGATTTCTGTGGGTTTCTTCGGCCTGGTCGAACGCCGTCTTAGTTTTGTTGTCCAGAGATTGCGCAGCCTGGCATTTTGCCATCAGGGATTTGGCCCCGATCATGGTTGTCGTGTGACCATTCAAGTTTTCGACGCGCCGCCGCTGACCCTCCCGTTCATCCGACAGGTCTTCCTGTGCTTTAAAAATTTTTGCCGCCACATCTTTTGCTGTGATTGCTTCTTCGTTTGCTTCTTTAGCTACGATAAGCTGAGCATTCGAAGCGGAAACGGCAACTTTTGCAACTTTCAGGGCATCATCGACATCAAGGAGCGTTTGCGCTTTGCTTGCATTTTTTAGTTTTGTATCCGCGGCCTGTATCGCGGGGGCCATATCGGTAAGCGTCAGCAGCGTTGCTTGCGCAGTTTGCTGGAAAATAAATGATGCCTCAAGTTGCTGGGCGTCCGAAAGTGCCTTGGCAGCGATGAGGGAGGCTTTTGCGGCTGAATCAGAGGTTTTTTGTGCCTCAGCTTCTGTGGTCTTCGCCTCGGCTATACCTGCTTTCAGGGCGTCTGGACTCTCGTATCCTTCCTGACTGAGGCGGCTGGCACAGGTGCGACGGTCGATCAGCACAGACTCTTCTGCGGCTTTGGCTTGGTCCTTCAGGTTGTGTGCCAACAAACGATAGAGAGAGACATCAAAGAGGTCGCGCAAAATTTTCATGCGCTCATCGGTTTTGGCGGTCAGAAACGTCTCAAATTTACCTTGAGGCAGAAGCACTATTTGCCGGAATTGCTCTGCGCCATACCCGAGAAGGTCCACCACGGCATTCTTCACAAGGCTGACTTTTTTTTCGGCGATGATCTTGCCGGTATTTTCGTTCGAGATGTCATCGGAATCAATGCCGGTCACATCAAACAACCAGGCTTTGTGCGCGTCTTTGGTCTCGCCCTCGCCTCGCAGGGCTGGGCGCATTTGATCGGGCGTACGGCGGATTAAATACTTCGTCGTACCCACCTCAAAGATGAATTCTACTTCTGTCGACATGTTGACCGCGGCATGGTCTGAACGCAGGGAGTCTGTGTCTTGTTCGTTGTGTGCGGCTTCTCCAAATAGGGCAAAAGTAATGGCACTGAAAATTGTAGATTTGCCTGATCCTGTTGAGCCGTAAATCCCGAACAGTCCGCTCGCAACCGCATCCCGAAAGTCAACGACTTCCCGGCCCGCATAGGGTCCAAAGGCCGTCATGGTGAGTTTAATGGGGCGCATATCTAGTCCTCTGCTTCTGTGAGAATTTTCAAAGAGGCCTCGATGATTTTGGACTCGGCTTTGCTCTGAGAATCGCCACGCACATGAGTCAGAAATTCGGCGATGACATCGGCAGGTTTGGTCAGGGCTGCTTTGACGACATCGGCGGCGCTAGCGTCATGTGATGTTTCATCTCTCTCATAGTATAGCTCGCTCGCATTAGGATAGAGTTGGCGGATCTGTTTCATTGGATCAACAAGACGGACTTCATCGGTTAGAACGACTTTGACAAAATCCTCGGACGGACATTCAGAGGCGATAAGATCGGAGAGCTTGCCACGTAATGTCCGCACCTTGCGCATCGGTGTGAATGGAAGCTCGGCTATTTCGATTGAACCATCTTTTGCTAGATCGATCAGAGACATGGACTTTGCTGCGTCAGACTCATCAAACCCAAAGGCGAGCGGCGATCCGGAATAGCGGATATGGTCTTGCCCGACGAATTGTGGCCGGTGGAGATGTCCAAGCGCCACATAATGAGCGCCGTTGAAGACATTGGTAGGAACTGTTTCAATGCCGCCAACGGCTCGGCCTAGATTACGTTCGCTGTCACTGGGGTTGGCCCCTGCAACAAAAGCATGAGCAACCACCACCCACCGGGCACCTTGAGGCACATGGGCCTTGGCGGTGGCAATCTGGGCTTGAATGACATCAGCAGGTGAAGCGATCTCGATATTATCGAAACACTCTCGTGCAGCGAACTCATAACCGAAAGGAAGTGCCGAAAAGGCGACTGGCCCATGTGCATCTTCCAGAATAAGGGGCCGTTCATCCACGGTGAGCGGTCCTCGAATGAGTGCGCGCTTTGGGTCGGTCATGATTGACATGGATTCGATTCGATCACCTGAATCGTGATTTCCGGCGATCATGACAATCGTAACATTGGTATTGGAGGCAACCCGCTTGATGAATTCATTGAACTGGCGAACGACACTGGCAGGCGGGGAGGCTCTATCATAAAGGTCACCCGCTATGATAAGCACATCCGGTGTGTGTGCGATCAGAGCTTCATACACCTGCTCCAGAACGATCGCATGATCTGCTTCTAAAGACTGGCCATTAAATTGACGACCTAGGTGCCAGTCGCTGGTATGAAGAATTAGCATGACCTTTCCCATATAATTTTTATATGTATAATTTTTATATGTACAAAGACGGCGGAGTCAACTAGATTCTTTTTATGACTTTCGATGATCTAAAGTATGCGCAGCGTGAGCGCCTGTCTTATCTGGATCAGTGCCTTGCCTGGCGTGGCATGGCCAATCGGCGCAACCTGATCGACCGGTTTGGCGTTTCAACGGCGCAGGCAGCTCTGGATTTCAAAGCCTATCTGGAACGCGCCAAAGAGACACCACCCAACTATGATGCGGTTCTCAAGACCTATCTGGCGGCACCTGGGCATAAGAGCTTGTTCCCGAATTCTTTGTATCAGGATTGGACTCGGATCATTTCTGACAGTGGTCCTGACAGATTCGATGAACTCCCAAAGCTAAACCGGCCGTCAGATCCAGCGACTATGTCCAAGCTCTACCGCGCTATAGCAGAAAAACGAGCTGTTCAAATACAATACACCTCAATGACAACGGGCGAGGATAATGGTCAATGGATCGCGCCGACCCGCTTTGCTTCTGACGGAGAACGCATCCATGTGCGCGCCTTCAGCTTCAAGCATAATGAGTATCGAGACTATGTTCCGGTCAGGATCGGAGTTGGAAGCAGTTTCGAAACGAGAGCGCTTGAGGGTGAGTTATCACGAGATATCGATTGGGAGACTATCGCCCGGATTCACCTCGTGCCAAAAGTTGGCTTGACGGAAGAACAGATAAAGATTGTCCGCAGAGAATATGATTTCAAAAACGAAACGCTATGTATCGAAACGCGAAAAGCACTGGAATTTTATATCGATCGCCGGTGGGGATTGGACCACCCGCACACAAGGTTAGAGAAATCATTTACCGAATACGTTCCACCCCAATAGATAAAAATCGCCGCCCAATAAAGATTTTTTCAGCCCTGAACCTTTATTGGTTGAGGAGTCGGTTAGGTCAAGCGGACAAGGGAAATAGTGGGAAATTGACGAAAGCCACTAAGTCGGCTGTGGAGTTAAAATTGATGTGTCGCACTGAATGGCTCGAGATATTCTGGGGAAAGTTCCTATTTAAGACTTAATTTGACACACTCACTGATGGAATTTGTCGTCATTGATCCAGAATGGTGATATTAACTCTTTAAGGTTAAGGCTCACATATCAAATGAAGAGCGAATAGAAAGGCCGGGGGGTGTGAGTGACTGAGACATTTTTTGAGAAACCGATTCTCAATTCGCCCTATGATTATCCTGGGCGTCATTGGGAACTGGAAGATGGCCAGCCAACAAACAAAATCGAAAATGTTCGCCGTCGTTCTGAGCTGATCACCCCTGTTCCAAAACCAAAGAAGAAAAAGCGCAAGTCGGCGGCTGATCAAGCCTCCTTAGATTTGACGGCTGATGACGGCATTTCTACAGTCGAGCAAGAATACAATCCGACCCCGATCATCAACGACATCCGCGACCAGGTAGCCAAATGGCGCAGCCTGCCCAGCCCCAACGATTGGGGGGTGACGCCGGCGACCACTCGCCTTCTTCAGCATTGGCGCCATTATGACTTTCAAGGCATTCGTCCGTTCTTTTGCCAAATCGAAGCCGTTGAAACAATCATCTGGCTGACAGAGGTCGCTCGAAAGTACCCTGCCCACAAACGTTTCTGGAGCCACATTGAAGGTGCCAACGAGCAGGCGAACCCAGAACTCATCCGGCTTGCCATGAAAATGGCTACGGGTGCTGGCAAGACGACTGTTATGGCCATGCTGATCGCTTGGCAAACAGTAAATGCTGTTCGTTCCCCAACGTCAAAGCTCTTCACGCGTGGTTTCTTGATAGTCACCCCTGGCATCACCATTAAAGATCGCCTGCAAGTCCTCCAACCCCACGATCCATACAGCTATTATAAATCGCGTGAACTGGTGCCGGCCGATATGTTGTCCGAGATCCACAAAGCCAAAATCGTCATCACCAATTACCACGCGTTCCAGCTTAGGGAGCAGTCGGATCTTAACAAGGTTGGCCGCTCACTGTTGCAAGGCCGTGGAGACGAAATCAAAACCAAGGAAACCGAGGGGCAGATGGTCCGTCGCGTGGCCGAGGAGCTGATGGGCTTGAACAACATCCTGGTGATTAATGACGAGGCCCACCACTGCTACCGCGAAAAACCTGGCAATGATGACATAGATGACCTCAAAGGCGACGAGAAGAAAGAGGCGCAGCGTGAAAACGAGGCGGCCCGAGTCTGGATCAATGGCCTGGAAGCCTTTAAACGCAAGCTCGAGGTGCGCGCCGTATACGATCTTTCGGCGACGCCGTTCTTCCTCAGCGGCTCTGGCTGGGCAGAAGGCACACTGTTTCACTGGACGGTATCTGATTTCTCTCTGATGGATGCGATCGAATGTGGCATCGTCAAGCTTCCTCGTGTTCCGGTCGCCGATAATATCCCCGGTGCGGACATGCCGGTCTTTCGCAATCTGTGGGAACACATCGGTAAAGAAATGCCGAAAAAGGGCCGGGGCAAGGGTGGCGCGGACATCAGCCCGGATGACCTTCCCCCCAAACTGCTCACCGCCCTGCAAGCACTTTATAATCACTATGAGGAAACATCCGACGCCTGGAAAAAGGCTGGCCTGGACGTGCCGCCGGTATTCATCGTGGTGTGTAATAACACCGCAACGTCAAAGCTGGTCTATGAATGGATTTCAGGATGGGAGCGCCCCAATGAAGATGGCGACTTGGTCTATGAGCACAATGGTCATCTGCCTATGCTGCGCAACTACGACCAACACGGTAATCGTCTCCCCCGTCCCAACACGCTGTTGATCGATAGCGTTCAGTTGGAATCTGGTGATGCCCTGGACGATAATTTCCGCAAAATGGCTGCTCCTGAGATTGAGCAGTTCAAGCGCGATCTGCGCCAACGCTCCGGCGCCGGCGAAGTCCGTGAAATTTCTGACGCAGAATTGCTGCGCGAAGTGATGAACACGGTGGGCAAGAAAGACCGACTGGGTGAACAGGTGCGCTGCGTCGTTTCCGTTTCCATGCTGACCGAAGGGTGGGACACTAACACCGTCACGCACATCCTTGGCATTCGCGCCTTTGGCACCCAGTTGCTGTGCGAGCAGGTGGTCGGCCGCGCCCTGCGCCGTTATTCCTACGATCTCAACGATGAAAACCTTTTTGACGTCGAATACGCCGACATCATGGGCATCCCGTTCGACTTCACGGCCAAGCCCCAGGTGTCCAAGCCCAAGCCGCCGATCAAAACGACCCACGTCAAAGCGATGAAAGACCGGGACAATCTGGAAATCATTTTCCCGCGCGTCGCCGGTTATCGTGTCGAATTGCCGCAAGACCGTTTGAGCGCCAACTTCAATGCTGATTCAACGTTGACGCTGACGCCTGACATGGTCGGCCCCGGGTCCGTTTTGTTGGAAGGCATCGTCGGCGAAGGCGTCACCATGACGGTGGCCGAAGTCCGCGGCATGCGTCCCAGCTCAATCGCCTACGAACTATCTAAAATTGTTCTCTACAAATACTTCCGCGACGAAGACGGCGAACCCAAAATCCACCTGTTTCCCCAGATCCGCCGCGTCGTGCGTGCATGGATCGACGGTGGACATTTGGAATGCAAGGGCGGAACCGGCGCGTGGATGATTGCGTACCGGGAGGTCGGCGCCCAAGCCGCAGAACGCATCTACAACGCCATCGCCGCGACCATCGGCAAAGAACAAAGCCTCGTCGCCGTGCTTGATCCCTATAACCCCAAGGGCTCCACGTCCCACGTCAGCTTCCAAACAACGAAGGACTTGTGGAGCACCGCAGTGAACAAGTGCCATGTCAATTATGTGACGTGCGACAGCGATTGGGAGGCCGAATTCGCCCGCGTGGCCGAAAAACACGACCAAGTCTTGGGCTATGTGAAGAACCAGGGTTTAGGCCTGGAAGTCCCATATAAGGACGGCTCGACCGCGCGCCTGTATGTCCCCGACTTTATCGTGCAGATTGACGACGGCCATGGCCCCGAAGATCTGTTGAATCTCATTATCGAGATCAAGGGCTATCGCAACGAAAACGTCAAACTCAAATCCGAAACCATGCGCACCCAATGGGTGCCGGGCGTCAACCACTTAGGCACCTATGGCCGCTGGGCGTTCGATGAGTTCAAGGACGTGTTCGAAATCGAGAAAGAGTTCGGCGTGCTGGTTGATCGCGTGAGCGCTGGAAACAACAAGACGGAGGCAGCAGAATGATCACGAACCCATGGTTTTTTGTTCCAATGATAATTGCGTTCTTGTTCGTTGTCGTGCGGGTCTTTATTGCAATATCTCATTTTAAACCAAAAGGGGAATATTCAAAGGATGCATACAGCGCTGCCTCACCGATCGGCATGACACTATCTGGAATAGGGGCGCTTGTTACCTTGGGTGTAAATTTTGAAGGCGGAAAGTATCTTTCAATTCCCGAAAACTATCTTGCAGTTTCAGCAGCCTTTGGCGTGATGGCAGTCGTCGCCATAATTTTCGGCTTGTTTATTACCCCGGGTAATATTGGGCTATTTTTGAATAAGGATAACGATACTTACGTGTTCCCTTCGTATTGGCGCCCAATATTTTTAGGCATTTACGGTGCCATGAAATGGGCAGCCAGCATTACGGTTGCGGGCATTATTTGTTTAATGGTTATTTCTCTCTTGAATCAAGACCAAGTTGATCCCGTTGATTCTGGTCAGAATGCACCAATAACAGCACCTCAAACACCGAATTCAGATTCAAATGTTGGTGATCAATCGCCCGTGGATAAGTGAGCGAATACTTAGACAGCAAATGCAATATAATAGTGGAGGATTGGGGATATGTTGCAAGAATTGTTAGACGATATTATTAGAGGCAAAGCAGACGGTGAGTTGGAAAGTGATCTCGTTACGCTCTGCTGGCTCGGCTTCCTCATTGTTGTGCGAGAAGAAGATGAAGAAGGGGGGGGTGATGACTCTTACTTTTCAGGAATTTTAGAAAGGATCGGAAAAATTCTTTGCCCATTGGGAGATGACCTCAAGCCCCGCAAGTATCAAGATGAAATGAGGAATGTTAGGCTTCAATATACGGGGATTACCTTTGATCCCGTTCTCCAATTTGAATACTCGGAAAGAATCACCTCGTTGGCGAGAGATGGCCTTTTGTCGAGTATCGTCATTGCCGTCGAAAATGAAATTTGGCAGCAGTTGGCGCAGCCTGCACAAGGTTACACCGCCTAATTCTATGTGTGTGATTAAGGGAAACAGTTAATTGGCGAAAAGAACCACCAAAGGCCCCAAGAAGGTCGAAACACTGACGCATGATGAGGCGTCGCGTAAGAATATTCCGACGGCTGAGCTTCAGTCCGCGGCCCAGCGGGCAGAGGAAATGGCCCCGTTTGCACCGGTGACCTATCCGCGGCAAAACCCGTTGGCCGAGGGCGAGACGCGCTCGCGCGACGGGGACCTGGACCCGCAGATCGTGTGGAAGGGTGCCACGTTTCGCTTGAGCCCGGAACAATTGGCGGAGCTCACCGCCACCGGAACGCTGGAAATCGGCGACGCACAACTCACTTGGCGCGGCAAAGACACTCAGGATTGGTCCGATCTGGTGGTCCAGGCGCCGCCGCTGTACATCCAAGAAAAAATTCACCCCAAGCACATCATCGATGACTTGAAACGCCAGACCAAAGAACGAGTCGAAGAAGTCGACGCCGCGCCGGACCTGTTCGCCGATTTTAACGGACTGCCCGACGACGAAGCCAAGACCGAGTTCTATGCCCACGATCAACACTGGGCCAACCGCATGATCCTCGGCGACAGCCTGCAAGTCATGGCCAGCCTCGCCGAGCGCGAAAGCCTGCGGGGCAAGGTGCAGTGCATCTTTTTCGATCCGCCCTATGGCATCAAGTTCAATTCCAACTGGCAGGTTTCTACCCGCTCGCGCGACGTTAAAAATGGCAAGCAAGACCAGATCACCCGCGAACCTGAACAGGTCAAAGCCTTCCGCGACACCTGGAAAGACGGCATCCACTCCTACCTGACCTACCTGCGCGACCGCATGACTGCCATGCGCGACCTGCTCACCGACAGCGGCTCCATTTTCGTGCAGATCGGTGATGAAAATGTCCACCGCGTCCGGGCGCTGATGGATGAGATTTTTGGGGAGGAAAATTTTGTTAGCCAGATTTCTTTTGTAAAAACAACAAGCCAAACAGACAAACTCTTAGCTGGTGTATCAGATCACATTCTGTTTTTCGCGCGAGATAAACAAAGGGTCAAATACAGGCAACTGTACCACCTGAAAAGTGCTGGAGGAGAAGGCGCATCTGGATACAACAAAGTTGAAGATAAATATGGAATTAGGAGATCTTTGAGTTCGGAGGAACAAAGGAGAGGAGATGTCGATAAAGAGTTAAAAATTTTTACTGCCGACAACATGACAAGCCAAAGTCCTGGTACGCGATATAACGTCATTTTCGAAGGGAAACCATACTTTCCAACAGGTTATTGGAAAACTGAACAGTCTTCCATGCCAAGATTAGTAAAGGCTCGGCGCGTAACTCCTTCAGGAAACAATTTACGCTATGTAAGGTATTTAGATGACTTCCCCGTTTATCCAATTGTTAATAATTGGACTGACACGGGGGTAGCCGGTTTTGCCGCAAACAAACAATACATTGTTGAGACATCTACAAAAGTTGTTCAACGCTGCGTTCTAATGGCTACCGATCCCGGTGACCTCGTACTTGACCCAACTTGCGGCTCCGGCACCACTGCCTATGTGGCCGAACAATGGGGGCGGCGGTGGATCACCATGGATACCTCTCGCGTGTCGCTGGCGCTCGCCCGGACGCGCATCATGGGTGCACGCTATCCCTATTACCACTTGGCCGACAGCGCCGAGGGCCGCGCCAAGGAACAAGACGTCAGCGGTCGCATTCAGCCCGACACGCCCACCCATGGCGATATCCGCCAGGGCTTCGTTTATGAGCGCGCACCGCACATCACGCTGAAATCCATTGCCAACAACGCTGAAATCGACGTGATCTGGGAGAATTACCAAGCGAAGCTGGAGCCACTGCGCAAGGAATTGAACGAAGCGCTGGGTGAGGCTTGGGAGGAATGGAGAATTCCGCGCGAGGCGGATAAGGGTTGGTCCGTGGGGGCCGTTAAGGCGCATGGCGCGTGGTGGGAACTGCGCATTGCCCGTCAGCACGAGATCGACGCCTCCATCGCGCAAAAGGCCGATGTCGAGATGCTCTATGACCGTCCCTATGAAGACAAGGCCAAGGTGCGCGTAGCCGGTCCGTTCACGGTGGAAAGCCTGTCGCCGCACCGCGTCATTCCGGCGGACGAGGAAGAGCTGGTCGAATTGGTCGATGCCGCCGAGGGCAAGCGCGAGCGCACGGGCGCGCCGCTCAACGACTTCACCCAGATGGTATTGGAAAACCTCAAATCCGCGGGCGTGCACCAAGCCGCTAAGGACGATCGCATCGAATTTCACACCATCACCGGCTGGCCCGGCAGCTACATCGCCGCCGAAGGTCACTTCATGGAAGGTGAAACGGAAAAACGCGCGGCTATCTTTATCGGGCCGGAATTCGGCACCGTAACTCGCGCCGACCTTACCGCTGCTGCACGCGAAGCCCTCGACACCCGCTTCGATGCGCTCATCGCCTGTGGCTTCAACTTTGATGCGCACACATCGGAACTCGCCAAGCTCGGCCCGTTGCCCATCTTGAAAGCCAAGATGAACCCCGACCTACATATGTCGGATGAACTGAAGAACACTGGTGCCGGTAATCTGTTCGTCGTCTTTGGCGAGCCTGACATCGAGTGGAAGTTTGACGATGACGGCAAGATCGTGGTCGAGGTTCTGGGCATCGACGTGTTTGACCCTAAAACCGGTGACGTGCGCGCCAGCGGCAAGGACGACATCGCCGCCTGGTTCATCGACACCGATTACAACGAAGAAAGCTTCTTCATCCGTCACGCCTACTTCCTTGGCGCTCAAGACCCGTACAAAGCACTTAAGACATCACTCAAGGCAGAGATCGACAAAGAAGCCTGGGAGACGCTCTACCGCGACACCTCCCGGCCATTCACAAAACCAACAACCGGCCGATTCGCAGTCAAAGTCATCAACCACTTCGGCGATGAAGTTATGAAGGTATTTGGGGTTTAGATTATGGCATATACAAAAAAGATAGTCTGTTTAGCCAAGTCATGGCGGCATGGCGGCAGTTGTGTTGCAGGCAAAGAAGTTTTGCACGATGGTTCGTTTGGCGATTGGGTGCGCCCAATCAGTGACCACGGTGAGGAAGGAATTGGCCAGCAAGAATTGACCAAAGCTAGCGGTTATGAATTAAAGCTCGGTGATATGGTTTCTATTTCATTTGATGAACATGCACCAAAACGCCATCAGGTCGAAAATCATAAAATTACCGCAAACTTACAGTGGATTGATCAGTACAAAAAAACAGCATCTGAATTATTGGCTGCAGTGGACAATGTGCCCGGTGATTTATGGTATAATGGCACCAGTAGTAAAGATGGCAAAAATGACGAAGTGCCAGATAGTTATATCGACAATTATCAATCATCTCTCATGTTGGTTCAGGTGCCAGAACTAGATATTAGCATCACTCATACGCCAAAGTTGGGTGGTGGATCCAAAAGAACGTATCGCGGATCGTTTGATTACAATGGTGTAGCGTATAGCTTTAGGATCACGGACCCATCAATGAATTGGCGTATAAAAGATAAAAAAATAAAATCATTTATATATGATAACCCGTTATTATGTATCAGCTTAACGGGTGTATTTTCGGAAACCGAGTGCGCTCATAAACTCATTGCGGCAGTGATAGCGAATGATATGTAGGCGGACAATGTCAGAAGAAAGCCATACAACTTTATATTCTATCGGTCATTCAACGCACACAATTGAGCGTTTTATAGAGCTTTTGAAAGAACACGGCATAACGGCGCTTGCCGATGTGCGCTCCTCTCCATTCAGCAGATTTAATCCTCAATTCAATCAGCATGAGCTAAAAGCTTCATTGCGGGAGAATGGTATCAAATATGTTTTTCTTGGGCAGGAACTCGGCGCACGTAGTGATAATCCAAAGTGTTACAAAGACGGCAAAGTGCAGTTTGACATATTAGCTAAAACCGAACTGTTCCAGTCCGGCTTAGAACGCATTGAAAAAGGATGTAAAAATTATCGTATTTCTTTGATGTGTGCTGAAAAAGACCCTATCGAATGCCACAGAACTATTCTGGTCTCGCGAAGATTGAAGGAAGCAGGTTTTGCAGTAAATCATATTCTTTCTAATGCTCAAACAGAGAGCCATGAAGCTCTGGAAGAACGAATGATAGGGATGTTCAAATTGAATAACGGTGATTTGTTTTTGAGCCCAGATGAAATTAGAGAAAAAGCGTATCAGAGGCAGGGTGATGCCATCGCTTACACGATGAAAAATGATGCAGACGATGACGATGTCCACAAAAGGGCGCAAGCATGAAGATTTTCACCATCGGATTTACTAAAACTACGGCTCAGAATTTTTTTGATAGACTGAAAAAATCTGGTGCAAAGAAAATTATTGATGTTCGCTTGAATAACGTCTCGCAGCTTGCTGGTTTTGCCAAAAGGGACGACTTGAAATATTTCTCTGAGACAATCTGCGGGATGGGATATCAGCATTCTCCAAAGCTTGCCCCAACAAAGGAAATGCTGGACGATTATAAAAAGCACAAAGGGCCATGGAACGAATATGAAAATCGTTTTCTCGACCTTATGGCAAAACGAAAAATTGAAGATGTTAATAGGAAAGACGTTGATGGGGGGTGCTTGCTGTGCAGTGAAGACAAGCCCCATCATTGTCATCGCCGCCTAGTTGCTGAATATCTAAAAGAAAAATGGGATGATGTGGACATTATCCACCTCTAGTTAATTAGATTGGCGGGCCTACTCAGATAATGCACTTCCGCATCGCAGACAGCTTCGCCAAGGCGCTGGGTAAGTTAAATGCCCAGGAGCAGTCTGCTGCGAAAATTACGGTTTTTGATTTGCAGCAAGACCCGTCGGCGCCGGGCCTTAGCTTCCACCGCATAGATAAATCGAAAGACCAAAATTTCTGGTCGATCCGTGTAAACCGTGATCTCCGCATTATCGTTCACAAGTCGGAGAAAAGTTTTCTCATCTGTTATGTGGATCATCACGATGATGCCTATAAGTGGGCCGAACGTCGGAGGATTGAAACGCATCCTAGGACGGGTGCGGCGCAGATTGTCGAAGTTCGTGAGCGTGTCGAGGAAATTGCGCTTTCCAGATACACGCCACCAGAGCCTCCATTTGCACTCGCTGCCGAAGAAACCAAGGCGCCCTTTATGCCACCCCTCTTTCTTAATCTTGGAGAGGACGATCTTCTAAGTGTTGGGGTTCCGGAAGATTGGTTGGAAGATGTTCACAATGCCTCGGAAGACACCTTCTTTGAGATCGCTGACCATATCCCCGCTGAAGCTGCTGAGGCTCTTTTGGAGTACGTTGCCACAGGAACCCTACAAGGCCCTCAACACGGACTTCCCTCAGACGCCCCATTCGACCATCCCGATGCGCAACGTCGTTTCCGTATTATGGAGAATGTCGAAGAACTGAAAGCTGCGTTGGAATATCCATGGGACCAATGGGCAGTGTTTTTGCACCCATCCCAACGCAGTGTGGTCGAACAGGACTTTAGCGGGCCTGCTCGAGTGTCTGGCTCTGCGGGAACGGGCAAGACCGTCGTGGCGCTGCACCGTGCAGCAAACGTCCTTAAAGCCGATAGCCAGGCTAAGGTCTTGCTCACCACATTCTCGTCCCCCCTTGCCAATACCCTTAAATTTAAGCTTGGCATGCTGACCGGCAAGGATAGTGGCATTGTATCAAGAGCCACGGTCCTACCATTCCAAGGTGTTGCTAAGGAGCTCTTTATCTTGGCGTTTGGCTACGACCCGCGCCCAGCGACACGCGATCACATCAGCGCTGCCTTGCAAGCGGCAGCTGAGGATTTGGGGGTTGGTGAATTTTCTATCCGCTTCCTTTTGTCCGAATGGCTTAATGTCGTCGATGCGTGGCAGATTAACGACTTAGTCGCCTATGCTGCGGTCCCTCGGTTGGGTCGCAAAAATCGCATGGGATCTAAGCAGCGCGAGCGGGCGTGGCCTATCTTTGAAAAAGCGCGCACGTTGCTTGAAGGCAAGGGTTACAAGACCTGGCCTGCAATTTTCGCCGCCGTGACGGAGCACTTCGCGGACAGCGAATACAAACTATTTACACATATCGTCGTTGATGAGGCCCAGGATTTAGGCGTGCCTGAACTGCGCATGTTGGCGGCCATATCGGATACAGAGGCAAACACCTTGTTCTTTGCCGGAGACTTAGGCCAGCGGATTTTTCAGGAACCGTTTTCCTGGAAGGCATTGGGGGTTGATATTCGCGGTCGGTCTAAGACGCTTAAGGTAAATTATCGCACTTCACATCAAATTCGTACGGCTGTGGATCGCTTGCTGCCTGAAACTGTTCGGGATGTAGATGGTAATGAAGAAGACCGAACGGGCACAGTTTCAATATTCAATGGGCCAGCGCCTGTTGTTCAAATCTTGCCTGATGAAAAAGACGAATGTCGAACGGTTGGGCTTTGGGTGTGCGAGGCAATTGATGATGGCGTGGTACCGGAGGAAATAGGCATATTCGTTCGTAGTGAAGGGGAGCTTGGACGTGCACGGGCGGTCGTGAAAGAGGCCGGTCAGAACGCACTGGAGCTTTCTGACCGTGTCGAAGAAACCGAGGGACGTATATCCATTGGCACCATGCATCTCGCCAAGGGGTTGGAGTTCAAGGTTGTCATTGTCATGGCCTGTGATGACGAAGTTCTACCCTTGCAGGAACGAATTGAAACTGTGGCAGACGAAGACGAGTTGGACGAAGTTTACGAGACAGAGCGGCACCTGTTTTACGTTGCCTGCACCAGAGCCCGAGATAGCCTGTACGTAACAGGCGTGAGCCCAGCTTCAGAATTTCTTAGCGACCTGGCTTGAACAGCGACTCGACGTGAACCTGATTTTTGTCGGAACCAGCCCCCGCGAACAAAGGCATTAGTGTAAAAGACCAGTTATTTCGGTTCCTCAGAGCGTATCTTCGATAATGCTTTCTATCATCTTGTATGCTGGTTTGGGCCCGAGTTTCCTGCCCTCTTGCGCCATTTGGGGTCTTCGCGCTTTGTAATTGGCATGTATACCCTGCGCCATCTCCAGTAATTTATTTAATTCCTTAGGGTCGAACCGTTCTGACCACATGATAAGCGTCTCACGGACTGCATCGACCATACCAAATTTGACTGCCGTATGGAGAGCCGTGAGGCCATCGACCGTTCGCTTAGTTGGATCTGCCCCTTTTCGCAAAATCAGAAGGAAGCAATCTCCCTCACGAGATGCTGCAGCTCCATGGAGTGCTGTTCTTCCTTTGAAATCTTGTGCGTCAAAGTCGACATCCTTTTTTAGCAGAATATCGACCAGTCTCACATCGCCAGAGTCAGCTGCCAGCATAAGCGATGTTTGTTTTTTGAAGTCGGTCAAGTTCAACGCCTTCCGTGACATTTCGCCCGCAAGACGATGGAGGACCTCGCGCCAGCCGACGATGATATTGTCGATCTCGAGAGCCACGCTTTGAGGAGTGACAGAGGCCTTAAAATTATTCTGGAGCGTGTTTACTAACTTTAAGGTAAGACCAAAGAAGGTATCTCCACGCACATCTCGCAGGCGCGATTCCAGAATGTTTCTATTTTCAGCCAGCCACAGTCCTAGTTTTTCATCGTCATGGCTCTTCATCGTACTGAACAAATCGGTTATCAACCTCATAATCAGATCTTCAGAAGGTGGGACAAGACGCTCCACTCCGGTATATGGCCGGTACAGGTCGTTCCAGAATAACTCCGATGCCTTGACGGAAATATCCCTGAATAAACTGTCGTACGTATGGGGCAACACCAAATCAAATTGTGAGTACCCAGGTATTTCTGAGGGGTCGAGAGAAAGGGAAATGGCTCGGAAATACCGTTCTTTTCGCTCACTAAAGTGATCGAATGCCACAGCCGCGCCAAGGCATGCATAGGCAACACGTTTCCGCAAACTTCCATAGCCACCACCCCTGCAAGTATTGAATGCTTCCTCAAATGAAGCCTTGGCCTCCTCAATATTATTCGCATTGAGCTGATGGCAACCTTTGCAAAAAAGGATGTCTGGCTGGAATTCTTGATTCTGCGGGTGCTCAGAAAGTTGTCTGAGAATATTTTCTGATTCATCACGTCTACCGGATTCGAGTGCGGCTGTTAGCCGCTCCAATTGCCCTTCGATCTCTTGTCTGGCCGTGAGAACAGCATTACTCACGGGCCATGTCGCTAGACCAGCAGATAAATCGCCACCAGTGAATAGGTTCTCGATTTCGCCGCCACATTCGATTTCTCGGAAACTATTTGTAAGAAAGTGCGAGAGTTCCTCAGATTCAGATCCATTAATAGTCATGATGGCCCTGAGCGGACCTTGGGCGAGCCAGTCAGTGACGATAGAAGCAAATCGAGTGTTGGACTCTGCCTCAGATCTACATCCTTTGTCAGCCTCAATGGTGAGGCGATAGGTCTCCGCAAATAGCGCCAATAACTGCAGGACTTTATTTCGTTCGGGATCGGGACAATTTGCCTGGACCTGCGGGGTGATAAGTTTGACCAACCTCGTGTACCCAACCTGTAATGCCCGGGCGAGTAAGAACCTACGGCGAACGATGCTATTTGTCGGGACTCGCCACCGTTCCGTAACTGCATTGACAAGGTGAAGTTTGACCTTGTTGTCGGGTTCATCAGAAAACGCGGCTTCGAAGTGGGTTGCTGGAACAGTCGGAATCTCTTTCGCCAGCATGGCAGCATCCATTTGTTTGCGGCACTTAACGAAGTTCAACGCGTTCTTGAATCTAACTTCAAGCGAGTCCTTTGAGTTATCTTGGTATCCCCCCCGATAGTTGTAGCTTTGACCATCTGCGAAGTACTCGTCAATGGTGGCAGGATTCGGAAGTTTTCCTTCCTTTCCCCTCCAATTTTGTAGAGTCCGAAGACGTCTTTCCCCATCTTCATCAGTCCAGATTGAATCCAAAGGTATCTCCAGAAGATCCTCCCACCAATCTGCCACGATTTGAACGGGTAAACGCAGGCGGGAAGGATCGTTCCGATCCGGGCGCGGCATGAACCACAGGTCCCCACACGTCATGCCCGGTGCGACTGGTGATGCAAGACTCCAGAACGCATACTTACGAGCAAGTCCAGGCATGATGTGATGGGCCATAAGAAGCCAAGTGATCTGACGATTGTCGGCACCAAAAGTGCGGACACCATTTTCAATCGCACTATGGAACTGGAAAAACTCCATAGCTGATTCCAGTAAATCGTCTAGCAAGTTAGTGTCATGCTCGAACTTGAGAGGTTCAAAGGTTTTATTGATGAGTTCTACGGCTATTTCCCTGTGGGTGAAATACTTGTTTTCCATGTTGATGAAGCGGCTTTTTTGGGCCGTTTGAAGGTCGTTTAGGCCTAGGGATTGCTGAATTTCAAGAATCACAGCTTCGCAGGAGGGGATAGTATTCATTAACTCTGCCCGATTTGGTTGCGTTGTCCGTGAGTATGCCAAGGTCAGTGGGTATGTGAAATGAAAAGTCCCGTACACCCATGAAACAGTTCCCCTGATCCAAGAGTCTGCTCATGTACGGCCCGTTTCATGTCGCCCTCCTTGCCGATGTGTTTCTGTCAGACATAACCAAAACCTGGAGAAACAATCACATGCTTGAAGTCAATAATGATATCCCCGAGATCCAAGAGCTGGTCATCAACTGGCACATCACAGAAGCCTGCAATTACCGATGCCGCTACTGCTACGCTTCGTGGAAGAGCGCAGATGCCAGGGCCGAATTGTGGCGGTACGATATGCAATCCGGTCATTTGCTTGAAGTCCTGCATAGTTTCTTCGCACCCTCCAACCTGTCTAACCCTTTGCGAGAGAGGCTCCGATGGCGCTCGCTGCGATTAAGTCTAGCCGGTGGCGAGCCAGCTTTGCTGGGCGGGCGCCTGGTGGACATCGCAGCCGAGGCAAGGATGCTCGGTTTCAATATATCGCTGATCACGAACGGTAGTCGTAAGGACACCCTTGCTGATGTCGCTAAGAATTTGGATATGCTTGGCATTAGCATTGATTCCATTAATCAACATACGAACAAAGGCATCGGTAGAGTTAGCACCAATGGAATGAGGGTTTCCCTCGATGACATTGTTGCCATGGTGCGCCACGCGCGGTCATTTCACCCCAGAACTGCAATCAAGATTAATACGGTGGTCAATGCCATGAACGCCGGTGAGGATATGTCTGAGCTTATTCTTAAGATCAGACCTGATCGCTGGAAGGTTATGCGGATGCTCCCTACCGTGACGAACGCACTAAGTGTTGGTGTTAGGACTTTTCAATCCTTCGTTGATCGTCACCAGGATCTCTGCTCATTGATGACCGTCGAAGACAACACTGACATGGTTCAGTCATATATAATGGTCGACCCATTTGGTCGTTTTTTCCAGAATCAGTCTGATCAGCATGGTTATCTGTACAGTAGACCAATTCTGGAGAGTGGGGCTGAGCTGGCCTTCCGAGAGATTAAATTCTGTCCGACAACGTTTGCCGCCAGATACTCATCCGACCAACATCGTTAGGCCACGCTATGAAGTACAGCGCGTGCAAGGAGATAAACGACTTGGTTCTACAATTGGTCCGTTCGAATTCAGCAAAGGCACCCGGCATTCCAAACATTGCACTGCCTGCAGGCGTCGACGTATCCAGCCATTGTTGATGTATGTAGATAAATGATCTATCACTCAACAGAATTATTAAACCTCTATTTAATTGGTTCTAACGGAGCCATACATTTGAGGCTTTTACATTTTTATACTCAACAAAGATACTTCGGCCTCTTTGATCGAGGCGGTGCCAGTGGCTTAAGGCCGTGCAAGCAGACGCCGCCGCATTCTGCAACCAATTGCCTCGCAGAATCCTTCCAAGGAACTTGCTCTCCAAATTCGAGATAAAGCTCGACCGCCGCATCCCAATCACCCAAGGCCTCAAACAATTCCGCAGCCTTTACTGCCTTTTCGTATGTGGGGAAGCAGGACGGGCTCATGCGTTTTGATTTTATATGTATTAGGGACCAGGTGACATCTCCGGTCCATGTTTTAGCAACCCCGAAGGACAGTTCTGTTTTCGTGAAGCCGGCCATCTGGAGGGGGGAAAGTCCTACAGTTGTACGAACAATAATTTCGATCATGCCCTCTTCCCACCCGACCTTATTCATACATCGTCTCCTTTGAGTGATCCCACATAGCAATGCAGTATGAAGGTAAAGCTGAGTTGTTGTCTAATCAGGTGTTGATTTCGCCAAAATCAGGGTCACAGGTATTTCAGGATGTGTCACAGCACTTTTCAGGTCGGTCACGGACATATTTAAAGGGGTCACGCCCTTTTTTGCAGTGATCACAGCCCATGCCGGTTTATTTCCAAAATAATCACAGCTCTCCCTATCCAAAAGGAACCGCAACATCCAAAACAAAAAAATATAACGCATTGATTATATTAGGACTTTACCAAACCAAGACCAAAATTACTCAACCCAAACATTCAAGGCAGGATTATCAAAACCGTCTGACAAAACGAGGGCGTAAATGTCAGACAGACAAGCCCTCACTCACGGCCTTAGACTATGGCCATGAAACGACATTTATTTGATGATGACGAAGACAGGGTGAGGCTTGGTCGCTTTTCAGATCATGATGAGCAACAGGCAGAAAAACTGTTTAAAAGCAATTTCCACCTCCACCCGACGAAAAGCCCGTATCGGGGCATGCACGTTTATCAGCATGTCAGGCAAGCAATCACCTATCGAGCTAGAACCATTTCAACAGGATGGGGGAATGAGGGGCACCCGGAAGCCGTCGTTAAATTTTCGAGTTCTCATAAATCCAGAAAAACCGTGATCGCATCCATCCGCTATATAGCCAGGCTTGAGGAAACCGATGAGACGAATGAGCCCCCTGCCCCCGTTCGCGATGAATTCGGCCTCCCTCTCGATGCAGACGCAGTCATACAGAGAATAACTGATTGGGATTTACGGCCTGACAAAGATAACCTGTCCAAGGAAGCGCGCGACCTTATAGCGGAGGGAAAGACGGAAGAAGCCCAAAAATTGAATGACAGTAAACGGCTTTGCAATATCCAGGCCCGGCATATCATCCTTTCAATAAAAAGTGGCGATGATCGAGAGAAAGAAACTGAAATCCTCGAGCGGGCGGTGTTCGCCACATTGGATAAATTCTTCTCCTCCGATGGCTTCAGGTATATCTGGGCCGTCCACCAAGATTGCATCGAGCATCTGCACGCACACGTCATCATTAAATCCCAACCCCGCTTTGGAAAGAGGCTCTGGATTGATCGTTACGGTGACTTTAAGCACGCGTTGCGCACGGATTTCGCCTTTAACCTTGGTGAAGCAGGTCTACCGCACCAGGCCACATGCCGGGAAGATCGATGGAAGACCCGGGAACGAATTATGGAAGGCATTGAACCACTCCGCCTGAACGACACTCTTGCTAAGTTGAAAGGAAAGAGCAAGGGCAGGTCCGATACACTCTCACCCTCATCACCAGCGCCGCCTCCCCTTTTAAACTTCTTCCCCAAGATCAGGCTGCTTTCAAGAAAACCAAAACGACCACCAAAGCTAACCCGTGCACAGATTAAAGTCATGGCGGACAGGGATACTGTGGTGCGTCGTCTGCAACGGATCGCCGATCTCGATGAATATATGAGCGGCAATTCAAAAAATGCGGAAAGAATTCACCAGATAATTAAAAACGACCAGCAGATTTCCGTCACCCAAATCCCAGGGCCGAGACGTGTCAAACCTCAAGCTGCTGATATTTCCGTCAAAACAACCAGGGCGGAAGGGCAAAATTCGAAAGAACGAAAAACACATGTCATTTACTGCGATGAGCAAGGCCTTCCTGTCTCGAAGCAGGTAAAACCAACACACACGCCAAAATCCCGAGGGCAGGAGATGTGAGAGGTGAGATAGGGGATGACCGTACCTACCGCGGCTCGGGTAGACTGCCCGTTATCCCTTTTCCGAGCTCGTTGAGAAGTACCCCATCCAGTTGAAGGACGGCGAGCTCTGGCGAACGAGTTTACCAGAGCGCCACAGCCAAGCCTTCATCGGAAAGACTCGCACCATAATAGAGGCGTCTTAGAAGAACTACGTCTAATTCGCCAGTCTCTGCTTCGCTGTCTCGATCACCTGATTGGTGCGGCAAGTACTGCCGGTGGGATCGTACACATCGTCGATGGCATTGATCGCATCCATGTCCGCGTCCATAACCAACAACCTGTTGATCCTCCGGTTTAGGACATTGGCCTCATCTGAGATCTCTCCAGCAAAAAGCAGAACACCCTTGTTGGCGATTTCAGTCCGGTGATCGATATGAAGTCCGACGAACTCGATCTCGGGTGGAAGGAACAACGGAGCGAGTTTCGGATTAGCAGCCGCTGATACACAACCGAGATGCAACGCCTGCAGGGGTTCAAGATCGCCCCGGAGCTCATCAAGTGACCGGTCCTGCGTGTTCGCCAAGTGATCCCATCCTTTGGCCGTGATCCGTACCTTCACGGTATCGGCAAAGGAATCGTCAAGATCCTCTGTTGACAGACGCGTGGGACTATCGGGAATGTGCTTGAGGAAACGCCCTTTCAAGCCTCCGATCAGGTCGTTGGCCCGCTTGATGGGATTCCCCGCCAATAGAGACAGCTGGTCGTTTAACGCTTTCTTCGCCAACTTCGCCGACTGAAGGCGCGCCAAAACGGTGGCAATCCGTTCCCCAATAGGCAATTTCAACTTCGTGAACAAGTCATCAACAAATGGCTTGAAACAGTTGATTGAATGAAAGGCGTTCAGGGATTTGAGCTTCGCGATTGCTTCGTCTGCTTTCGCGATCTCACTTTCCAACGCGCTGATTTTTTTGTTAATCGAGAGTGCCCCATCCATCGCCGCGTCGGGGGATTTTATGTCGGCGGCAGGAATAGTTTCCTTGAATTTTGGGTGCCTTGTAACCACGCGGTCCAAGGCCGCTGCTTGGTCGATTAAGGCGTAGCCGAAGCTAGTTCTTGCAACATCGACAAATTCGTAACAAGCCTTATCGAAGGCTTCAGCCGTCGACTCAGTCTTATATTTATTTTCCCATTCAATGAACGCAGTTACTATTTTCCCTTTTGCAAAGTTTGAATCTCCGAACTTGTATTCGGCTTCCTGGTCAATAGCTTTGAAACTTGAATCGTTATTCAATTTAAAATCAGGATATCCATTGTCCTGAATTAGCGCCTCGATCCGGGTCGAAAACACAGTAAACTGGAACTCTACGACGCCCGCGACCATTTTAGTTTCTTCTTTGTTTTCGTCTGCTTGAAAATAGACGGGTATGAACTGTCGCATCCAAGGTTTATCGGAGCCAACTATTGTTCTGAACCGAATGTTGTCCCCAACGACTTGGAAATAGTTGGTTTCTTTCATATAAAATTCGTTCATTTTGTCACCGACGGCTGTAACATCGCGAAGGCCGGACGCGTTGAAGACAAGCGTCCCGGGAGCGACAACGGCCTTTACGACGTTTGCTGCCGCAGCCACGCTTTCCAATACGTTTCCAATTTTACTAACATCCGCTTTGTTGTGTCCCACAGCAACGGTCAACGGGATTTCCTTATCCCGGTCCCAGACCGCTAAATCGGTGGCAGCGTACTCCGAAGAGTCAATCAGACACTCACGGGTCGATCCAGACGGATCCTTCAAAGAGATGAAATGCACCGGTGTTCCCACTCCCTTAAACGCCTGGAAGTTCTTGAGCTCGTGGGCAGTCAGATTCCGTTCGGTGAACATCATCAATCCAGTGCGGTCTTTGTCTGAGATGCGCACTACGTCTTTTGCGTCCGTTCCGGTGCCGCAAATGTCGTTCTGTTCTACTGCCGAACCGAATTTCTCCTTGATTTCAGTCGGTAGATTCTTCCAGTTTTGAGTATTTGCGCGAACATATCTCGAATATATCACGTAGTACCCATGCTTGGATTTGGCGGTCTTAAGGAACTTTAACTTCCGTGGATCGCCGCCAGAGGCGTGCCATTGTTCGGTGTCCGAAACCAGTTTGTCCCCGTAGCGCAGATCACTCGTAGTATCGCAACCACCCAGCGCAGCGACAACGACAGCGAGCACAATCAATCGGAAAAAATGTGTAATTCTCATCTCTCGCCCCCCCGGGAATAATGATTATTTTTTAACTACCTTGAGTAGAGCAGAATGAAATTTTTTAGGCAATTTTTAATATTTGATGTATTGCACCGAAATTACCGCTCAGCACAGTCAAATGGAGATGTTCCACCTGGGCAGATCCGATATTCTAAAAGATAAAGCCCCGTCACATTGCGGTCGATCGACTGCTTACCGGTAATTATGCATTCAATTCCACAACTAAGCCGAATTATCTATTCTGGCTATTAGCCGAAGAATTTTTCCACCAATTTAAGATAATTTTCTACGAAAAGCAGAAAAAAAGAGAGCGACAAACCCTAGTCACTTAAAGCGCTAAGCAAGGTCGTCTTGTCTCAAAGCAGAGAATACAACCTCAATTGAAGAAATCTCAAGGACCTAAAATGTGAGATATCACTCAATTAAACCCAATAGCCAGCTTGTCAGATCTTGCCAGAAATAGATTCCAGCTGCTTACCCCATGCTTACCTGAAACATTTAGGCGTGATACTTCAAGAATCAAAAAACCCGCTAAGTCATTGACTTAACGGGTTTAATTTTGGTTGCGGGGGTAGGATTTGAACCTACGACCTTCAGGTTATGAGCCTGACGAGCTACCGGACTGCTCCACCCCGCGCTAAACTTTTTAAAATTTGATCGGGTGGGAATGTAAACAGGTTTTGATTTTTTTTACTTATGCTTCTCATCAATCCGCTTGGAAGACCTGGCGGCGACCTACTCTCCCACACCTTAAGATGCAGTACCATCGGCGCTAAGGGGTTTCACGTCCGAGTTCGGAATGGAATCGGGTGGGGCACCCTTGCCATAACCACCAAGTCATCGAAGCGGATCAATTGAAAAACAAAGCTTTTTTGTAGTATTAAATCGGGAGGTAAGTATCTGAGCGAACCGACATCGTCGAAAAGCCGCTTTGGGCTTATCCGTACGTATGGATGGAACTTTCAAGTCTATCGAGCAATTAGTACCAGTTAGCTACACGTCTTACGACGCTTCCACACCTGGCCTATCAACGTGGTGGTCTTCCACGGCTCTCAAGGGATACCTGGTATTGAAGGGGGCTTCCCGCTTAGATGCTTTCAGCGGTTATCCTGTCCGTACTTAGCTACCCAGCGGTGCTCCTGGCGGAACAACTGGTACACCAGTGGTACGTTCACCCCGGTCCTCTCGTACTAGGGGCAACTCTTCTCAAGTATCCTACTCCCACGGCAGATAGGGACCGAACTGTCTCACGACGTTCTAAACCCAGCTCACGTACCACTTTAATTGGCGAACAGCCAAACCCTTGGGACCTGCTCCAGCCCCAGGATGTGATGAGCCGACATCGAGGTGCCAAACACCGCCGTCGATATGAACTCTTGGGCGGTATCAGCCTGTTATCCCCGGCGTACCTTTTATCCGTTGAGCGATGGCCCTTCCACGCGGGACCACCGGATCACTATGACCGACTTTCGTCTCTGCTCGACTTGTCAGTCTCACAGTCAGGCGGGCTT
>Ga0316203_1000724_pt1 | contig 33286 bp, 31 predicted proteins | sample 6monrhotite_MG_FD_204940 | JGI IMG/M metagenome (GOLD analysis project Ga0316203, IMG submission 204940) | Microbial mat bacterial communities from mineral coupon in-situ incubated in ocean water Damariscotta River, Maine, United States -... | ecosystem: Environmental > Aquatic > Marine >... | reverse complement strand
CCATCGTGTGATGTGTCCTTCTGTGAGAAAAGTAGAGAGTTCTCACTGACCATTGCACGATGGCTCACTTGTCGGTCACGCCGACACACAAGCTCCCGAAATTTACACCACCCCACGGGACGCGGCCCCGGCATCACGCAGATGACGCATCACAGCGGTGCGATGTAATCCCACTTCAACACCGACCTGGCGGGCAGTCATTCCAGCCTCATATAGTTCAACCATCCGACCTACCATTTTTGGGGTGACAGAGGTTTGAAGCCTCCCAACCGACTCAATGACTCGGCCTCTAGAGTCCGAAATAGGGGTTCGAACACCGACTTCACGGACCATCGGTATCCCCGAACTCGCCCGTGAAATCAACGATCTCAACGCACGTGACGAGTTTCGAATGTCATCCAGGTAGGAGCGCTGTGCCGATTCCTTCTTGGCTGTCCGTATTGCTACGCGGCCGCTGGCGCTGCGAGCGCGGTCAGCGGTTGCGGTTGCGGCGGCGGATTTCGCGCGGAGCACGGCCGCCGAGGAACGACTTGGCGGGGTCCACGAGGAAGCCCTGACGCAGTGCCTGCCGCCCGATGAGCATCCGGAACCCCATCTCATCGCGATTCGACAGCGTCATCTCGGTCTCGATCTCGCGGCCCAGCATGGCGATCCGCATGATGACGACGATGCGCTCCTCGACGTGCCCCGACGAGGAGCGCACGCGGCGACGATCATGGATCGGGCACTCGACGACGACCGCGTCCTCGCGCGACTCCTGCCACGGCTGCAGCCGGAACCTCACGCGCTCGGAGGCGCCCTCCCCGGTGAGCGTGACATCGTAGACGTGCACAGAAGAGCTGCGGGCGCCCGTATCGAGCTTGGCCTTGATCCACGGCACCCCGGCACCCGGCAGGCTCACCCACTCGCGCCACCCCGCGACGATGCTTGACTGGGCCTTGTCCGTCACCCGCCCATCATCCCAGGGAAGTTCATGAAACTCGGCATCCTGTCGCGCGCACCGAAGTCGTACTCCACGCAGCGACTGCGCGCCGCGGCCGTCGAGCGCGGGCACGACGTCAAGGTGCTCAACACGCTGCGGTTCGCCATCGACCTCTCGAAGGACGAGCCCGACCTGCAGTTCCGCGGTCGACCTCTGTCGACCTACGACGCCGTGCTGCCGCGCATCGGCAACTCGATCACCTACTTCGGCACCGCCGTCGTGCGCCAGTTCGAGCAGATGGACGTCTTCACCCCCAACACGGCGAACGGCATCAGCACCGCCCGCGACAAGCTGCGTGCCACGCAGGTGCTCTCCCGCCACGGCATCGGGATGCCCGCCACGGCCTTCGTACGCAACCGCGCCGACGTGCGCCCCGCCATCGAGCACGTGGGAGGAGCACCCGTCGTCATCAAGCTCCTCGAAGGCACACAGGGCATCGGCGTGATCCTCGCCCCCCAGGTGAAGGTCGCCGAGGCGATCATCGAGACGTTGCACTCCACGAACCAGAACGTGCTCATCCAGCAGTTCATCGCCGAGAGCCGCGGACGCGACATCCGCGCGCTCGTGGTCGGCGACCGCGTCGTCGCAGCGATGCGCCGCACCGCCGAAGGCGATGAGTTCCGCTCCAACGTGCACCGCGGCGGCAGCGTCGAGGCCGTCGACCTGAGCCCCGAATACGTGCGCACCGCGGTGCGTTCCGCGCAGATCATGGGCCTGCGGGTCGCGGGCGTCGACATGCTCGAGGGCAACGACGGGCCCCTCGTCATGGAGGTCAACTCCTCCCCCGGCCTGCAGGGCATCGAGTCGGCGACGAAGCTCGACGTCGCGGGCGCCATCATCGACTACATCTCGCACGAGGTCGCCTTCCCCGACATCGACGTGCGCCAGCGTCTCGCGGTCTCGACGGGCTACGGCGTGGCCGAGCTCGTCGTGCACGCGGGCGCCGACGTCGTGGGCAGCACGCTCGGTGAGTCGGGCATCCTCGACAAAGACATCACGGTGCTGACCTTGAACCGCGGCGCGACAGTCATCCCGAACCCCCGCAGCAAGCAGGTGCTGGAAGCCGGTGACCGGCTGCTGTGCTTCGGCAAGATGGAGGAGATGCGGTCGATGACACCCTCGCGCCGACGCCGCCGGGCCTCCGTGCGCAAGCTGCCCAAGCAGCCGCCCATCTCGAGCTGAGACCCCGCAGGCTCCGCGTCAGCTCTCCCCGCCGCCGTGCGCGTCGAGAAAGGCGTAGAGCTCTTGATCGTCGACGCCGGGGAAGGTTCCGCTCGGCAGCGGCGACAGGATGTGCGCGTGCAGCTTCGCGCTCGTCCAGGCTTTGCCCTGCCAGCGCTCGGCGAGTTCGCTCGCGGGGTGACGGCAGCAGGACGGGTCGGGGCAGGTCGAGCGCTCTCGATTCGTCGTCTCGCGACCGCGGAACCACTTGGCGTCGGCGAACGGAACGCCCACCGTGATCGAGAACTCATCGTTCGCGCTCGTCGTGCCGGTCTGCGTCGACTCCCAGAAGGTGCCCTCGGGCGTGTCGGTGTACTGGTAGTACTCCGTGGTGCGGTTGGTGCGCGTCATGGCCACGCGCGCGCTCCACTTGCGGCACACGAGCTGCCCTTCCGTGGAGCCCGTGACGTCGACGGGCAGTCTCAGCCCGTCGTTCTCGTAGGCCTTGTAGACCGCCCCGTCGTCGCCGACCCGCAGGAAGTGCAGCGAGAGATCGAGGTAGGTCGTAGCGAGGTTCGTGAAGCGCAGCGCGGCCGCCTCGTGCGTGACACCGAAGGCGTCGCGGAAGTCCTCCACCGCGATGTTGCGGTCGGCCTTCGCCTGCGTGAGGAAGGCGACAGACTGCTCGCGCGGCATGAGGCAGGCGGCGGCGAAGTAGTTGATCTCGAGCCGCTGGCGCAGGAACTCGGCGTAGGTCGCCGGCACGCGGTGCTCGAGCAACCGGTGCGCGATGGCCTGAAGTGCCATCGACCGCAGCCCGTGCCCGCCGGGAATCGACGCCGGGGGCAGGTAGATGCGCCCGTTCTCGAGGTCGGTGACCGAGCGCGCCGAGTGCGGCAAGTCGTTCACGTAGACGAGCTCGAAGCCGAGGCGCGTCGCCATGAGGCCCACCTCGCGGTGGGTGAGGGCGCCGCTCACGTGGCCCGTCTCGGCGACCATGCGCTCGGCGAGCTCCTCGATCTCCGGCAGGTGGTTGTCGAGCGTGCGCATGTGCAGCCGTTGAGCCGTGTTCGCGCGCCGCGCCTCCTCGGGCGTCGCGATCGCCTGGCGCTGACGCTCGATGAGCGCCCGATGCAGGCCCACGAGGGATTCGAGTACGTCATCCGGCATCGAACGGGATGCGCGGACCATGGGCAGACCGAGGGCCGCGTAGTGCGCGCTGCGCTGGGCGCGGTCCAGCTCGATCTCGAGTGCTGCGCGAGGGGTGGGAGGGGTGTCGTCGAGCAGGTCGGCGACGGTCACGTCGAGAGCCTCGGCGAGGGAGCTCAAGAGCGTGACACGCGGTTCGCGACGGCCGTTCTCCATGAGCGAGAGCTGGCTGCCCGCGACGCCCACGCGCTCGCCGAGCTGGTCGAGGGTCAGGCCGGCCGCGTTGCGGAAGTGCCGCAGGCGCTGACCGAGCGTCACGAGATCGTTCATGGTTTCACCGTATCGAAAGAATAGCCATTCTTTCCACATTTTTTCTTGCAAGATGGCCCGTACTCGCGCTCAAGATGGTCACAGAGGCCGATCCTCACCTGCCAACATCGCCGCACACGGGAGAAGACCATGACGCTCATCGACCAGCTCACGCGCACGATCTCCACCGACGAGTCGACCCCTCGCACCCCCGACTCGTCCTCGTCCGCACCCGGTGCCATCGGGGTCGGCATGGACCGTCCGCAGGATGTCGTCGCGTGGGTCGACGAGCTCGCGGCGCTCATGGAGCCGGACGACATCCACTGGGTCGACGGCTCGGCACGCGAGCGCCACGCCCTGCTGCAGGGGCTCGTCGCGAGCGGCACGATCCAGCAGCTGAACCCCGACCTGCGTCCCTACAGCTTCCTCGCCCGCTCGGACGCGAGCGACGTCGCGCGCATCGAGTCGCGCACCTTCATCTGCTCCGCTGAGGAAGACGACGCCGGCCCCACCAACAACTGGCGCGACCCCGCCGAGATGCGTGCCGAGTTGAGCGAGCTCTTCGCCGGCAGCATGCGCGGCCGCACGCTCTATGTCGTGCCGTTCGCCATGGGCCCCCTCGGGTCGCCCATGACGAAGTACGGAGTGCAGGTCACCGACTCCCCGTACGTCGTCGTGAGCATGGGCACCATGACGCGCATGGGTGATGCCGCGCTCGCGATGATCGCCCGCGGCGCCGACTGGGTTCCCGCCGTGCACAGCGTCGGCGCTCCGCTCGCGCCGGGCGAGACGGATGTGCCGTGGCCGTGCAACGACACGAAGTACATCGTGCACTACCCCGAGACGCGGGAGATCTGGTCGTTCGGCTCGGCCTACGGCGGCAACGCGATCCTGCCGAAGAAGGCGTTCGCGCTGCGCATCGCCTCGGTCATCGCTCGGGATGAGGGATGGCTCGCCGAGCACATGCTACTCATCAAGGTGACGGCGCCCTCGGGCAAGTCCTACCACCTGGCGGCGGCCTTCCCCAGCGCGTGCGGCAAGACGAATCTCGCGATGCTCGCTCCCACCATCCCCGGCTGGACGGTCGAGACCGTCGGCGACGACATCGCCTGGCTGCGCATCGGCCGCGACGGCCGACTGCGCGCCATCAATCCCGAGGCGGGCTTCTTCGGCGTCGCGCCCGGCACGGGCCCCGATACCAACCGGACCGCCATCGACACCCTCTGGGGCAACACGATCTTCACGAACGTCGCCCTGCGCGAGGACGGCGACGTCTGGTGGGAGGGGCTCACCTCGACGCCCCCGGCGAACCTCACCGACTGGCAGGGCGAGGCATGGACCCCTCAGTCCGGCCGACCCGCCGCGCACCCCAATTCACGCTTCACCGTGTCCGCCCGACAGTGCCCGAGCATCTCGGACGATTGGGAGGACCCGGAGGGCGTCGTCATCGACGCCATCATCTTCGGCGGCCGCCGAGCCAGCAACGTGCCCTTGGTGGTAGAGGCGCGCGACTGGGATCACGGTGTCTTCATGGGCGCCACGATCGCTTCCGAGCAGACGGCGGCCGCCGAGGGCACAGTGGGAGAGCTTCGCCGCGATCCCTTCGCGATGCTGCCCTTCACGGGCTACAACATGGCGGACTACTTCGCCCACTGGCTCGACTTCGGTGCCCGCCTGCGCACCTCGGCCCGCGTGCCGCGCGTGTTCCAGGTGAACTGGTTCCGCAAGGGCGAGGACGGGTCGTTCCTGTGGCCCGGCTTCGGCGAGAACGCCCGCGTGCTGCAGTGGATGATCGAACGGCTCGAGGGCACTCAGCGCGCCGTCGACACCCCTCTCGGGCTCGTCCCGACGGCGACGGGCCTCAACCTCGAGGGGCTCGACATCGCCGAGGAGCAGCTCAGCGAACTGTTCCGCATCGACCCTCGTGCCCTCGAGCTCGAGACGCACGACATCGAGCAGTTCTTCGACACCTTCGGCCACCGACTGCCGAGCGAGCTGTACCGTCAGCTCGACCTGCAGCGGGCTCGCCTCGGCGCCGAGTAGTCGTCTCGACGCCGAGGGAGCCTCATGCGGCCGCGCTCAGCGGCGGTTGAGCAGGAACAGGAGCCCGGCGATCGCGTAGGCGATCGCGACGAGCGTCACGAGAATGGTGCCGCCGATCGCGATCCATCCCAGCGTCGTCGCGACCCACACGAGCGCGAGCACCGCGGGCACGAAGAAGAACCAGCGGGCAAGCCCGCGCGCCACGCCCTTCTGGTAGACCACGATCGCACCCACGATGCCGCCGAGAGCGAGCAGCACGGCGCCGATGGTGAGAAGCTCGCCGGGCAGGGATACACCGAAAACTCCGAGCAGCGGGACGAGTCCGAGCAGCAGGAACCCGATGCCGAAGGCGACGAAGCCGATCTTGCCCAGCACCGAGCCGCCGACGACACCGTTCGATCCGGTCTGGCCGAAGGCGAGGAAGAAGCCGCAGACGCCGAGAAGCAGGAACCCGATGATCGTGAGCCAGCTGGTGAGCTCGCCGCCGGATCCCGCTCCCTCGACGAGCAGAGCGATGAGCCAGAGCAGGGCGCCGAGGAGCATTCCTCCGCCGCCGAAGAGCCTCCAGTTGGCGGAATTCTTGGTCACGCGTGCCATATCGATGTCTCCTTTGATCACGATGGCGCCGACGCGGGGGTGGATCGGCGTCCGCGCACAGCGTGCCAGGGAATCGCTCGCGCGGGTAGAGCCGGGGCGCAGATTCGTCGTGAGTCACCCCAACGTTCACCGCGCGGTGTGCGTCTGAGAAGGTAGGGGCGCACGACGGCGCCGCGCGCCAGGATCGTGCAGGATCGGGAGGCACAGGTGCAGGAGACGGCTCGGGCCGGCTGGGAGGGCGTGCTCGAAGCGCTCGTCACCGAGCGCGGCGACGCCCTCGTGCGCTACGCGTACCTGCTGTGCGGCGACGCCGACGACGCCGCCGACCTCGTGCAGTCGGGCCTCGTGGCGACCTTCGGCCGGCTGCGCAACGGGTTCGCGCTCGAGCGTGCCGAGTCGTACGTGCGCCGGGCGATCGCCTCGGCCTACCTCGATCGGGGGCGGCGCGCCACGCGCTGGCGTCGCATCGCCCACCTCCAGGCCCGCCCCGAGAGCGTCGACTCGTCGGACGGCACGGTCGACCTGCACCTCGACGTGCGGGCCCAGCTCGACGCGCTGAGCCCCCGCGAGCGCGCTTGCATCGTGCTGCGCTACTACGAGGACCTCAAGGTCGACGACATCGCCGATCGTCTCGGCATCAGCGCGGGAGCGGTCAAGCGGTACCTCAGCGACGCGCACGCGAAACTCGCCGACGCGCTCGCACGCCACGAAGGAGACGTGTATGACCCCGCATGATGACCTCGCGGCACGCCTCGCCGAGGAGGCGGATCGCGTCGCCCCGCGCTCCGCCCTCGACGTCGACTCCCTCGTGCGCCGCAGCCGGGCGCGACGCCGCCCCGCCCTTCTCGGTGCCGGAGTGCTCGCCACCGTCGTGATCGTCGGCATCGGTGGGCTCGGGATCGGCGCGCTCAGCGGACTGGTGCCGAACGATCTCACTGCGGCAGACAGCGCCTCGACCGTGGATGAGTCGGCGATCGAGCAAGATGGCGCCGACGACACGGGCGGGGGCACGGTGGCGGACGGAGAGTCAGCGCTCGCGCCCGACTGGCTGCAGAACCGCTGCGGTTCCTCCCCCGTCACCCCTGCCGACGTTCCCGATATCGGCCTGCGACTGGAGGTCGACTTCCCCGCCCGTGCGACGACGGGTGCCGACGCCATCGTCGGAACCGTGCGCGTCACGAACACGGGCAGTGAGCCGGTCGCCGGTGCCGTCTCGGCCACACCCGCGATCACCGTCGCCCGGGAAGGCGTCACGGTCTGGCACACCTCGGGCGTAGAGCCCGGCGACCCGCGAGAGCTCGCACTCGACCCCGGGGAATCGCGAGCGTTCGACGCCGTGCTGCGCCCGCTCTCCTGCACGATCGACGATGAGGCGCGCGCCGTCGACGGATTCGACGCGGGGCTCGCTTCTCTGCCCCCCGGCGAGTACGCCGTGTCGGCCGTCCTCGATATCACTCTTGATGACGACTCCGCGGCACGCGTGCCCCTGGTTTCCGAGCCCGAAAGCCTCCGGCTCATCGAGCCGACGGGCTGACGGAGGCACCGGCTGCGCACGATGTCTCGACACCGCGCCACTCTCGATGACTAGAATCACGGCACCAGCCGAGAGAGACGGTGCGATGCACGCGCAATCGACCAGGACACCCCCGACCATGCCGACGACGACGCAGCGGCGTACCCCCATCCTCCTCCTGCTCGCCGCGCTCGTGGGGGGCTCGCTCCTCGTCGGTGCGGGCCCCGCGCACGCCGCCGAGCCCGTCGACGTCGGCGGCGCCTACGTGCTCGACGAAGCCGGCGTGCTCGGCGACGACGCGCCACGCGTCGAGGCGGCCCTCGAGAGCCTCTTCGACGAGATCGGCGCGCCCCTCGTCGTCGTCATCGTCGACACGTTCGAGGCGCCGCAGAACGGCGCCGAGTGGGCGGATGCCGCGGCGATCGCCTCGGGCCTCGGTGAGCGGGATGCCCTGCTCGCGATCGCCGTGCAGGACCGCTCATTCGGTATCTCGCCAGGGCTCGACTTCCCGGTGAGCGACGACGCCCTCGCGAGTGCGGAGGCTGAGGCGCTCATCCCCGCGCTCCGCGACGACCGCTGGGCGGACGCGATCGTCGACTACTCCGAGCGGCTCGCCTCGCCGGGCGGCTCCGTGCTCCCCCTCGTCATCGGCGCCCTCGTCATCGTGGTCGTCGTCATCATTATCGTCCTGGTGGTCCGCTCGCGACGGCGCGGCACGGGCACGACGCGCGCGCCCGAGAAGCAGTCGCTTGAGCAGCTCGAGCAGTCGGCGTCGCGTCGGCTGGTGGAGCTCGACGACGCCCTCGCGACGAGCGAGCAGGAGCTCGGCTTCGCCGAGGCGCAGTTCGGCACCGAGCCCACGGCGGGCTTCCGCGACGCCCTCACCCGTGCCCGCGCACTCGTCACCGAGGCGTTCCGCACGCGCGGCGCGCTCGAGGAGACGACCGACGAGGCGGGCCCACGACGCGAGGCGCTGCTGAGCGTCATCGCCCAGTGCGATGAGGCGGATGCTCTGCTCGCGGCCCAGGAGGACGCCTTCGAGGCGCTGCGCGAGGTCGAGCAGAACCTCTCGGGCGCGATCACGACGGCCCGCGGCGCTCTCGATGCCGCTGCCTCGGCTGTCGAGTCGACGACGGCGACCCTCGATCGGCTCCGTGAGGAGTACGCGGAGAGCGCCCTGCGCGATATCGCGGACGCTCCCGAGCAGTTGCCCCGACTGCTGCAGCTCGCCGAGGCCGAGCTGCAAGCGGCCCTCGCGGCCCATGAGCGCCAGGAGCCCTCCGCGGCGGCGATCGAGGTTCGCTCGGCCCAGCTCGTCCTCGCTCAGCTGCACAGCACCGCCGCGGCCGTGGACCGCCGAGCGGCCGAGCTCGGCGAGGCACGGTCGGCGGTCGCCGATCAGCGCTCCGATCTCGCCTCGGGCATCGAGGCCGCCCGTGCGATCCCGTCGACCTCCGCGGGCTCCCCCGAGCTCACGGCGGCGGTCGCCGTCGCGCAGTCCGCCCTCGACGAGATCGACGATCGTGACCCGGTCGCGACTCTGACGCGCCTCGTGGGCGCGGATCGCGCTCTCGATGCCGAGCTCGCCGACGCACGCGAGGAGTCGGAGCGTCGAGCTGCCGCTGAGGGGGCTCTCGAGCGCACGCTCGCCTCCACGCGCAGCGCGATTCTCAGCGCGGCGGAGTACATCGCCTCCCACCGCGGCGCGGTCGACGCGAGTGCTCGCGCGCGCCTCGCCGAGGCGCAGGCGCAGCTCGACGTGGCTCTCGACGCGCGCGCGAGCGACCCGGTCTCCGCTCTCGAGACCGCACAGGGCGCCCATGATCTCGCCCGACGCGCCCTCGAGGCCGCGGAACGCGACGTGCGCGGGGCCCTCGAACCGCGAGGAGCCATCGGTGGCCTGACCGGATCAGGCTCGTCCGGCGGAGGCGGCGCGCTCGTCGGAGGGCTGCTCGGCGGTCTCCTCGGCTCGGGCGGCGCACCCTCCCGCCCGCGCTTCGGCTCCTCGGGCTCACGACGCTCGTCCAGCTCCCGCTCTTCGGGATCGTCCTCCCGTGCGACCTCCCGGTCGTCCTCGCGCTCCTCGCGACCGGCCCGGTCCTCACGTTCCCGCTCCGGCCGCAGCCGCGGCGGCCGCTTCTGACCCCGCACGACCGACGCTCTCCCTGAAACATCCCCACAGAAAGGCACCACTCGTCATGACCAAGCAGTCCATCTTCGGCCGCATCGCCCAACTCGCGAAGGCCAACATCAACGCCCTGCTCGATTCCGCGGAGGACCCGCAGAAGATGCTCGACCAGATGGTGCGCGACTACACCGCGAGCATCCAGGAGGCGGAGGCGGCGATCGCGCAGACCATCGGCAACCTGCGCCTGCTCGAGCAGGACTACGCGGAAGACGTCGCCTCGGCGCAGGACTGGGGCCGCAAGGCCGTCGCCGCGAGCGCCAAGGCCGACGAGCTGCGCCAGGGCGGCAACACCGCCGACGCCGACAAGTTCGACAACCTCGCGAAGGTGGCGCTCGGCAAGCAGCTTGCGGCCGAGTCGCAGGCGAAGGCCGCCGAGCCCACGATCGCCTCGCAGACCGAGGTCGTCGAGAAGCTCAAGAGCGGTCTCGAGGGCATGAAGGGCAAGCTCGGCGAGCTGCGCGCCAAGCGCGACCAGCTCGTCGCGCGCTCGAAGATCGCCGACGCCCAGTCGCAGGTGCTCGACGCGGTGAAGAGCATCGACATCCTCGACCCGACGAGCGAGCTCGGCCGCTTCGAGGAGAAGATCCGCCGCGAGGAGGCGAAGGTGCTCGGCCAGCAGGAGCTCGCCTCGTCGAGCCTCGACGCGCAGTTCGAGGCGCTCGAGGACGTCGGCGTGCAGGCCGAGGTCGACGCGCGGCTCGCCGCCCTCAAGCAGGGCAACGCCCCGCAGGCGATCGATCAGTAGAGCATCCGACGTCGCCGTCCCCGACCGCACGCGCGGCGGGGAGGGCGCTCGATGGCACGGCGTCGACGCGGCGCGCGGGCTGGCGATCATCGGCATGATCGCCGCCCACGCGTGGCCGCGGCAGGACGACGGCGAGCTGCTCGTCGACGGGCGCCCCTCGGTGCTGTTCGTCGTCGTCGCGGGCGTCGCGCTCGGTCTCGTGACCGCGCGCGCCGCGCAGCCGAGCGCGCCCGTGGATGCGCGACGGGAGCAGCGCATCCGCCTGCTCGTGCGCGCGGCGATCCTGCTCGTGATCGGCCTGCTGCTCTGGATGCTCCCCAGCGGTATCGCGATCATCCTCGACTACTACGGGGTGCTGTTCGTGCTCGCCCTGCCGCTGCTGTTCGCCGCGCGGTGGCTGCTCGCCATCGTGAGCCTCGCATTGCTCGTCGCCGCGCCGCTCGCCCGTGACGCGCTCGTCGCGGCGGGGGTACCCGGCGAGAGCCCGCTCGAACCCGTCGTCGACTACCTGTTCACGGGCTACTACCCCGCCGTGCTGTGGCTGCCGCTCGTCGGTCTCGGCCTGCTCGCGACGCGCTCGGGGCTCGATCGCGCGCGCACGCGCGCCATGCTCATCGGCGGAGGCGCCACCGCGGCGCTCGGCGGCTACGGTGCCGCGGCTCTCCTGCCGAGTGTCTCGGCCGAGGCGCACAGCGGCACGACCGCCGAGCTCGTCGGCTCCGGCGGGCTCGCGTTCGCGATCATCGGGCTGCTGCTCGTCGTGCTCGACCCCGGCACACCCTCGCCGTGGCGACGCGTCGCGCTCGCGCCGCTCACCGCGCTCGGCCGTGTCGCCCTCACGGTCTACGTCGGCCAGGTCGTCGTCATCGCGGCGTTCGCCGCGCTCGGGCCCGCGGGCCGCTTCACGAGCCCGGTCGGGGAGACCCTCACGGTCGTGCTCGTCGTGGCGGGCATCCTGTTCGGCCTCGCCTGCTCGGCGCTCGGGCGGCGCGGACCGCTCGAAGCGCTCCTGAGCTCCGCGGCGGCCGCCGTCGGCCGCGCGGCGCTACCGCCTGCGCCACCCACGGTGCGAGACTGACGGCATGGCCGCCCGCTTCCTCGTCGTCCCGCAGTGGCAGGGCTCCGGCTCCGACCGCGCCATGCGCCTCGTGGAGGGCGCCGAGGCGATCCTGGCCGACCTGCCCGCCGCCGCGACCGAGCGCGTGGAGGTGCCGCTCGAAGCCGGCGACCACGAGGGCACGGGCATCCACCGCTGGAGTTCGATCCGCCTCGTGCGCGAGCGCCTGGGCCGCGCCCTCGCCGAGCACGAGAGCGACCGCGACGACCCGGTCATCGTCGTCGGCGGCGACTGCGGCGTCGAGTACGCGAGCATCGACGCGCTCGCCGCGCGGGCCCGCCCCGTGCTGCTGTGGGCCGACGCGCACGCCGACCTCAACTCACCCGAGACCTCCCCGAGCGGCGCGTTCCACGGCATGGTGCTGCGCGCGCTCCTCGACGACGGCATCGTGGCCCCCGAGGACGTGCTGCTGCTCGGAGTGCGCGACCTCGACGACGCTGAGGCGGAGGCGATCGAGCGGTTCGGCCTGCGCCGGGTGGCCGCCGACGAGGTGGCCGACGCGGTCGCGGAGCGCGCGGGCGACGGTGCGGATGCCCTGCTCTACCTGCACGTCGACCTCGACGTGCTCGACCCCGGTGTCTTCGCCGGCGTCGGCTTTCCCGCCCCCTTCGGGCTCCAGCTCGGCGAGCTGTGCGACGCTCTGCGGGCGGCACGCGCCGCGCTGCCGCTCGGTGGTGCGGGCCTGTGCGAGTATGCCCCGCCCGAGGGGGCGCGCGACGAGGAGGCCTGCGACGACAGCGCCGCCATCCTGCGGATCATCGGCGCATTCACCCGCTGAGCGCCCCGCCTCAGTACCCTGGCGTGCATGACTGAGAAGCGCGTCACCGTCGACCGCGACGGCCCCCTCCTGCTCATCGGCCTCAACCGCCCCGAGAAGCGCAACGCCGCCGATGTGGCGATGCTCGAGCAACTTGCGCTCGCCTACGGCGAGCTCGAGCGCGACGACGAGGCCCGCGTCGGCGTCGTCTACGCGCACGGCGACCACTTCACGGGCGGTCTCGACCTCGCCGACGTCGCCCCGCGCATCGGGCCCGAGGGTCTCGCGATGGTGCCCGAGGGCGGCATCCACCCCTGGGGCATGGACGGCTCGCGCGTGAGCAAGCCCGTCGTGCTCGCCGTGCAGGGCACGTGCCTCACGCTCGGCGTCGAGCTCGCTCTCGCCTCCGACATCACGATCGCGGCCTCCGACACGGTCTTCGCGCAGCTCGAGGTGGCGCGCGCGATCCTGCCCTTCGGCGGGGCGACGACCCGCTTCGCGGCCACGGCCGGCTGGGGCGACGCGATGCGCTGGATGCTCACGGGCGACCGTTTCGACGCCGCCGAGGCGCACCGCATGGGTCTCGTGCAGGAGGTTGTCGAGCCGGGCCAGCAGCTCGAGCGAGCGCGCGAGCTCGCCGGCCGCATCGCCGCCCAGGCGCCGCTCGCGGTGCAGGCGACCCTCGCCAACGCCCGCCTCGCGGTGCGCGAGGGCGCCTCGGCGGCGGAGGCGCGCCTGCCGCACGAACTCGTGCGGCTCGCGCAATCGGAGGATGCCCGCATCGGCATGCAGGCCTTCCTCACCCGCACCGAACCCACGTTCGTGGGTCGGTAGAGGCAGAACCGTGGGCACCGCACCGACCTCCGACGAGGACCAGACCGAGGCAGAGATCTACGACGTCATCGTGATCGGCGCCGGCGCCGTGGGCGAGAATGTCGCCGACCGCGCCGTCCAGGGCGGTCTGAGCGTGCTCATCGTCGAGGCCGAGCTCGTCGGCGGCGAGTGCTCCTACTGGGCGTGCATGCCCTCCAAGGCGCTCCTGCGCTCGGCGAGCGTGCTGCGCGCGGCGCACGCCGTGGGCGGCGCGCGCGAAGCCGTCACAGGCACGCTCGACGCCGCCGCCGTGCTCGCCCGGCGCGACACCTTCACGAGCCACTGGGACGACGCCGGCCAGGTGCGCTGGCTCGAGAAGGCGGGCATCGCCCTCGCCCGCGGCCGGGCGCGACTCGACGGCGAGCGCCGCGTCATCATCACGGGCGACGACGGTGACCAGCGCACCGTGCTCGCCCGCCACGCGGTCGCGCTCTGCACGGGCAGCGAGGCGGCGGTGCCGCCCCTCGACGGGCTCGCGGAGGCGAGGCCGTGGACCTCGCGCGAGATCACGAGCACCGAGACCGTGCCCGACCGGCTCGCGATCATCGGCGGCGGGGTCGTCGGCTGCGAGATGGCGACCGCATTCACCTCGCTCGGCAGTCGCGTGACGCTCCTGAGCCGCGGGCGGCTGCTCTCCGGCGTCGAGCAGTTCGCCGGCGACGCCGTGACCGAGCGCCTGCGTGCCGACGGCGCCGAGGTGCTCATCGGCACGACACCCGAGCGCGTCGACCGGCTCGCCGACGGCACCGTGCGCCTCGCACTGCCCGAGGGCCGCGAGCTCGTCGTTGACGAGGTCGTCGTCGCCACCGGCCGCAGGGCTGGCACGCGCGACCTCGGGCTCGAGACCGTCGGCCTCACCCCCGGCGAGTGGATCGACGTCGACGACACCCTGCGCGCTCTCGACGCCGACGGGCGCGCGAGCGAGTGGCTCTACGCCGTGGGCGACATCAACCACCGCGCGCTGCTCACGCACCAGGGCAAGTACCAGGCGCGCGCCGCGGGCGATGCGATGGCGGCGCGCGCGAGCGGAGCATCCCGCCAGGAGGCCCCGTGGGGCGCACACGTCGCGACCGCCGACCACGCCGCCGTGCCCCAGGTGACGTTCACGGCGCCCGAGGTTGCAAGCGTCGGCCTCACGCTCGCCGAGGCGACCGGGCGCGGTCTGCGCGTGCGCGCCGTCGACTACGAACTCGGCTACGTCGCCGGCGCGAGCGTGCACGCCGACGACTACCGCGGCACCGCCCGCATGGTCGTCGACGAGGACCGCCGCGTGATCGTGGGCTTCACGATCGTGGGCGACGACGTCGCCGAGCTGCTGCACGCCGCGACGATCGCCGTCGTCGGCGAGGTGCCCCTCGACCGGCTGTGGCACGCCGTGCCCTCCTACCCGACCATGAGCGAGATCTGGCTGCGGCTGCTCGAGCAGTACGGCCGCGTGAGCGCGACGGGCTAGTCCGTGCGGATCGTGCGCGCCGTGTTCGCGCTGCCCGGGTACTGGCTCGCGACCGCGCTCGCCCTGGTCTGGGGTGCACCGCTCGCGCGATTCCGCGTCGCGCGCCACGGCGACCTGCTCGTGTGCGCGGGACTGCCGCGCTGGGCCTTCGGGCGCGGGGGCACGACCATCGGCGCCGTGTACCTCACGCGCGGCACCGTGAGCGAGGCCGTGCTGCGGCACGAGGCCGTGCACCGGCAGCAGTGGCGGCGCTACGGGCTCGCCTTCATCGTGCTGTACTTCGCGGCGGGCCTCGACCCGCTGCGCAACCGCTTCGAGATCGAGGCGGGGCTCGAGGATGGCGGCTACCGCCGCCGCGCTGCCACGGTCATCCCTACCACTGCGGCGGGTGCAGGCGCTCCGGATGCGCCCGCTCCCACTGCGCGCCCAGCGCGAGAAGATCGGCCTCCCCGCCCGGGCGCCCGATGAGCTGCACGCCCGTGGGCACGCCCGGCACCTCGGAGTCGGCGCCCGTGAGGCCGATCGGCAGCGTGAGCGCGGGCAGCCCCGCGACGTTGACGAAGCTCGTCCACGGCGTGTACTGCACCTGCTGGGCGAAGTTGCGCTCCGGGTCCTGCGCGTCGAACCAGCCGAGCGGGCGCGGCGTCATCGCGAGTGCGGGCGTCACGACGATGTCGACCGTCCCCAGATGGCGGATGACGCGGCGCTCGAACCCCGTGAGCCACGTGAGCGCCTCCGCGAGCGCCGTCGCGGGCAGCGCCCGGCCCTGACCGACGAGCCAGGCCGTGAGCGGCTCGAGCAGGGCGAGCTCCTCGTCCGTCCGGGCGGGGATGCCCGCGGCCCCCGCCATCCACACCGTGCGGAAGTGCCGGGCGTAGTCGGGCTCGGCGGGCAGCGTGAGATCGTCCACGCCGTGGCCGAGGCGCTCGAAGCCCGCGATGGCCGTCGTGAGGGCATCCCGCGCCTCGGGAGCGATCGTGATGTCGGTGAAGCCCTCCCAGGGGGTGCTCGTCATGACGCCGAGCTGGAACCGGCCCTCGCCGCGCACGGCAGCGCCGAGGAAGGGGCCATCGTGAGGGGTGGGCGCGCGCGTCGCGAACTCCCACGGGGCTGCGGAGACGAGCGCGTCGAGCATGAGGGCGGCGTCGGCGACCGTGCGCGCGAGGGGCCCGGGCACGACGAGCCCCGCGGGGCGGTCCAGACCGCTGCCGGCGGGGATGCGCCCACGAGACGGCTTGAGGCCGACCAGACCGCACGCAGCGGCGGGAATGCGGATGCTCCCTCCCCCGTCGGAGCCCGGTGCGAAGGGCAGCAGGCCTGCCGCGACCGCGACCGCCGCCCCGCCGCTCGAGCCGCCGGCGCCGCGATCGAGCGCGAAGGGAGTGCGCGCGGGAGGCGACACGAGGCTCTCGGTGTAGGAGGGCAGACCGAACTCGGGGGCCGCCGTGGCGCCGAGGCTGATCGCACCCGCGTCGTCGAAGTGGCGCACGAGCTCGTCCGACTGCTCGGGCACGTGCTCGGCGAACAGGCGCGAGCCGAAGGTCGTGAGCTGGCCCGCGCGGGGCACGAGCTCTTTGTCGGCGATCGGCAGGCCCCACAGCGGCGCCGTGCGGGGAACCTCGTGCGCGATGCGCTGAGCGGCCTCGCGCGCGCGCTGCGCCTCGACAACGGTGAATGCGCCGACCTCATCGTTGAGCTTCTCGATGCGCGCGAGGTAGTGCTCGACGAGGTCGCGGGGCTCGAGACGGCCCTCGTGCAGCCACTGCCACTGCTCGAGCGCGGTCAGATGGTGGAGTTCGAACACGCCGTCGAGCCTACGCGGGGCGGCTTCGTATCGATTCCGCAACGAACACGGGATGCCCCGCCCTTCGCCCCCGATCAGGGCACGTCTGGCCCACCACGGCTGATAGATTCTCGCCCATCAGCCCGGCACCACCGAGGCCCCGGCACCACCGAGAACCGCAAGGAGATCCATGCTCGAGCGACGCCCCCTCTTGCGCCACCGCGTGCTGAGCGGCGCCGCCGCCCTCGTGCTGGTTGCGGGCCTCAGCGCGTGCGCCGCCGAGGATGAGCCGGTCGACGAGCCCGAGGTCGTGCCCACCGAGACGTCGGAGCCCGAGCCGGAGCCGACGACCGAGCCCGAGCCGGAGGCCTTCGCCCTGCCCGCGGACTGCACGGAGATCTTCCCGCAGGAGCGACTCGACAACCTCGAGGGCCAGAACCTCGTGCTGCGCGGCGGCCCCGGCAGCACGGAGGGCAACGACGTCTTCGTCGACCCCACCCCCGAGCAGCGGGTGGGCGGCATCAGCTGCATCTGGGCGAACCCCGATGGTGAGATCGCCGACCTGCTCATCAGCGTCGCGCCGCTGACCCCGTCGACGCGCGCGGGCGTGGTCGACGACCTCACAGCGCAGGGTCTCAACGAGAGCACCCTCGAGGACGGCACGATCACCTACGGCCTGCTCGGCGACGAGCAGGGCGCCCCCGCCATCTACAACGAGGTGCGCATCGACAGCTGGATCTCGGTCATCAGCGCCTTCGGCGGTCAGGTCTTCTACGACGAGGCCGTGGTGTTCGTCGAGGAGATTCGCGGCGAGGTCTACCAGTAGCGCGGTCGGCGGGCGCTCAACGGCGTGCGTCCGCCGACTGGCTCTTCACGGGCCCCAGCGACTTCTGCAGCAGCACGATGCCCAGCCAACGGTCGAACTTGTAGCCCACGCGTCCCATGGCGCCGGTCTGGCGGAAGCCGAACTTCTCGTGCAGTCGAATCGACGCGTCCGCGCCGCGGTCGGCGATCACCGCGATGATCTCCTTGACTCCCGCCTCGCGGGAGCGCTCCATCAGTTCCTCGAGAAGTGCCGTGCCGAGCCCCTTGCCGGTCGAGGCCGGCCCGAGGTAGATGGAGTTCTCGACGGTGTAGCGGTACGCCGCCTTCTCCTTCCACGGGTAGACGTAGGCGAAGCCGAGCACCTGGTCGGTCGGTGACACCGCCACGATGAAGGGGTACCCGAGCTTCTGCACGTGAGCGAACTTCGCGCGCAGGCCGCGCAGGGTCCACTTCTTCTCGTCGAAGGTCACGGTGCTGTTGGCGACGTAGTGGTTGTAGATCTCGCGAATGGACGGCAGATCTGCGTCGGTCGCGGGGCGCACGCTGAAGCTGAAGGTCGGCTCGGGCGGCGGGGCCGGGCGCAAGTGGCGCGGCAGTCGCCGACGCGGTTGATATTCCTCTTCCAGCACGCTGACAGACTACGTCGGCAGACGCCAGTCGATGCCCGGGGAACCCTGGGAGTCCAGCAGCTCGTTGACGCGACTGAAGGGGCGCGACCCGAAGAACCCGGCGTGCGCCGAGAGCGGGCTCGGGTGAGCGCTCGCCACGATCGGCACCCCCTCGAGCACCGGTGCGAGCGCCTGCGCCTGCCGCCCCCAGAGCACCGCGACGAGGGGGCCGCCGCGCTCGACGAGCGAGCGCACCGCGTGCTCGGTGACCTCCTCCCACCCGCGCCCGCGATGCGAGCCGCTCGCACCGGCGCGCACGGTGAGCACCCGGTTGAGCAGCAGCACGCCCTGACCCTGCCACGCTGAGAGGTCGCCGTGCTCGGCCGGAACGACCCCGAGGTCGTCGTGCAGCTCGCGGTAGATGTTGGCGAGGCTGCGCGGCAGCGGGCGCACCGAGCGCTCGACGGCGAAGCTCAGACCGATCGGGTGGCCGGGGGTCGGGTACGGGTCCTGACCGACGACGAGCACGCGTACGTCGGCGCGCGGGGCGGTGAACGCCCGCAGCACGGCGGGCCCCGCCGGCAGGTACGGGCGGCCCGCGGCGACCTCGGCCCTCAGCCATTGCCCGAGCTCCTCGATGCGACCGGCGACGGGGGCGAGAGCATCCGCCCAGTCCGCCGCCACGAGGTCGCTCAGCGGTCGGGGCGTGCTCATCCGATCACGCTAGCGGGCCGGGCGCCGACCTGAGGATGCCGCACGCTAGCATCGCGGAATGGCACAGCTGCTGCGCGGACGGTCTGGGGCGATCACTCTCGGGCTCGTGGGATACCTGTTCTTCGTCGAGTTCGTCAGCGGGGTGCTGCAGGGGTACTACATTCCGCTCATCCCCGACCTCGTCGAGTACTTAGGGATCCGCGACCCCGACTTCAACTGGTTCGAGGCGGCTCAGCTGCTGCTGAGCGCTCTCGTCGTGCCGATTCTCGCCAAGCTCGGCGACATGATCGGGCACAAGAAGGTGCTGCTGCTCTCGACCGTGCTCACGGCGGGAGCCAGCTGGTGGCTCGTGTTCGCGGCCGACTTCTGGAGCTTCCTCTTCGCGTGGGCGCTGCAGGGCTTCTATGTCGTGTGGCTACCGCTCGAGGTCGCCCTCATCTTCGACCGTGGCCGCAGCGAGAAGCGTGGCGCCTCGCAGACCCGTCGCGCTGCCGGGTTCCTCGTCGTCGCCCTCGAGGCGGGCGCCATCGCGGGAGCCCTCGGCGGCGGTCGCTTCTTCGAAGCGGTCGGCGGCAACGTCCCGCTCGCGCTGTCGGTGCCCGCCGCGGCGACGACGGTCGCGTTCTTCGCGATCCTCTTCGGCGTGCCCGAGTCGACGCCCATCCCCGGTCGACGCCTCGACACCGTCGGCTTCGTGCTGCTCACGATCGCGCTGCTGACCATCACGAGCGGCCTGACCTTCCTGCGCATCAACGGGCCGGAGGCCTGGTGGGTCTACCTCCTCATGGCCGTCGGGGTCCTGCTGCTCCTCCCCTTCGGCCGCTGGGTGCTGCGGCACCCCGACCCGGCGATCGACCTGCGCGTGCTGCGCCAGCCGTCGATGTGGCCCATCCAGCTCGTCGCGGGGCTGCTCGGCATCAGCATCCTCGGCGCGCAGGCCCCCCTGAGCCTGTATGCGGGCACCGACCCCGTCGTCGGCTACGGCCTGGGCCTCTCCTCCTCGGCGATCTCGAACATCATCGGCGCCTACCTCATCGCCATGATCGTCGGCGCGCTGCTCTTCCCCGTGCTGTCGAACCGCACGACCCCGCGCATCGCGCTCATCGTGGGCACGACCTTCATCGCCGTCGGGTACCTCATGTTCCTGCCCTTCAACGCGACGCCGCTGCAGGTGACCCTCAACATGGTCGTCGCCGGCATCGGGTCGGGAGCGCTTGTCGCGGCTCTCCCCGCCGCCGCCTCGGCCGCCGCGCCTCTCGGCCAGACCGGCATCGCTGCGGGCCTCACGAACACGACGAAGACGATCGGCGGCTCGTTCGCCTCCGCCGTCTTCGCCGTCGTCCTCATCTATGCAGGGGGCCAGGCCGCGCTCGAGACCGTGGGAACCTACGCGGGCTACCTCACGGTCTTCGCCATCTGCGGCGGCACGGCACTCGTGAGCGCGATCCTGCTACTCGCCGTGCCGAAGCTCGCCTTCAGCGACGAGGTCGTCGCGGGCGAGGCGGCGCCGGTCACTCCCCCGGCGCCTCGCGCGGCCACAGCGGACCCCGAATGAGCTTGTGCTGCGCGGCCTGCGCGACCGGGCGCATCGTGATCTCGTCGAGGTTGATGTGGCCGGGCAGGGCGAGCGACTGCGCGATGACGAGGGCGACATCGTCGGCCGTGAGGGGATGCTCGACCCCCTCGTAGAGCGCCGCAGCACGCTCGGCGTCCCCGCCGAGGCGATGCAGGGTGAACTCGTCGGTGCGCACCATGCCCGGGGCCACCTGCATGACCCGGATCGGCTCTCCCGCGAGTTCGAGGCGCAGCGTGTCCATGAGCATACGCAGGCCAGACTTGGATGCCGCGTAGCCGCCCCCGCCCTCGTAGGCGCGCTGCCCGGCGGTGGAGGTGACGGCGATCACGTCGGCGAACCCGCGCGCGCGGGCTCCCTCGCGCAGCAGCGGCAGCAGGGCGGCGGCGACGCGCTGGGCGCCGAGCACGTTGACCTCGAACATGCGCGCCCAGTCCGCGGGGTCGGCCTCCTCCACGGGGTCGACGCCGATCGCGAGGCCGGCGTTGAGCACGAGCGCGTCGAGCGGCTGGCCCGTCGCGGCGATGTCGTCGGCGAGCGCCGCCCGCAGGGCGACCACGTCGTCGTCGTGCGTGACGTCGACGACGCGCACGGAGCATCCGGTCTCCTCCGCGAGCGCCGCGAGGCGGTCTTCTCGGCGGGCCACGGCGAGCACCGACCATCCGGCGTCGCGCAGGCGGCGAACCGTCGCGGCGCCGATGCCTGAGCTCGCTCCGGTGATGACTGCGCGTCTGCTGTGCATGCACTCACGGTACCCCGCGAGCGGCGGCGTACCCTCGACGCCATGGGGGCTTCATCGACCGCGACCTCGCGCGTGCCCGTCTGGGACAACGCGCGGTTCGTCGCCATCACGTTCGTCGTCGTCGGCCACGGCATTCAGCGCTTTACCTACGACTCGGATGCCGGGCTCGTCGCGTACCTGTTCATCTACGCGTTCCACATGCCGCTCTTCGCGATCATCAGCGGGTACTTCTCGAAGTCGGGGCCGCCCACGGCTCGCCAGATGCGCCGCGTCATCACCGACATCCTCGTGCCCTACGTCATCTTCGAGTCGATCTGGACTCTCCTGCACTACGTCGTGGAGGGGCGCGTCTCCGTCAACCCGACGACGCCGTCGTGGACGCTGTGGTTCCTGCTCGCGCTCGGCATCTTCCGGCTGATCCTGCCCTACCTCGCGCTGCTGCGCTGGCCGCTCCTGTGGGCGGTCATCGCCTCGATCGGGGTCGGCTACTTCTCGAACGTCGACTCGACGTTCTCGCTCTCGCGCGCCATCGGCATCCTGCCCTTCTTCGTGCTCGGCTGGAAGCTGCGCGAGTGGCATCTCGTGGAGCGCTGGCGGGTCGCCGAGGCGCCCGCCGTGCTCGTGCGCATGGGAGCCCTCGCCGTGCTCGCCATCTGGGCGGCCGTGCTGTGGGCGTTCATCGACGTGTGGCGCGCGACCGACCTGCGCTTCTGGTTCTTCTACGACGACTCGTATGACGGGCTCGGTGAGGATCAGTGGTGGGCCGGTGCCGTGCGCCTGAGCCTTCTCGCGCTCGCCGTGCTGCTCTCGGCGTGCGTCTTCGTGCTCGTGCCGCGCCGTCAGCTCTTCTTCACGCCGCTCGGGCAGGCGACCATGTACGTCTACCTGCTGCACTCCTTCGTGCTCTACCCGATCCGGGAGTCGGGCATCATCGGGGACGAGATCACCGGGTGGCCCTGGCTGCTCGTCATGACGATCATCTCGATCGGCATCTCGTTCGCCCTCGCGAGCCCGTGGGTGCGGTGGGCGGCACGGCCGCTCGTCGAGCCGCGCCCGCGGTGGTTGCTCCACCGGGAGATCGACACGACCACGGGCCCCATGCGGCTCGGCCCGTCGCGCACTGACCCCACTGGGTCGCGGCGGGGCTGAGCGCAGTGCACGTTACGGCGTGTGTCGGGGCCCGTTGACCGCGGGCGCTCGTGGCCGTACCGTCACTGACACGTAGCGCTGACATGTACCGTCGGCACGTACCGCAGACCCGAGGGAGCTCCGCCATGTCCGACACCTGGAAGTTCGAAACGCAGCAGATTCACGCGGGGGCCCAGCCCGACCCGGTGACGAACGCGCGAGCGACCCCGGTCTACCGCACGACGGCGTACGTCTTCAACGACGCTGAGCATGCCAGGAACCTCTTCGCGCTCGCCGAGTTCGGCAACATCTACACGCGCATCCAGAACCCCACGCAGGATGTCGCCGAGCAGCGCATCGCCGCCCTCGAGGGCGGCACCGCGGCGCTCCTGCTGTCCTCGGGTCAGTCCGCGACCACCTACGCGGTGCTCAACATCGCGAACGCCGGCGACCACATCGTCTCCTCCTCGAGCGTCTACGGCGGCACGTACAACCTGTTCAAGTACACGCTCGCCAAGCTCGGCGTCGAGGTCACCTTCGTCGAGGACCAGGATGACGCAGAAGCGTGGCGCGCGGCGATCCGCCCGAACACGAAGCTCCTCTTCGGCGAGACGGTCGGCAACCCGAAGGTCAACATCCTCGACATCGAGAAGGTCGCCGGGGTCGCCCACGAGGCCGGGCTGCCGCTCATCGTCGACAACACCATCGCGACCCCGTACCTCATCCGCCCGCTCGAGCACGGCGCCGACATCGTCGTGCACTCGGCGACGAAGTTCCTCGGCGGTCACGGCACCGTCATCGGCGGGTTCATCGTCGATGGCGGAAAGTTCGCGTGGTCGAAGAACGTCGAGAAGTTCCCGGGCCTCACGGAGCCCGACCCCTCGTACCACGGCGCGAGCTACACGGGCGTGCTGGGCGACGGCATCGCCTACATCATCAAGGCGCGCGTGCAGCTGCTGCGCGACATCGGGTCGGCCATCTCGCCCGACAACGCCTGGCAGCTCATCCAGGGCATCGAGACGCTCAGCCTGCGCATCGAGCGCCACGTGCAGAACGCTCAGGCGGTGGCCGAGTGGTTGGAGAAGCACGACGACGTCGCGACGGTCGACTACTCGGGCCTCGCCTCGAGCCCCTGGTACGAGGCCGGCCAGAAGTACGCCCCGAAGGGCGTCGGCGCGGTGCTCTCCTTCGAGCTCAAGGGCGGCGTCGATGCGGGCCGCGCGCTCGTCGACAGCGTGAGCCTGTTCAGCCATGTCGCCAACATCGGCGACGTGCGCAGCCTCATCATCCACCCGGCCTCGACGACGCACTCGCAGCTCACGCCCGAGCAGCAGCTCTCCGCGGGCGTCACCCCCGGCCTCGTGCGCCTCTCCGTCGGGCTCGAGAACCTGGACGACATCGTTGGCGACCTCGAGTCGGGCTTCGCGGCCGCCCGCGCCGTCTCGACGGCGAGTTCCCGCTAGCTGCACCCCGTTTCGCACCGCGCCCGGTCTCGCGTCGTCATACGGCGGGTGGCCGGGCGCGACTGCGACAGAATGGTCTGAGCATGGACTGGCAGACGAGCGAAGACACGGTGCCCTCGGCGTTCATCACCGAGGCGAGCCGCCGCGCGCTGCGCGGCACACCTCCCACGACAGGCGCGTGGCGCGAGGGAGACGACCCCGGCGAGCGCCGCTTCGTCGACCTCGGGCCGCTCGAGCTCGAGTCGGGTCGCTCGCTGCCGCACGTGCGTCTCGCCTACGAGAGCTGGGGCGAGCTCGCCCCCGACCACTCGAACGTCGTGCTCGTGCCGCACGCGCTCACGGGCGACAGCCACCTCATGGGCCCTCCCGGCTCCGGCCACGCGACGGCGGGCTGGTGGGGCGGCATCGTCGGCCCCGGGCTCGCGATCGACACCGATCGCTGGTTCGTCCTCGCCCCGAACGTGCTCGGCGGCTGCCAGGGCTCGACCGGTCCGGCGTCGTTCAGCCCCGACGGCTCCGAGTGGGGCTCGCGCTTCCCGTACCTCACCATTCGCGACCAGGTGGCCGCGCAGCGCATGCTCGCCGATGCCCTCGGCATCGTGCGGTTCGCGGCGGTCATCGGCGGGTCGATGGGCGGCATGCACGCGCTCGAGTGGGCGGTGGAGCATCCTGATCGCGTCGCGCGCGTCGGTGTGCTCGCGGCGCCCGCGTTCTCGAATGCCGACCAGCTGGCCCTCAACTCGGTGCAGATCGAGGCGATTCGCATGGATCCGCTCTTCCGGGAGGGCGACTACTACGACGAGCCGGAGGGGCCATACCGCGGCCTGGCTCTCGCGCGGCGCATGGCCCTGCTCAACTACCGTTCGCCCGACGAGCTCAACGCGCGCTTCGAGCGCAGCTGGCAGGGCACGCTCGACCCGCTGGGCCACGGCGGCCGCTTCGCCGTGGAGAGCTACCTCGACTTCCACGGCAACAAGTTCACGCGCCGGTTCGACGCCAACAGCTACATCGCGCTCGTGGAGGCCATGAACTCGCACGACGTGACACGCGGGCGCGGGCCGCTCGCCGAGACGCTCGCGCGTGTGACCGCGACCTGCCTCGTACTCGGCATCGATAGCGACCGACTGTTCCCGGTCGAGACGCAGCACCTGCTCTCGGCGCACCTGCCGCGCACGATCCACGGCTCCGAGGCGGTCGTCATCAGCTCGCCGTTCGGGCACGACTCCTTCCTCATCGAGGACGACCTCGTGAGCCCGCACCTCGCCGAGCTGCTCGCGAGCTGACGTGCGCGGCCGGGCGGGCTTCCTGCGCGTCTCCGCGCTCGCGCTGCTCGTCGCCCTTCTCACCTCGTGCGCTCCCTCCGGGGGTGCCGACCCGCCCGAATCGCCGCCTCCCCCTGTCGGGCCTGCGTCGAGTGACGAGGTCGATCTCGTGGTGGAGGTCTACCGCACGCGCTTCGACCCCGAGCGCGGAACGATGCAGATCGCGGTGCACAATGCTGGTGCGACACCCCTCACGGTGGTGAGAGCGAGCCTCGACTCCCCCGCGCTCACTGCCCCGCTCACGCGCGACGACGAGACGACGATCCCCGCCGGAGCGACACGCGACCTGCCCGTGCTCCTCGAGGGCGCCCGCTGCCCCGCCCCCACGACCGCGGCACCGGATGCCCGGCTCGAGATCCTCCTCGCCGACGGCTCCCCCGCCGTCGTCGACGAGTCGACCATCGACCGGCTCGGGCAGTGGGCCGCGTGGCTCGCCGCGACGTGCGACGTGGCGGCCGTCGACGCCGAGGTGCAGTTGTCGCTGCGTCTCGCTCCGGAGCGCGACGTTCTCGACGCAGGGCCGAGCAGCGCGATCGGGCTCGACCTCGTGGCCGTCGGCACCGGGTCGGTCGGTGCCGACGCCGTGATCGAGTCGATCAGCGGAACCGTGCTGCTGAGCGTGGTCGACGGCGACGGGCAGCGGGGGTCGAGCATCCCGATCGATGTGCGCGTCTCGCCGGGCGCGCGCACATCGGTGCCCCTGACGGTGACGCCCGCACGATGCGACCCGCACGCGATCGCGGAGGACAAGCAGGGCACGCGGTTCCCCGTCACCGTGCGGCTCGACAGTGGCGCCGGGCCCGCGATCACCGTGATCGTCGCCGCCGACCCTGCCGTGCGCGCGGCGCTGTATGACGCGATCCGTCGAGCGTGCGGCCTCCCGGGTTGAACGGGCCGCTCCGATCGAACAGCGTGCGGCCTACCGGGCTGAGAGGCCCGCTGGTGCCAGACTGAGCGCGATGAGGTACGTCACCAGGGCGACGCCGCGATGATCGAGCGCGAGCGCAAGCTGCTGCTGCAGCGCGCGGCGCGCGCCTTCGGGCTGTGCGGCGTGCTGCTCGCGGGGCTCTGCCTCTCGCTGCCGGGGGTCGTCGACGCCGACGTGCTGCCGAGCGTGCTCATCCTGCTCATCGCCCAGGCCGGCGCGCTCGTCATGGTGGGGCGCAGCTCTCACCTCGGCTGGGTCGTGCTCACGATCCTGCTCGGCTTCGGCGCGCTCGCCCTCGCGCAACTGCCCTGGGGGCAGGGCTCCTCCCTCGCCCTCCCGCTCTCCCTCGCGCCGCTCGGTGCCGCGGGCCTCGCGGGCGTCGGCATGGTGCTGAGCGAGGGCACGGTGCGCTGGCTCGTGTGGGCTGCGGGAACCCTCGGCAGCAGCCTGCTCGTCGCCACCGCTGGCCCGACGGGCGGACTCATCTCGACCCCGGCCATCGCGACGCTCGCCTCCTGGGTCATCATGCTCATCATCGGCACCTGGGTCACCGTGGGAGTGGAGCGAGCCCTGCGCCGCATCGACGGCATCGGCCGCGCGCACACCGTCGAGCGGCAGGCGAGCGAGACGGAGGCCCAGCGGCGGCAGAGCGCGCGACTGCTGCACGACACCGTGCTCGCCACCCTCACCCTGCTCGCCCACTCGGGCGTCGGCGTCAGCGAGGAAGCCCTGCGCGAGCAAGCGGCGGAAGACGCACGGCTGCTGCGCCAGCTGCGCCTCGGCTCGACCCCCATGCCGCGATTCTCGGGCTCCTACAGCCTCGAACCCGTCGCCGAGACTCCGCTCGGCACGACCCTCGAGTCGGTCAAGAACCGCTTCGGCCGCATGGGGCTCGACGTGCGCTGGCACGGCACCGGCCAGGTGCTGCTGCCGAGCGACGTGCTCGACGCCTTCCTGCTCGCCCTCTCCGAGTCGCTTGAGAACGTGCGCCGCCACGCCGGCGTCGAGCACGCCGACGTCACGATCACGCAGACCGACGACTCCCTGCGCGCCGTCATCACCGACGCCGGGGTCGGCTTCTCGCCCGAAGAGATCGCCGCCTCCAGCCTCGGCTTCACCGAGTCGATCGTCGCCCGCCTGCGCGACGTCGGCGGCTCCGCGCGCGTCTTCTCCACCCCCGGCGCCGGCACGACCGTGATTCTGGAGGTGCCACGATGAGCAGCCACCAGCTGCCCGAAGAATCCACTCTCGGCGGGTCGGTGCGCCCCGCCGGCGCGCGATCCTCCAACCGCCGCGGCTCCCCCACCTCGACGCACGCATCCGCGCTCGGCTCCGGGTTCCTCGGCATCGGTGTCGCGATCATCGCCGCCCTGCAGTCGATGCTTGGCATCGCCCTGTTCATGTCGCGTGCCGGCGACTACCCGACCCTGCTGCCCGTCGTCGGAGCCTGGCTGCTGCTCATGGTCACGTTCCTTGGCCTCTCGATCACGATCTCCGCGACCGGGGAGCGGCTGCCCGACTGGCTCTACTTCTTCTTCCTCACCGCACTCGGCGCTGTCGTCTGGCTCGACTTCGTCGCGATCGCCCCGCTGCAGAACGTGGGCACCTACGCGACCGCCTCCATCTCGGCGGGCTTCGTGCTGCTCATCATCGTCACGCTGCGCGCGCAGTGGGAGGTGCTGCTCGCCACGGGCGCGCTCGCCGTGGCCTTCATCGTCGCGATCCTCACCACGACGCCCCTCACCCCCACGACGCTCCCAGCCCAGATGGTCGTCGTCGCGCTCGCGGTCGGCCCCGGACTCACGGGCGTGCTGCTCGTGAGCGGCTTCGAGAGGATGCTCAAGCGCGAGCTCGACCGCGTGCTCGTCCAGTCCACCGTGACCGCACCGCGTCTCGCCGTGGGCATGCTCGCCTCCGAGGAGCTCGCGCGGCTCGACCAGGATGCCGAAGAGCTGCTCGAGTCGGTCGCCACGGGCGAGGCCGCCCTGCCCCTGCCGCCCGCTCTGGCCTCGCGCGCCTCGGGGCTCGCGACCGAGCTGCGGCTGCACCTCATCGAGGGTCGACGCGAGACGTGGTTGTTCCACGCCGTCACCGAGTCGGAGCATCTGGGCCGCCGCGTCACGGTGAGCGACCCCGCCGCGCTCGCCGGTCTGCTCGACAGCACGCAGCGCGATGCGCTGCTCGCCGCGATCTGGCTGCTCGCCTCCGACCCCGCCTCGGGCGCACCGCCTCGCCTCATCGACGTCGCTCTGGGCCCCCTCGCCTCACCCGACCCGGATCGCACCTCCGAGCTGCAGGAGACGATCATCCCGATCGCGCTCTCCGTAGCGGGCGTCAAACGAAATCGCGTCGACCCCGGTGTGTGGGAGGCCCTCGACCGGGTCGGGCGATACAGTGACAGCACGGCGAACGGCAGGTTCCGCATCGAGCTCGACTGCTCGGTCGAGAACCCGGTCGACGTAGCGCGACCCAGCTGAGCTATGCAGGAGGAACCGATGGCAGCGACGGACACCCCCATTCGACTGGCTCTGGTCGACGACCACCGTATGCTGCTCGGGGCACTCACCGAGTGGATTCGCCAGGCAGCGGACGACATCGACATGGTCGCCGCGGTCGCCACCTGGCCCGACCTGCTCTCGCACCCAGCCTTCCCCGTCGATGTCGTGCTGCTCGACCTCGACCTCAAAGACAACATCCCCGTCTCGCTCAAGATTCAGACCCTCAAGTCGACCGGCGTGCGCGTCGTGCTCATGAGCACCTACAGCGAGCCCAACGTCGTGCGCGAGGCCCTCAACGCCGGCGCGCTCGGCTACCTCGTCAAGAGCGAGGACGCGGGCATGATCGTTGAGGCGATCCGCGCCGCCCATGCGGGCGAGTCGTTCATCTCCGCCGAGCTCGACCTCGCGCTCAACGCCGCCGATGTCGGCGGGTCACCCCGCCTGAGCGCGCAGGAGCGCCGCGTCATGGCCCTCTACGGCGCCGGAGAGCCGGTCAAGTCGGTCGCGTACCAGCTCGGCATCTCGGAGGAGACGGCGAAGAGCTACCTCAAGCGCATCCGCGAGAAGTACCGCATCGCGGGCATCGACGTCGGCACCAAGGTGGGCTTGCGCAAGCAGGCGATCAACGACGGCATCCTCGTCGACGCCCCGGGCGGAGGCGGCGGGCTCTAGCCGTCGCTCTCGCTCTAGCCCGCAGCATTGCGCGAGCGGGGTCGCGCGTCGTGGCCGGCGAGACGTGGTCGGTCTCTCTATCCGCACACGTGACGTGTCCCGCGGTCGAGAGCCGCGATGTCCGCCAGACCGACACAGTGCAACGACACGCCGAAGTGCGAACGGGAAACGCCGCACCTCTCAGCGCGCTGTCGGTCTCGCAGACACCCCCACCCCGTGACCAGCACCACAACGCCGAGGCTGCGGCCCCACTCCGGGGCTAGAGGGTCACGCGCGCGACTCGCCCTGCGCGTCGAGCGCGGCCTCGAGCCGCTGCACCTTGCCGTCGAGCTCGCCGGTGTGCCCCGGCCGGTAGTCGGCCTTGAGTACCAGCGAGACCCGCGTGCCGTGCTCCGCCACGGCGAGGGTCGCGCGCTTAACGACCTCCATGACCTCGTCCCACTCCCCCTCGATCTCGGTGAACATCGAGGAGGTGCGGTTGGGCAGACCGGAGTCGCGCACGATGCGCACGGCCGCCGCGACGGCGTCGTGCACCGAATCCGACGACGTACCGCCCGAGGGGGCGACCGAGAACGCGACGATCATGAGGATGCTCCTTCCGTGAGCTTGCGGGAATCGTACGCGCCCGACCGGCGCGGGTCGCGCAGCAGGCCCGCCAGACGCGAGACGGCCCACGCCCACAAGGCCAGGTAGAGCAGGTTGCGCACGGTGAGCACGAGCACGAGCACCGGGTCGAGCGCGAGCAGCCGCTCGTAGAGCACGGGGTACACGACCTGGGTCGAGGCCGCGATCGCCAGTGCGAGGACAGCGGGCACGACGAACGACTCGCCCCCTCGCCGCTGCAGCAGGAGACCCAGGATGACCGGCACGACGACCCACGAGACGAGCTGCGGCGACCCCACCTTGTTGACGAGCACGAGCGACATGACGAGGGCGAGTGCGAGCACGGGCAGCAGCCTCGCCTCGGAGACCCCGCGTCGCACCGCGAGCACCCCGAGCACGGCGACCGCGATCACGACCAGGGCCAGGACGGGCGTCGTGAGCGCCGCGGTGAGATCGGTGCCAGCGCCGAGGACCTGGAAGGTCAGCAGCGCCGGATCGTACGCGACCTGCGCACCGCCCTGCCCCGCGACAGCGGCCCACAGCCACGGCGTCGCGACGGGCGATTCGACCTGCAGCCCGCGCGCACTCTGCTCGGTGACCGCGCTGAACAGCGCGGCTCCCGCGCCCAGCACGAGCCCCACGCCCACGACGGCGAGACTCACGACGACCGCTCCCACGAGCACCGAGACCCGTCTCCGCACGGCGATAAGCGCTGCAACGAGCAGTGCCGCGGGCCACACCTTCACCCAGGCGCCGACCGCGAGCAGGGCACCCGCCCAGCGGGGGTGGTCGGGCAGCAGCACCACGGCCACGATCCCGAGCGCGACCGTCACGGCGTCGATGCGGCCGAGCGCGATGGGCCCGAGCAGCAGGAGGAAGAGCATCCAGCCCGCGGCGATCGCGGCACGCGACGCGGGCACGATCGCCCGAGCGCCCAGAAGGGCGAGGAATGCCGCGGCGTGGAGAGCCGTCACCATGCCGAGCCACACCGTGCCGTACCACTCGGGCCCCGCCGCGTAGGCGGCAAGCATCGGCACGAGTGCGAGCAGCGGGTAGACCCACGAGGTGTCGATGCCCACCCACTGGCCGTCGAGAAGGCCCCGCTCGACCCAGAACGGGTAGACGTACAGGACGTCGCCGAACGGCTGGCCGGGCCCGATCAGATTCAGGATGCCCAGCCAGGCATGTACGAGGGCGAACAGCACCCACAGCACGAGAGCGCGCCGCCCGAGCGCGAGGAATCGTGCGGTGGGCGGCATGCTCGCCAGCGTAGTGCCGGTCTCGGAGCGACGGCGCTCGTGCGCTCAGACCGGCAGGACGCAGGTGCTCGGGTCCGCAGCCCCCAGGCGCTATGCGCGCAGCACGAGCAGTTCGGCGATCACCAGGCCCAGACGGCCGCACAGGTCGAGCACCGTGAAGGGGCCACCTCCGGAGGCGGCTCGCGCGGCGCGACCGTGCAGCACCGCGGCGGTTGCCGCGAGCGGGCCGAGCAGGCTCGGGTCGTCGAGCACGGCGCGGGAGTGAGTCGCGAGGAGCGCCCCGAGGATGCCCGCAAGAGCGTCGCCGGCCCCCGCGGTCGCCAGCCATGCGGGCGCCTGCTCCACGTGCATGGGCGCACCGGTCGGCCCCACGACCGTCGTGCGGTAGCCCTTGAGCAGCACGGTCGCGCCGTAACGCTGCGCGGCCGTGCGCGCACTGGCGAGCGGTTCAGCCTCGACGCTCGCCCGGTCGACCCCGAGCAGCCGCGCGAGCTCGCCCGCGTGGGGCGTGAGCACCATGGGGCCGGCGCGGCCCTCCGCCTGTGCGAGCGCTCCCGCGTCGAGCACGAGCGGCAGTCCGCTGCTCAGCGCCCGCTCGACGTGCTCGGTCACCTCGGGGTCTGCCCCGCCGTCCTCGTCGGGCCTCGGCATGCCCGACCCGAGCAGCCACGCCTGCACGCGACCGGGCGCGGTGACGACCTCGGGCCGACGGTGCAGCACGAACTCGGCGGCCCGGGTCGGGCCCAGGTAGCGCAGCATGCCGACGCCCGTGCGCAGCGCCGCCTCGACGGTGAGCACGGCGGCACCGGGATACACGGCGCTGCCGCTGACGACCCCGAGAACGCCGCGGGAGTACTTGTCGTCGGTCGGCCCCGGCTCGGCGAGGTGATCGGCGGCCTCGCGCAACCCGAACTCGACGCTGTCCACGCTCGCCGCGCCCTGCTCAGCTGTGCTCATCGAGCCCTCCGTGGTCATCGCGCCACCCTATCGAGCACGCGCGGGGCGCTGCGCGGGAATGCACCCCCTCTCCGTGCGCTTGGATGAGAGTGTGACCTCCGCTCTCTTCAACCCCATGACCCTCCGCTCGCTCACGATGCGCAACCGACTCTGGGTGGCCCCGCTCTGCCAGTACTCCGTCACCGAGGCCGATGGCGTGCCGACCGACTGGCACCTCGCCCACCTGGGTTCCTTCGCACGCGGCGGCGCGGGCCTCGTCATGGCGGAGGCCACCGCTGTGACGCCCGAGGGCCGCATCAGCCCGCACGACACGGGCATCTGGGCCGACGACCAGCGCGAGGCCTGGCGCCGCATCGTGCAGTTCGTGCACTCGCAGGGCGCCGCCGCGGGCCTGCAGCTCGCGCACGCGGGGCGCAAGGCCTCCGTGTACCCCGAGTGGGGCGAGACCACGGAGGGGCACTCCGGCAGCGGCACCATGCCGGTCGAGCAGGGCGGCTGGCAGACCGTCTCGGCCTCGCCGATCGCCTTCGAGGGCTATGAACCGCCGGTCTCGTTGGACGCGCAAGGCATCGAGGATGTTCGGCTCGCCTTCATCGCGGCCGCCCGCCGCGCCGTCGACGCTGGCTTCGACCTCGTCGAGGTGCACGCCGCCCACGGGTACCTCCTGCACCAGTTCCTCTCCCCCCTCTCCAACGAGCGCGCCGACGAGTGGGGCGGCAGCCTCGAGAACCGTGCGCGGCTGCTGCTCGACATCGTGCGCGGCGTGCGCGCCGAGGTCGGCCCCGACCTGCCCGTGCTCGTGCGCTTCTCGGGCACCGACTGGACGGAGGGCGGCTGGGACGAGCAGCAGACCGCAACGGTCGCCGCGTGGGCGCTCGAGGCGGGCGCGGACCTGTTCGACATCTCGAGCGGCGGCCTCGTGCGGGCCCGCATTCCCGTCGGCCCCGGCTACCAGGTTCCCCTCGCCGAGCACGTGCGCACCGCGGGCGGAGTGCTCGTGAACGCCGTGGGGCTCATCACCGACGCCGAGCAGGCCGAGCACATCGTGGCGAGCGGCCAGGCTGACGCGGTCATGATGGGGCGCGAGTGGATGCGCGACCCGCACGCGGGCATGCGCTTCGCGCAGCAGCTCGGCGTCGAGGACGCCCTGGCGCCCTGGCCGCCGCAGTACGAGCGCGCGCGGCCCTACCCGGCCGACTAGCTGTACTCGGTCAGCAGGTTGGTGACACTTCTGTAGGGAGAAGGCCTCCAACATTGGTGGTGTTCAACGTCACCGAAGTGGAGGCCTTCTCTATGACCCACCGTAATGCGCGGCTCACTCCTC
>Ga0316203_1000722_pt1 | contig 33469 bp, 24 predicted proteins | sample 6monrhotite_MG_FD_204940 | JGI IMG/M metagenome (GOLD analysis project Ga0316203, IMG submission 204940) | Microbial mat bacterial communities from mineral coupon in-situ incubated in ocean water Damariscotta River, Maine, United States -... | ecosystem: Environmental > Aquatic > Marine >... | reverse complement strand
AGATAGGGCCATTCGCCGGTAAGTGAGAAGGGTGATTGATTATCCTGTTGTGTGATCTGGCCTGTGATCTCACCTTGCAGATCGATCTCCAGTTGACCGTTATAATGCTGCTCCAGTCGTAAAAGGCTGACAGGTTTGATGATTGTTTTCATTTCGTGAATCCTGAAACGGCTTTCTAATCGTTTGAATGCATATGACGTGATCCCGGGGTCTTTAAGGCCAAGCCTCTCAGCAAGTGAACTGGCTTTAGCCTGCTGATGCCATTGACCACTGTAAATCAGGATATCTCCATTGGTTTGTTGCCAGTCAGAGGCATTTGTTTCAGGGATGGTGCCGTGCAGTTCAAGGTTGGCATGCAGGATACCTTTTAATTCCCCCTCTAGCAGATGTTGCAGGCCTTTGAGTTTCTCCAGTTGAATATCCTTGAGTTTTACCTTGCCATGAATGATCAGGTTATCTTCTCCGGGCTGAAAGCTAAGGCTGCGTGCACTTAGAGATCCTCCTGCAATGGAGCTGTTCAGGTCTTTGAGCTTGAGCACACCCTTCTTCAAGAGATAATCAGTCTTGATGCCTCCCCAGTTGTTGTGAATCAGGTCTACAGTCGCAAGTTCAACTTTCCCGTTAATGATCATATCCTTCCAGATTCCGGGCAGTGTTGGAGTCTGGCTCCAGTCTATCTGAGCAGAAATGACATCAATGGTTCCATGCTTGTCAGCAAAGGAGAGCTCTCCTTTCAGTTCCGCCAGGCCGTAAAGACCATCAAAGAGCAGACGTTGGCTACTGAAGCGTCCGTTATCGGCTTGAATGAGGCCATTGGCATCCCAGTGCTCTGTTCCAAAGTTCTGCAGGCGCCACTGACCGCTGGCGTCCTTTAACCATGGTATTGGGCTTTGCTCATGCCTGGAAAAAATGCCCTCGCCTTCGATATGCCCTCGGTAGAGTGATAACGATTCTGGCAGTGTAATTGACTGCTCTTTTAACTGGTCAAAATTTACGGCTACATTTTTCAGTTTGAGTGTATCTTGCTGCTTTTCTGCAGTGGCCCATTGAAGTAGACCGATAGTTGATGAGCCTAGTTGGCAATCATTGAGTTTGAGGTGGGAGAGGGTGCTTGCTTGCCAGAGAAACTCTCCATGACATGTTGCCTGAGCACCCTCAGGTTTTTTAAATCCTGTAGAATAGGCCACACTGGCTGCACCCGCATCCAGATTGATTTGCAGGGATTTTTTCTGCGAGTTCTGTTGCAGTTGTAGCTCACCGTTAAGCGTACCTGTTGCGATCAGTCGCGGATCGATATCCAGAGAAGCGAACATCAGGTTGGCCAGAGGTTGCCAGAGACTTGCATCTACCTCCCGGGCAGAGATGGACATGTGTTTTTGCCCTGATGTAGACTGACTGCTTTCAATATCCATACTGCCGTCAATACCAGGGGCGGTAAGGGATGCTGTGGCCTGCCATGATGAGGTATCTCCGGCGATGTTGCTTGTAGAAAGTTGTAATTCTGGCAGCTCGATTATGCCTTCGTTAAAATGATAGCTACCCTGTTCAAGGTTAAATCCAATCTCTCCCTGCCATGACGTGTCATTCCAGCTAATGTTTGCATTGAGATCAGTCTCACCGGATAGCTGACGATGAAATGTAATGCCTTCCGGTATCAGGCTGGACCAGGATTCGAATTCAATGTTTTCAGCTTTAAGCTGAGTGCTACAGTTTTGTTCCCGGCACTCACCATCAATAGCCATGACCGCGCTATTACTCAGGTGGATGAAGCTATCCTGCCATTGTAGCAGTCCCTCTGTGGGGTGGCTGAGCTTGCCACGTATTTTTATCGGTGTTTTATTACCTTTTGTGAGTAGTTTGAGTTCACCGAATACAGCCCAGTCATTTTGGTCGTTGATATCCAGTGTTAACGAGCTACTTAGAGTACTCTTATCATGATGGATGAATTTATGCAGGGATGGAGGTAAAAAAGGCTGAATTCTGGCAAGTGGAATCTGCTCCAGTTTCAACTTACCAAAGCCGTTTTTAATCACACCTGCATGAAAGTTCAGTCGACCATGGCCACTAACAGACTGATCTCCCCGTTGTGCCTGCAATTCCCACTTTGTTTCATGGTTGGCACCGATATCCCGAAGTTCAAGGTGCAGGTCGTTGAGTATCTCATGCTCATCATCAGTTTGAACAGTTGATCGTATCAGGTGGATGCGCTCAACAGGCAGAGCAGAGATCGCCGTTGAGGTTAGTTGCATGGATTGTGGCTGTATCGTTATCAGGGCATCGTGGATATCGAGTGCTTCGACTTCAATTTTACCCAGCAGTAGTGGTAGCAGGTGCAGGGATACATTGATGTGGCCTGCCTGCATGGCAAAACTTGCTGACTCCATGGATGCCTGATCAAGTTTCAGGCCGATGCCATGCATGAACGTCAGAGAGGCTTTTTCCATTTTCAACGAGCTTTCGCTGAATTGAAACAGCTCCTGCTCCAGTTTGGCGTTGATAGATTCAGTGTCGAGCCTGAACAGAAGTAGTGTGACTAACATGAGCAGGGCTGCGCCGACAATTAGAGTCCTGCGCAGCCCTTTACTCATTGTTATGCTGATCAGCCTTTGAGCAGTTCTTTCAGACGCTGATTCACCATGCCGGGATTAGCTGTTCCGCGAGATGCTTTCATTACCTGACCGACAAAGAAGCCCATCAGTTTATCTTTACCACCACGGTAGCCTTCCACCTGTGCAGGATTGGCATCCATCACCTCTTTGATGATGGCATCAATCGCACCACTGTCGCTAACCTGTTTCAGACCTTTGGCCTCAATAATGGCATCAGCGCTGTCATCTGACTCCATCATGGCATCAAGCACATCTTTTGCAGCCTTGCCTGATATGGAGTTATCATGAATACGATCCAGTAGTTCAGCCAAACGTGCGGCTGAAACAGGAGATTCGGAGAGACCTTTGCCAGCTTCATTCAGACGGCCAAGCAGTTCATTGGCCATCCAGTTGGCACAGCGTTTTGGATCTGCAGGATGCGCTGCCACCAGCGATTCATACCATGCTGCTACTTCACGTGTCTGGCTTAAGACATCGGCATCGTACGAGGAGAGGCCGAATTCGATTTCAAAACGCTTGCGCAGCTGGCCCGGCAGTTCAGGCATACCTGCTTTGATGGCATCCACTTCCTGCTGTGAAACCCGCAGGGGCGGGAGATCAGGTTCCGGGAAGTAGCGGTAATCGTGCGCTTCTTCCTTGCTACGCATGGAGCGTGATTCAGATTTTACCGAATCCCACAGGCGTGATTCCTGAACGACCTTGCCACCATCTTCAATAATTTCGATCTGACGCAATACTTCAAAGTCGACGGCTTGCTTGATAAAGCGGAATGAGTTCATGTTTTTCATTTCAGTACGTGTGCCTAATGGTTCACCGGGACGGCGCACGGATACATTGGCATCACAGCGGAACTGACCTTTTTCCATGTCGGCACCGGAAACACCAAGAAAGCGGATCAGCTGGTGCAGCTGTTTGAGGTAGGCGATCGCTTCATCTGCAGAGCGCATATCAGGTTCTGATACGATCTCCATCAACGGTACACCGGATCGATTCAGATCGATATGGGATACCGCATCAAGCCCTTCATGCATGGACTTTCCTGCATCCTCTTCCATGTGGATGCGGGTGACACCCAGGCGTTTTTCACCACCGTCTTTGGTCGGAATATCAATGTAGCCGCCTTCGACAATCGGCACGGCAAACTGGGAGATCTGATAACCCTTGGGCAGATCAGGGTAGAAATAGTTCTTACGATCAAATTTCGATTCCAGATTGATATCCGCATTGATAGCCAAACCGGTAAGGATGGTTTTATCAACAGCAACCGTATTGAGTACCGGTAGTTGGCCGGGCATGCCGAGACAAACCGGGCAGGTCTGGGTATTCGGTTCTGCACCGAATTGGGTAGAACAGCCACAGAAGGCCTTGGTGGCAGTGTTGAGCTGACAGTGTACTTCCAGTCCGATAACGACTTCCCAACTCATGATTCACCTCCAAAAGCTGCAGGAGATCGGGTGCTCCAGTCTGTTGCTCCTTCATATGCTGCTGCGGCTGAGAGAATGGCATCTTCACGCCAGGCAGGGCCAATCCACTGCAGACCAACCGGCAGGTTCTGGGCGAATCCGCACGGCTGAGACAGTCCCGGCAGACCTGCCAGATTCACTGCGATGGTGAAGATATCTGAGAGATACATGGTCAGCGGATCATCTGTTTTCTCACCCAGTTTAAAGGCGGGAATAGGTGACGTTGGTGTGGCAATCACATCAACCTGTTCAAAGGCTGTGATGAAATCCTGCTGTACGAGTGTACGTACCTGCTGTGCTTTGAGGTAATAAGCATCGTAATATCCGGAAGAGAGTGCAAATGCACCGGTGAGGATGCGACGTTTTACTTCTGAGCCGAAACCTTCATCACGTGAGCGGGTATACATATCCAGCAGATCCTCAGGATCTTCACAGCGGTGGCCGAAACGTACGCTGTCATAACGGGAAAGATTGGCTGAAGCTTCAGAAGGTGCGATCACATAATAGGCTGCGACGGCATGCTCTGTGTTGGGCAGGCTGATGTCGACAATTTCTGCGCCCAGCTCTTCACACTTTTTCAGTGCAGCTTCAACTGATGCGCGAACTTCTGCATCCATGCCATCAACAAAATACTCTTTTGGACGACCGATTCTCAAGCCTTTCATATCCTGCGCTTCACAAGCAGCAAGCCAGTCGACCTCTGGTGCATCAGACACTGAGGTTGCATCGGCTGAATCGTGACCGGAAATGGCAGCTGTGATCATGGCGGCATCTTTGACCGAACGGGTCATAGGTCCTGCCTGATCCAGTGAGGAAGCGAATGCGATGATACCGCGACGTGATACGCGACCATAAGTCGGTTTCAGACCGGTAATGCCGGTAATAGCGGCTGGCTGACGGATGGAGCCACCGGTATCTGTACCAAGAGCGGCAGGGGCCAGTGCTGCTGCAACTGCAGCTGCAGAGCCACCGGAAGAACCACCCGGAATGCAATCGGTATCCCACGGGTTACGGCAGGGGCCAAAGGCCGAGGTTTCATTGGATGAGCCCATGGCGAACTCATCCATATTGGTTTTACCCACCAGTACAGCACCGGCTTCTTTCAGCTTGGTGATGACGTGTGCGTCATAAGGTGCATGAAAATCTTTCAGGATATTCGAGCAGCACTGGGTCGGGCCATCTTGTGTGCAGAAGATATCCTTCACAGCGATAGGAAGCCCTTCCAGAGGGCGCGCATCATGCTCGCTGCGGTATTTATCGGAGGCTTCAGCCTGCGCCAGCACATGTGCCGGATCGATATGTACAAAAGCATTCAGCTCATCGTTAAATGCAGCGATGCGCTCCAGATAAAGCTTGGCAACTGCTACTGCTGTGGTCTCACCACTATTTAAACGGGTTTGGATGTCAGATAATGAAGAATATGGCATGATTTATTCGATCACCTTCGGCACAACGTAAAGGCCGGATTCAGTTTTTGGAGCTGGAGCTTGCAGCTCTTCGCGACGGTTGCTGTTGGTCACCACATTGGCGCGCAGTGGCATGGCGGCATCATGTGGATGTGCAGTAGGAGCTACACCTTCGGTGTTCACTGCAGCAAGCTGATCCACATATCCGAGAATATTCGATAACTGGGGGCCAAGTTCTGCGGCTTCCTCATCAGTCAGGCGAATGCGGGATAACATCGCCACTTTTCTTACATCTATGTCCATAGTTCAGCCTCTTCACCTGTCTTGTTCACAAAAGCAGGTAGATAAAATCGCTGCGAAGCATAGCCATATTCTGCTTTTTACTCCACCGTAAACAGCGCTTTTTTCTGCCGGTATAGGTGAATATCATCTATCCGGTTATCATCTTTGCATGGTTTACCATTCTGGAGCTACTCAGCGCATTTTGAAACTGTTTGTCCTCTCTCTTCTGTTGCTCTCCTGCACAGCTGCGGTACAGCTTCCAAAATTATCTCCGGATGCAGTGATTCTCACCTTTGGTGATAGCCTGACCTATGGCACAGGCGTGAAGGTGGGGCAGGCTTATCCTTCTGTCCTCACTGCACTAACAGGTCGTGAAGTGGTTAATGCAGGCATACCGGGAGAGGTGACAAAAGAGGGGCTGGCGCGATTGCCAGCTCTGCTTGATGAAGTGCGGCCCGAGCTGGTCATCATCTGTCACGGTGGTAATGATATGCTACGCCGTCAATCAATGGGGGCAGTAGCAAGGAACCTGCGCGCCATGATTGAACTGGTTCAGGCCCGAGGGATTGCTGTTGTCCTGATCGCTCTGCCTGATCTGGGTATTTTTCTCTCACCACCATCTTTCTACCGGGATCTGGGTGCGACGTTAAAAGTGCCGGTTGAAGAGGATGTTATATCTGAAATACTGGCGAATCCGGGTTTGAAATCGGATCAAATCCACCCCAACTCAGAGGGCTACCGCATGATGGCCGAAGCGGTTTATCAACGATTACTAGAGGCGGGAGCCCTGTAAGGTTTTTTCGGGAATCTTCAAATTCAACATCATTTTTTCTCACATTTGTCCCCCGTTTGGGGGACATACAAAGTATATTTCTACGTTAAACTATCGCGCTGATAAATCTGTCTCGAATTGGAATGGATGTCTGGTTGATTCTTGGAGAAGCATCGTACAGTGATGATATCAGTATAAAAATGAGGCCAAGGGGGGCTACTCTGGTTTCAATTTATACTGCAATGGTTGTTTGCACAGCGTTAGGAACCCTGTTTGTGGCAGCATGATTTGTAGTGCATGGCATTCACACTATTGCATCACATGTAACAACGGTGAGTAAGCATAGACCACGAAATATATATGAAGGAGTCTGACTTGAATCGATTAAAACTTCTAACAATCAACCTGACCCTGTTGGGGGCTGCATTTTTATTCAGCATTCCCGGATATGGCAGTGTGACGGCGGGTGATATTACCGGTGGGGCTAAAGCACCACATGTTAATATAGCTATATTTCATAAGTTGCATGGCCATGACGCTTATATATATCCGGAGAGAATTAAAGCGCGTGATATTCTTGGCGCGACTAAAGGCGAGGCTCAGTTCATATCGATCAATCATACGGCAGGCCTGAAAGACGGTGATGTGGTATCCATTTCCAATGATGTACTGCGCAGCTCTGAAGACTCATTTCAAGATTTTGGGGTGAATTGCCGACTGGCTATACATGTGAAAGGCACGGTAACAAGTATTTCAGGTTTATGTGAGATGTTAATGGTGGATCAGGATGGACGGGAAATTGCGCACTCCGGTTTAGTAAAGTCTGTTGATCTAAAAGCCGGACAGAACTGGGTGCTGGTGTATAACGATAAAGAAGACGGTATAGCTGTCTATGTGGAGATGAATATCGGCATGGAGTGATTTGCTGCTGTTAATACATACGGCTTAAGCATGGGATCAAGGGTATTGGAAAAGTGAGGTGTAATAATGCAACATGTGATGAAAATAACAGTTCTGGGCATGATGATGGCAGTCGCTACTACAGTAGTTCCGACATACAATCAGGGCACATTTTCTATAGCACAAGCCGAAGCTTCCAATGACTTTGAGCAAAATATAACAAGCATTGAAGATCGCATGCATATGTTGAACCTTGTGCTCAAACGCCTGCTCAAGACCTTTAAAAAGGCTAAAAAGAACCATCAGCTCATGCTGAAACAGGGCATGGATGAATCGGATATCAATCAAATTGAGAAAGCCTATAAGGTCAAAGTAGACAGGATGGTTAATGATGCAGTTACTCAAATCAATAACATTTAGGTTCCTGTCACAGGAGAAAAGGTAGCGGGACCAGGAGTTGAGTTTGTAGTTTCTTGAATCACAGTTGCTCCCATTCGTCACTTATTTGGAACTTACAAACACTTTCTAATCAATGGGATCAGATTCGGTAGAATAGGTAAAATAGTCTAAGTGGTAACGGTCTGGCTCCTTTAGTCTTCTGAACAAGAAATGCTTCCACGCAGATAAAAGTAAATTGCAGGTAGCCGCTGGCTGGTCTATAAAAAAGATACACGTTTGAATACAGGGGGTGTGTATGAAGCGCGTATCTCTTATTCTTCTTGGATTACTATTTACACTATGGGCTATGCCTGTGCAGGCATTTGATCACAATCACAAGCTGTGGCAGGCAGAGCTTGGTAAGTATGTTGAAAATGGCTATGTCCATTATGGTGCATGGAAACGTAACAGAGCCAACCTTGATCGATATCGTAAACAACTGGAGTCGGTGAGCATGCATGAGACTGCCAGCTGGAGTCCAATGCAGCGTCATGCATTCTGGATTAATGCCTATAATGCACTGGTTGTTACGGTTATTCTGGATAACTATCCATTTAAGTTGGGATCCAAAGTTGTTTCAATTCGTGATATGTATAACAATCTACACTGGACTATTGCCGGTCAGGAAGTGTCATTGGACAGCATCCGGGATCATATACTCAGAAAAACAGAGATCAGGTACGATTTCATCTCTGATATAGCCGGGCGCAATACACAAATGAGGGTTGGAACTGATCAGCGAGTATTGCTGAGCCTGTGCGATGCTACAATCACCTCTGCGCCACTGCGTTCGGAGGCCTATGCCGCCAGACGTTTAAATAAGCAGCTGGAAGATCAGACACGAAAAGTCATTCGAAATAAGGACTATATTGAAGTGGTTGTGGGCCGAAAAACTATTGTTGCCGGTAATTACTTTAAGGTGTTCAAGAAAGACTTTGGTAGTTACCCTGAGTATCCGGCACTGTTTGAAAAGTCATCCTCCAGAGATCGAGGGTTATTGCGTTTCATTTTCCATTATCTACCACGTGATGTTCAGAACGGCATTCTGTCTCAACAGAAGTCACCATGGCGATTTAATTTTCAGTCCGGTAACAGGTCTCTCAATGGCGGAGAATAAGACGACAGGCAGCTTACTTGTTTAAACGTTTCCAGTATCCGGTGTAGCAATAAGGTAACGTATGCCAATAAATATGATTACTTCGTATGCGTAATAACCCATTCGCCTATATCACTGTAAACAGGCATGGGATCAAATGGGGTGCGATGTTTGAAAGGGTTTAGCCAGAAATTGCGGAAAATCAGTTCATAGTGGTCGCAGGGCAGGGTGGTGACGTGATCGCCCCACTGAGCCGAAACAACGGAAACCTGAGCATCGTTATCCCCCTCCTGTTGTTGAATGTAGCGTGCATAAGGCCGGACTATCCAAGGTTGCTCTTCAAGTTTCCGAGTGGCGCTATAGCTACGATAAATGATGTCGGAAGAATCAGGTGTTGAGGCATTGAATTGTCGCAGGTTTTCCCTGGTCAGGGATCGGACGCCTGCAAAAAGTCTGAAAGGGGAGAGGTGGCTGCATATGTGGTCTGCGGCCGGAGAGCCTCTGTGCGGTGTAACCAGTGTGGTCAGGCTGGTTACTTTTTCATTGCCACCCAGATGACTGATCCAGTAACGCGCATCCAGCCCACCCATGGAGTGGGCAACCAGATGTAGATCTCCCGGCTCATCTTTGAGCTGATCTGCAAGTGATTGAGCTCTCTGCTCGATACTGCCAGCCCAGGGCAGGCAAGGGGTGATTACGCGCAGCCCCATGGATTCATAAAGTGCGCGCACACCATTGAAATATTCAAACCATAATATTTTGCTAAAGCCGAACAGGCCGTGAATTAACACGACTGTGGGCTGTTGGTTCATTGCTTTTTGTTATGAATCTTGAGCAGGGAAAGCTGAGGTGATTGTGGGCCTTCAATCGGCACAGGGTATTCACCGGAGAAGCAGGCATCACAATGCATGCTGCGTGGTTTGCCTACAGCGGTGTACATGCCGTCAAAGCTGACAAATGCCAGTGAATCGGCACCGATGGCTTTGCGCATCTCTTCCAGATCCATTTTATTGGCCATCAGCTCTGCTGCATCTGGAGTGTCCACACCATAGAAACATGAGTGTTTGGTTGGCGGGCTGGAAATACGCATGTGTACTTCAGCAGCGCCTGCTGCTCTTACCATCTCGACAATCTTGCGGCTGGTTGTGCCGCGAACAATGGAATCATCCACCAGTACAACGCGCTTACCTTCAATCAAGTGACGGTTCGGGTTCAGTTTGAGTTTAACACCAAAGTTACGAATCGACTGTTTAGGTTCGATAAAAGTACGGCCAACATAATGGTTGCGGATCAGGCCCATCTGGAAAGGGATGCCGGAAGCTTCAGCATAACCCATGGCCGGTGCGACTCCGGAATCGGGTACAGGTACGACAACATCAGCTTCGGCCGGTGACTCTTTAGCCAGCTCACAACCGATCTGGTAGCGAGCTTGGTAAACATTTACACCTTCCAGAGTAGAGTCGGGACGGGCAAAGTATACATACTCAAATACACAAAAATGTGGTGTGCAATCTTCCAGAACCTTGACGCTTTGCAGACCATTTTCGTCAATGACGACCATTTCTCCGGGTTCGACATCGCGAACGTATTGCGCACCAACAAGATCAAAGGCACAGGTTTCTGAAGCCAGTACCCATGCATCATCCAGCTTACCTAGCACGAGTGGGCGAATGCCATTGCGGTCACGGACACCAACCAGACGTTTTTCAACCAGTACCAATAGTGAGAAGCCGCCTGCAAGCTGTTTAACAGCCTCAACCAGACGTTCAGTCATGCTTTCTGCACGACTTTTTGCTACCAGATGAATAAGCACTTCGGTATCAGATGTGGATTGAAAGATTGAGCCTTCCTGTTCCAGATTCTTGCGTAGTTCAGGGGCGTTTACAATATTACCATTATGGCACATGGAGATGCCGCCATGGGCATATTCAAAAGAGAAGGGCTGACAGTTTCTCAGGCCTGAATCACCGGCAGTCGAGTAACGAACATGGCCAATACTGTGCTTGCCTTGTAGTTCCTTGATCTCGGACTTTTTGAATACATCTGCGACCAGACCCATGCCGCGATGGGTGTGGAAGCTATGGCCATCGGTACTAACGATACCGGCGGACTCCTGTCCGCGATGTTGCTGTGCGTAGAGTCCCAGATAGGTCAGGTTGGCAGCTTCCGGGTGATCAAATACGCCAAATACACCGCATTCGTCATTGAAATGGTCACTTTTGTCGCATTCGACGCTCATTGTAGCCTCATTTTGTACTATTTTCTAAAATTGCTTTTAATGCCTGCTTGTCCTTTACCGGAATCAGGTCGGACATGCGGGGATTACTATTTTGCACAGCCGGTTGCTTGGCTGATCCCTGTCTGGAAAACGGATAACCTTCAGGAATCATCTGACCGAGCATATCACCTAACTCTATTGCATAAGGGGCCAGAGTGCTGGATTTCAACCATGGTGCATCAGCTTTGGAGTAAGAGGTGTAAACAAGAAAGCAGAGGGCAATGAGGAACATGCCGCGAGCGGCGCCAAAAAATATGCCCAGGGTGCGATCTGTAGCGGTCAGGGCAGCCATGTCCACCAGTCCGCGAATCAGGGAGCCAATCAGACCGACAACTATCATTACAATAACAAAAATAAGTACGAAACCGGCAATGTCGGCAACAGTCGGGTTGCTTACCCACCGGCTGAGAAAGTCACCACTCTGTCCGGAAAAACGGCTTGCCAGAAGAAATGCTGCGACCAGACCTATCAGTGAAATGATTTCACGTACGAAGCCACGCCACAGGGATAGTACCATCGACAGTCCGACAATCGCAATCAGGATATAGTCAATAAAACTCAAGCTATTATGCCTCTAGAGATGTCTGTGCCAGAGCATGTTTCAACTTAACAGCTTCTGTACAGCATCGGATAAATGCTTCACACCTGACAACTGCAGGGGAGAAGTAGTACTGCCGCGTATGTTAGCAATGATGTTTGCCTTCTGCACCCTCTGGTGATTCTCTTTGGGCAAGATCAGGTGTTCAAACCCCAGATTGGCAACCTCTCTGGCTCGTGCTTCTGGTTGTCCGACAGGGCGTACTTCGCCGGTCAGACCGACCTCACCGAAGACCGCAGCATTATGTGGCATCGGTCTTTCCTGAAAGGCTGAAACCATGGCAAGCAGCACGGCGAGATCCGCAGCCGGTTCATAAATGCGCGCACCACCGGCAATGTTGACGTAAACATCATGCTGCGACAAAGGTAGCCCGACACGGCGTTCAAGTACTGCTGTCAGCATGGCAACGCGGCCTGCATCCAGACCTACTGCTGAGCGTTTGGGCGTGGCGTAAACAGTCGGAGCAATAAGAGCCTGTACCTCCACCATTAACGGACGTGTGCCTTCCATGCAGGCCAGCACTACTGAGCCTGGTGTATCTGCACTGCGCTCAGCCAGAAACAGACGGGATGCATCAACGATGCCGAGCAGACCCCTGTCTGTCATTTCAAAGATGCCGATTTCACCGGCAGGACCAAATCGGTTTTTAACTGCGCGCAATATTCTGTGTGCATGCCCCCGATCTCCCTCGAAATAGATGACGGCATCGACCATGTGCTCAAGTACGCGAGGCCCTGCCAGAGCCCCCTCCTTGGTGACATGACCAACCAGAATCAGTGCATGCCCTTTTTGTTTGGCACTTTGCACAAGGGCAGCGGCGCAATCGCGAACCTGTGAAACGGTGCCCGGCGCACTGGAAAGTCGGGAGCTGATGGTGGTCTGGATAGAGTCGATAATGACTGTGCCCGGTTTGGTTTTATCAATCGTTGCAAGTATCGATTCAAGTTCGCAGGCAGAGACCAGTTGCAGGTTGTCATGCAGAGCATCCACACGCTCGCCGCGCATATGCACCTGTTGTATGGACTCTTCACCGGTGATATATAATACCTGTTTTGATGTGTCACCGGCAGCCAGTTTGGCCGCTGCCTGTAAAAGCAGAGTGGATTTCCCTATGCCCGGATCGCCACCGATAAGTACGGCTGAACCCGGTACGAGTCCACCGCCTAGTACCCGGTCAAGTTCTTCTATGCCGGTCGAGCGGCGCGGGCTTTGCTCACGTGAAATGTCGGTGATTGATGCGGTGGAAAGCACCTTTCCCTTGCTTCCGAGGCGTGCTGAGGGGGCTTCAAAAACCTGCTCGGATATACTGTTCCAGTCACCACAATCCGGACACTGACCACTCCACTTGCGATGTTCAGCACCGCATGACTGGCAGACAAAAAATGATTTAGCCATGTTGGTCGAAACTGATCGGATCTGTTTTATCTCGTATGAGCGAGATGGCCCTGGGCCAGGGGGGAAATGCGCAGCTCACCCTGTTAGTCCAACTGTTCGAGCCAGCAGTCAGTGAGTCCGAGTGCGGGGCATGCCTCAAGCATGGTGTTCACTGCATCGGAGCGGGAGGCAAACATGCCTATGCGGACACGGTGGATCAGCTTTCCGTTGCTTGTAATACTGGAGATGAAAGGTTGTTTCTCACCGGGTGGAACGTTGATGCCGTTGGCCATCTCCTCAGCATTGGTTCTGGAGTCGAAAGAACCTATGTTGATCGCCCAGTTATTCAGCACTTTTTGAGTTGCGGGGTGCAGTGCGCTGCTGTTGTTCACGCTGACATGTGTTTTGTTGAATGTGGGCATGGGCTGACCGGGCTCGCCTTCATAGAGGATCTTCCAGTTTTGGCTTTGGTCGCTACGGACAAGATAGAGGCGTTTGCGACCTGAGGCCGTAAAGTTGCTGGATCTGTATGTTTGCCTGAACTCGACCAGCAGTGCTTCGCCCTGCTGGATCTGTTTGACTGTACCGATGATTTTCAATCGGGAGATGTCGACCTGAATGTAGGATTTACGTCCGTTCACGCGTCGTTTGTACTGTTGCCACGATGCCAGATCATGCTTGGGCGTTTTAAAGTCCGGATGGTAGTGGGCGAGATAGGCATCTGCATTGAGTGACTGCCAGTCTTTGCGCCACTGTTCGATATCACTGCGCAACTCATCCATCAGGGCCAGTGAATTTGTTTTTACTGTAGCTACAATAGTTGGTTCTTTCACACTGTTTTTTTCAGGGTGATTGAGTGTGTCGACAAAGGCCTGAAGTCGCTGTTCAGCTCTGCTTAGACCTGTTGTAAGTCGGGCGTTTTTCAGCTTGCTGATGTCGCTGTTTACTGCATGTGCGTATGTGCCTGCACGTGTGGCTGCCTTCACCGATTGCCTGCGATATGCCTCGGCCCGAATCAGGGCCGCCAGAGGGTCGCCGGATACTGCCGGTCTGTTAAGGGTCGTGATCGCCTCAGTGGTTTTTCCGGCATCAAGCGCCAGCATACCGAGCAGAAGATCGCGCTCACTTTCGCTTAGATTGCGAACAGCCTCATGCTTGTTGTCCACCAACATACGGTAGAGTTGTTGCTTGTTTGGGGATTTAGCTGCGGAGGCGGCCTGAGGAAGAGCAAGGGTCAGGCAGAGCAGTAATAGCAGTGTGTGCGTGAGGTGGATGAATTTCATCATTAACTACCTATCTGTCCATGCACTTCTACATTGGAGTGCGGCTGATCCGGCATGACCTGTTTGAACTCCTCGGACTTGTGGAGCGAGGCGGGGGTGGCTGCTGGCTGATGGTGTTGATCGTTTTCAGGTTCCGGCATCAAGGTTCGGGATATTTCATCAAAGGTGGTCAGCGCCTTGAGTGTTTCTTCTTTGGGTATATTGGTGCGCATCCAATGAATCAGATCGCTCCACATGCGGGTCATCTGTTTCTGGGTTGGCATGATGCCAGCGTGAGGCAGCTCTACTGTAATGACCGGGATATTGTGCTGTACTCCGGCACTGTTGCCGAGAGAGCCGGGATAGGTGCCGATCAATTTCAGGTGCAATTGCCCTAACTTGCTCGGGCCTACAGGCGGGCCATCAAAATCCAGTACATTATAAGGTGCATGGACGGATACAATAACATGGGGTTTAAATTGACGAATCTCTTCATATAACCAGCGGGATTCCGGTTCACTTAAGGGATCACTGCCCGGCTTGCGGCGTGGATCAAAACCGGTGCGTTGCCAGTATCGTTCTGTTTTTTCATGCCAGTCCGGTGTCGGCATATTGCGGTTAAGATCTATGCCGTTGGCATTAAGTCGCTGTGAGCGCCGTTGCAGCAGCCCGTCAGGATTGAGTAACGGAACCACGTGCCAGTGGAACATACCTGAATGATGGGTGTCGAGCGTTTTCAGCCATTTGAAAATGATGCTGACGGAGCTGTATTCATCACCGTGAGTGCCGCCGATCAGTAATACGCGACCGATTGGCTCACGTGATTTGCTTGGTGGATACTCCTTCATCATGATCGACTGGCCGTTGATCGAACGGGCTCCGGTGTCATGCAGTTCTGCTTGCAGGCACTGTCTGGTGGTGACACTGCCCAGCTTATTGCCGATGCGTTTGCACTCTTCGACTACTGCGGGGGCCAATTGATTCTCGCCAGCAAGCGTTGTCGGGACGGATACTGCTGTGCTCAGAAGCAGGCCACAGATGATGACGATCAGGTTACATTGTCGTTTGAATAGAGGGGCTTGTTTCACTGGCATGAGCGTAACGATAGCCACTCCGTACTAATGTGCCAATGCGATTTATGAGAACTGTTTTTCAGCCAGCAGCAGAAGCCCTGAAAGTGTCAGGTAGGGTTCATAGTGAATGCCCGGCAAATCCTGCTGTAGTAGTGAAAACATGCCACCTGTGGCAACAAGTTCGGCCTGTTCGTAGCCGGGCTGTTTGCGCAGTCGTTTGATCATGCCGGCATAACCGTCAATGGCCGCCCAGTAGGAGCCGGCCTGCATGCTACTTGCGGTATCCCGGGCAATCAGTTCGCTGCTTCGTTTGACGGAAACTTCAGGGAGTTTGGCTGCGCGCTGGCAAAGCGCTGTAAGGGAAATTTCGATGCCGGGAAGAATCAGGCCGCCAGCATAGTGCCCTTCAGGTGAGACAATATCGAACGTGGTTGCAGTGCCACAATCCAGCACGATAACAGGGCTACCAAACTGTTCTCTGGCAGCAACGGCATTAACGATTCGGTCTGCACCGACTTCGCGTGGGTTTTTGTAATCCACAGCCATGCCTGTTTTGACTTCGCTACTGCCTACAAAAGCAGGTGTGGATTTGCAAATGCGTTCGCAGGCAGCGGCAAGAGGTGCATCCAGATGCGGTACAACGCTGGCGATCATAATGCCGGAGAGCTCTTCAGCAGCTTGTCCGGACTGCGTGAACATGCCGTGCAGTTGCCATGCAAGCTCATCTGGCGTGAGTTGGCGTTCACTGGAAAGACGCCAGTGGGCAAGTAACTCTTCCTGCTCATACAGGCCGAAAACCATATGGGTGTTGCCGATATCTGCTACAAGGAATCGGGTGTTTACAGCTGTCATAATAGCTCCAGATCTCCGGCAATAATGCGTCGGGTTTGCTTGCCTGTATCCAGCAAAAGGGCACCGTCATCATCAAGGGCGGTGGCGATTCCCTCGATATATCCCCGGCCGTCATGCACGCGAACCTTTTGCCCGGATGCTGCATGTGCATGCCACCATGCTCTGTGTACAGGTGCAAAGCCCTGTTCGAGATAGAGTTGATACCAGTGTTCAAGTGCATGGATGACCGCTGCAGCCACCTCAAGGCGTGATACTTTTCTGCATGCGGCCGACTCAAGATCTGTGGCGGCTTGTGTGATGTTTTCAGGCCAGCCGTCAACGGGAGCTTTCAGGTTGATGCCAAAGCCAAGGACTACTGCGTGTACACTGCCGGGTTCTGCGCGCATTTCAGTGAGGATACCTGCCAGTTTTGCCCCTCTGTGCAGAAGGTCATTAGGCCATTTGATTAAAATATCCGACACAAACTTGCTTAAGGCATCATGCAGTGCGACTGCGGTGAGCAGGGATAATTGCGGGACACGTTCCGGTGGCAGGGCAGGGCGCAGCAGTACGCTGCAGGCCAGTGATGCAGGCATGGTATGCCATACCCGGCCCAGGCGACCTTTGCCTTCTGTTTGACGATTGGCGAATAAAACCAGCCCCTCTTCTGCACCCTGTTCAGCATGTTGCATGGCATCGCGATTGGTAGAGCCTGTTTGTTCGACGATTTGGACAGTGCTGCCGATGCAGTGAGTGGAGAGTCGGGCAGAAAGCATATCAGCCGTAAAAGCTTCTGATTTTAGTATATAACCCTGTCCCGGCTGGGCCTGAATGTCTGCCCCGTTTTTACGCAAAGTCTCGATATGCTTCCATACAGCTGTACGCGAGAGGCCCAGATCTGTTGCCAGATCATCGCCTGAAACCGGTCTTTTACTCAAGCCCAGGCGGGTAAGAATAAAATCCCGCGCCTGATTCACGATGTTTCCATGCCGGTAATGCGCATGGAGAGATCCAGTGCCGGAGCTGAGTGGGTGATTGCTCCGATGGCGATGCGGTCAATGCCGGTTACTGCGTATGCATGTACATTTGTCAGGGTGATGTTGCCGGAAGCCTCAAGCAGGATTGATGTTGGTACAATGGCCCGGGCCTGAAGGACAGTCTCCGGATCCATATTATCGAGCAGAATAATGTCCGGGCATACCTGAATCGCTTCGTTGACCTCGTTGATATTTTCACATTCGACTTCTACCCAGACCTGGCTGCTGGTATTAAAGCAGGCATTGACCGCGTCGGTGATAGAGCCACACGCTTCGATATGGTTTTCCTTGATGAGCATGCCAGCCTGAAGATTGACCCTGTGGTTGATGCCGCCACCATGAACGACGGCCTGTTTTTCAAGCAGCCGTAGTCCCGGCGTAGTTTTTCGTGTGTCGGCAATCTTACAATCGGTATCTGCTACGGCTTTCACATATAGCGCTGTTGCTGTTGCAATGCCGGAAAGATGTTGCAGGAAATTTAGTGCGGTTCTTTCTGCAGCCAGCAGAGAGCGGAGTGACCCTTGCAGTTCGCACAGGATGTCACCTGTATGGACTACATCACCGTCAGATGCCTTCCAGTGACAGATAATCGTTTCATCGAGGTGCCGGAACACGCTGTTAGCTATTGGAATGCCGGAGATGATACCGTCGGCTTTGGCCTTGATCTGTGCGGAGCCCAGTGCATCAGCTGCAATGGTGGCCAGAGCCGTTAAATCGTTGAAGGCTGCATCTTCTTCCAAAGCAAGTGCAATCAGAGGGTGATCATAATAATCCATCCTGCCGACTCTAAGAAGCATGTCGGAAAAGTCATCAGGCCGATTGACATTCTAGCCTGCTGCGAAGACATTTGATGATACAGTGGTGGATATTTGGTTCCGGTGCAGGACGAATGTGATGATCTGGAGTATGGATGAGTATTGAGAAGGCAACCGTGCTGGTTGTGGATGATACGCCTGAAAATATTGATGTTTTGCGTGGACTGCTGAAGTCGCATTACAAAGTGAAAGTGGCGATTAATGGCGAGCAGGCATTAAAATTATCAAGCTCGGATAGTCCGCCGGATCTGATTCTTCTGGACGTTATGATGCCGGGTATGGACGGTTATGAAGTGTGCCGCAGGCTCAAAGATAATATCCGTACTGAAGGCATTCCTGTTATTTTTGTTACGGCCATGAATGAAACCCACGATGAAGTGCTCGGTTTTGAGGTTGGTGGTGTTGATTATATCAACAAGCCTGTAGTGCCTGCGATTGTACTGGCTCGAGTAAAAACACATCTGCAGCTGCGTGCGGCTTACCGTTTTATCCGTGATACCTTTGGCCGTTATCTCTCTGAAGAGATCGTCGATAATCTGATTGACTCCCCGCAGGGGTTGAAGCTTGGTGGTGAGAAGCGTCAGGTGACGATTCTGATGGCTGATTTGAGAGGTTTTACTTCTATTGGTGAGTCTCTCCCTGCTGAATCGGTAGTGGATATGATCAATATCTTCCTTTCAGCTATGACTGATGTGATTCAGAAGTATCAGGGTACGATAGATGAATTTATCGGTGATGCCATTCTGGCTATTTTCGGGGCTCCTGTTCAACGCGAGGATGACGCACTTCGAACTGTGAAATGTGCAGTGGAGATGCAGCTGGCGATGGAAGAGGTGAACCTTCTTTATGAGGCGGCTGCTTATCCCCGTGTTGAGATGGGTATAGGTATCAATACCGGAGAGGTGATCGTTGGCAATATTGGTTCTCGCAAACGTAGTAAATATGCTGTGGTCGGGCGGCATGTGAATACGACGTCACGCATAGAGTCGTATACGGTCGGTGGTCAGATTCTTGTTTCTGAGTCCACCCGGGATGGCTGTGATGGATTGTTGCAGATCAGGGATGAGATGAGGGTGATGCCCAAGGGTATTGCAGATGAAATCAGTATCTTTGATATCGTTGGTGTTGGCGGAGAAACGCCCGTAATGCTGGTGCAAAACGAGATGGAACCATTCAGGGTGTTTGCTTCACCGATAAGAGTGAGCATGACTGAGCAAAAAGGGACAGAGAAAAACGCTTCATTTCAGGGTGAAATCCTTCGTGTTGCCGGTAAGGTGATGGAGATGCGAAGTGAGACCACCTATACTGCTCTGAGTAATCTGAGGCTGACTCTTTTGAATGAGGCCGGGTTGGAATTGTCAGGCCAGTTTTATGCTAAAGTACTTGAAACGGTTGCCGGTGAGGTAGAGCTTGTTCGGGTACATGTCACCTATCTGCCTGCTGAGATACAGGCAATACTGGATGAGCGTGTAGTTTTGAGAGAAGGCAGTGGTGCTGATTTTATTTAAAAAATGGTACGAAGTGGCTGGTATGAGACAACCGTTACCAAGACTAGGGTTTTTATTCTCTTATGGGCTGTTAAGGTGAACCCATGAGTCTGATTTTACATATTTCTGATTCTCACCTGTTCGCGGATGAGCGAAGTGAGTTAAAAGGCATGAGAACCAGAGGCAGCTTCCGGGCCGTTTTGCAGCATGCTTATGATATGTACCCTGAGCCGGATGTTATCATTCTGGGTGGAGATATGGCTCAGGATGAGTCTGCTCAGGCCTACAGAATAGTCGCAGAGATGTTGTATGCATTCGATTGGAAAGCGCCGGTGATGATCTCTCCCGGTAATCATGCTGATATGGATCTACTGCAGGCTAACCTGATTCCCGCACTGCAGGCCGGATCCAGCTATAGTGATCATTTGCAGCTGGGAGCGTGGCAGGTGCTGACTCTGAGTACGCATGAAAAGGGTAATGTCGGCGGTAATATTTCAGAGGAAGAGCTGGCGCGCTTACGCTCGCTGTTGTCTGCAACAGCTGGCAAGCAGACCCTGCTTGCGCTGCATCATCATCCGGTTGCTATCGGTAGCCTCTGGTTGGATGAGATAGGTTTGAATAACAGGGATCAACTGTGGATTCTGCTTGCAGAATTCCCGCAGGTAAAAGCACTGTTGTGCGGTCATATACATCAGAATTTCGACAGAGTGTATCAAGGCGTGCGCGTGATCGGTTCGCCTTCTACCTGCATTCAATTTGCTCCGGGTAAGGACGATTTCGGCATGGATGATGTTTCTCCGGGTTACCGCTGGCTGAGTCTTTCAGACGATGGAATTATGACCGGTGTGGAGCGTGTTGAAGGTTTTATACCTGCTGATTTAAATAATACCGAGCTTTATTGATAGAGAGTCGATTGCCCGTTTACTGTGCCTTGAGATTTGATACAAACAGTATTTACAGCACCCACATGGAAGATCCGATACATAATATGGCAGCAGGAACATTCCATTGGCCGGGAATAAGGGCCCGTGCGACAGAGGCTGTCATGCTGGCAATCAGTGTGGCGATAAACAGTGTCTGCCAGTCCGTGCCGTGATAAACATGCAGACCCCAGCATAACAGGGCTGTGGAAACAGCTATCAGTGTCAGGTGGCTGGCGAGGGTCTGTTCTGGATGGGCGGGGAAACCGAGCTGGAGGAAACCAAATTTTACCTTCCCCAGATAATCAACCCAGTGTGCTGCCGGAAATGCAAGGCATATGCACAGTGCGAGGCCAAAGCCGAATTCGGGAATGGCCTGGAACCAGAGACCTGCTATTGCGAGCGCGGTGATTGTCTGCCCCAGCGGCAGGAGCTTGGGATTGGAATAAATCGTTGGCTTATTGCTATCGTGTTGAGGGCTCCAGGCGATGCGGAGATGTTGCCAGAATGGTTTTTGGTAGCTGAAAGCAAGCAGGCCGGGGATGAAAAGTGCGATCACGCCGACCCATAACCAGTGAGATTCAATATATACCGGCCACATTAATACCCATATGGTTAACAGCGGTGGAATGGCGTTTTGAATGACTTCTGGCTGTGCTCCACGGCGTACAATCATCACGGAGAACCAGGTCAGCTGGAGGACTCCAAAGCTTACCAGTAGACTCATTACCAGATCACTGGTCTCTATGTTTACCATCATGGGGGCAGACTAGCTGCTCTTATGCTTTGCCGAAAGCAGCCGTTGTCGTTAGTTTACCATTTATAAAGAGGAAGCAGCATGGCTTCCCTGTTTTTGTATGAGTGGGGCAAACGCGTTTTATCGCTGCTCCATGACAGGTTTGTACAGTATTAAACTGAATATTCTGTGTATCACCCGGAGTATTTCGAGCTTTTACAGGAGGGGATTGAATGACCCAGGACGAAATGAAACAGAAAGTGGCTGAAACTGCTTTGGAGTATGTAAGAGCGGGCACGATAGTCGGTGTTGGTACCGGCTCCACGGCTAATATGTTTATTGATGCGCTGGCCAGCCGCAAGGATGATATTCTTGCTACAGTGGCCAGTTCAAATGCAACTGCAGAACGTTTGGAAGGGCACGGGATTCCTGTGCTGGATTTGAACGAAGCGCTTAAACAGGTGGATTCACTCTCCGTTTATGTTGATGGTGCCGATGAATTTGATGCAGAGCGTAACCTCACCAAAGGTGGCGGTGGTGCTTTGACACGAGAGAAAATTGTGGCTGCTGCTGCTGTGCAGTTTGTATGTATCGTGGATCAGACGAAACAGGTTGAATATCTGGGTGCATTCCCTTTACCGATTGAGGTGATTCCGATGGCGCAGGAGCTGCTGGTTTCCGAAGTGGTCAAGCTAGGTGGTACACCGATACTGCGAGAAGGTTTTGTGACCGATAACGGCAATATTATTATTGATGTGCACGGCCTGAAAATTTCGGATCCCCGTGCGCTGGAAGATCAGTTGAACAGTATTCCGGGTGTGGTAACCAATGGTATTTTCTCACATCAGGGTGCTGATATTGTACTTATGGCTACACCCGAGGGTGTAGAGAAGATTTAATAAGGATACGCTGAAAATAGTCAGTGTATCCGCGCAGGCCATGGACGGCCTGTCAAAATCAGGTGCTGCAAGCGTTTGATTTTGTAAGCAAAGGAAACATGTGTGCCGTCCTTGCTACGCCCTGTGGGCGGCCTACAGCCATCCAAAGGAGGCCTGTCCTTTTGTCGCGTTTTGGCACGCTGCACACTGTGCGGCCTCATTCACTCCTGTGAATGAGGCCTTTGCGTAGTGATCATTTCACAGGAGTGATTGTCATGACTGAAAGGAATCGAAAGTGAGTCACATGGATGTGACGAATAAAAACCACATGGACACAGTTTTTCAGAGCGTCCTTGACCGTCGTTGTATGTAGAGGGAACAGGTATGGCAAAAGTAGTATCTCCGCTGATGACGGGGTTGGCTGTTATCGTAGCCTCCCTTTGCATAGCTATTGCGCCATTCGCAGCAATAGCAGGATCTATAGAGCCGATTCAAACTGTTCCTGAAACACTGGGTGCTGATCCTGAGAAAGCGGCACTGGGGAAAAAGCTGTTTTTTGATGTCCGTTTGTCCGCAGATAATTCAATCAGTTGCGCGCACTGTCACAACCTTGATGAGGGTGGTGCGGATTCCTTGAGTCACTCCTTTGGTGTTGAGGGGCGCGAAGGCATGATTAACTCGCCTACAGTATTTAACAGTGGCTTGAATGTTACCCAGTTCTGGGATGGACGGGCAAAATCATTGGAGGATCAGGTCGACGGGCCTGTGCAGGCGCATGGCGAAATGGCCTCATCATGGTCTATGGTGCTTGAGAAGATCTCTGCTGACAGTAAGTACCGCAGGTTGTTTTCCGAGACTTATGGAAACGGTGTTACACGGGCCAATATTAAACATGCCATTGCAGAGTTTGAGCGTACACTGCTCACCCCGGATTCCCGTTTTGATCAATACCTTAAAGGTGATGAGACAGCTATCACTGACGAGGAAAAAGAGGGTTACAGGCAATTCAAGGAGTATGGATGTACTGCCTGTCATCAGGGCCGGAATGTCGGAGGAAACCTGTTTCAGGTGCTCGGGGTGATGGGGGATTATTTTTCTGATCATCGGATTGAAAATGAAACCGATTATGGTCGCTTTAATGTGACAGGTGAGCTTAAGGATAAATATCACTTTAAAGTGCCCTCGTTGCGACTGGCAGTTTTGACAGCCCCCTATTTCCATAATGGTCGATATGAGTCACTTGCAGAAACGATACGCACCATGGCCAAATATCAGTTGGGTCGCGATATCCCTGATGACGATATCCGCTCTATTATTCAATTTCTTTATACATTGCCCGGCGAATATGAAGGCAGATCGCTTGAACCAACGGAGAGACCACACCTGAATTTCACAGCTTATCCGGAAGCGAGGGCAGAGTGAAACGTCTGACGGCCTTCATACATGCTGCCCTGCTCCTGGGGATTACAGTTTTACTGCTGCTTCAGGCCTCCTATGTGCGGAATTTTGATGCGGAGAAGCCCAATCGGGTGTTTCATCTGATTGAGGACCTAAGTCAGCTGGATACACAAAGCGAGCAGAACATGTTGCAGATCTATAGCCGCAGTATGTTTGATTACGACACGCTTGCCCGGGATGTTGCCAAGATGGAAGAGGTTTTTTCTGATCTGTCGGCTGAGATCGGGGACGATGAGATGTTCCGGAAAGAGCTGGAGGCATTAAAGGCATCTATAGTGATCCAGCAGGAGGGTGCTGGAACATTCAAGAGTGCTTTCGGAATACTTGCCAATTCCATACGTTACCTTCCGACATTGGTAACACAGCTTCAGAAAGAGCGCCCTGAACTGATTGTATGGCTTGCTGAATTGAACCGGGATATTTACCAGTGGCAGCTCTACCCTGATAACCGTGCTGTTCATGATCGTATTGTTCTTTCAGCGACAAAACTTGAGTCGTTGGGGTTAACACAGCTTTCCCGTCATGTGGAACTGATTCTTGAATACGGTGTTTATGTTGAGGATGCGATGGCTGAGGTGATCGGCTGTGGTACTGCTGAAAATGCACATCTGCTGTCTGTCGCTTATGAACGCCATTTTACAGCCAGGGTTCATGAAGATCAGAATAACAAGATGATGCTTATCATTCTGGGGGGCTTACTGCTGGTTTATCTGTTGCTGCTGCTGTTTTTCCGTCAACGCGATGCCGTGCGCCTGAGTGAGAGTGAAAAGAGGTTTCATCTCTTGTTTGATTTGATCCCTGATGGTGTCGGAGTACACAGTGACGGGCGATGGGTTTATTGTAATCCGGCAGCTGTGAGGATGTTCGGGGCAAAGAATGCATCAGCATTGATTGGTACGCCGGTGATTGACCGGGTTCATCCGGAAATGCACGAAGAGGTACTCGGGCGCATCAGGCAGGAGGAGAAGCTGCAGCCTGCTCCATTGATGTTGCAGAAAAACCTCCGTATGGATGGTTCACAGTTTTTCGGTGAAGTCGAAGGTATTCCTTTTATTGAAGGAGACAGACCCGTCACGATGACAGTCATTCGCGATGTCAGTGAACGTGTGGAGGCAGAGAGGCGCTCCAGACAATTGACGGCTGCAGTGGAACATACAGCTGAAAGCATTGTAATCACTGATCTGCAATCAATGATTCAGTACGCTAACCCGGCTTTTGAAAAGCTGACCGGCTATGGGAGGGGTGAGACTACAGGATGTGATTTTCGTCTCTTCAGAGATGAAGGCATTAATGCTGAAGTGTATGAGACGATTATGAAAAAGGTGGAAGATGGTCACCCGTGGATCGGAGAGCTGCCGCTGAGGGTGAAATCAGGGGACGTCATTCTTGCTGAAAGAAGTATTGCACCGATTCGTGACGGTGCGGGTATAATTGTAAATTATGTGACGGCCATGCGCGACATTACGGAAGAAAAATTGCGTAGTCAACAGATGGAGCATACCCAGCGACTGGAGTCGATGGGCATTCTGGCAGGCGGTATTGCTCACGACTTTAATAATATTCTTACAGCTGTCATGGGCAATGCAGCGATGGCAGTGAGAAATCTGGATGACAGCTCTCCGGCCAGGGATTTTATATCGCGCATTGAGTTTTCCGCACACAGGGCATCTGATCTCTGCAAACAGATGCTGGCCTACTCGGGTAAGGGGAAGTTTGCTATCAAGCCGATCAATCTTTCGAAACTGGTTGAAGAGATGGCACGTTTGATGGAGGTTTCCATCGAGAAAGATGTCGGGATTAGGTATCATCTTACCGATGATCTTCCTGCTGTTGAAGCGGATGCAGCTCAGTTGCAGCAGGTTATCCTGAATCTGATTACCAATGCCAATGAGGCGATTGGAGAAGCAAGTGGTGTGATCTCATTTGCAACGGGGGTCATGCATGCGGATAAGGCCTATTTGAGCCAGACCTATACAAAAGATGATCTGCCAGCAGGGCATTATGTCTTTATTGAGGTATCTGATAGCGGATGTGGCATGGATGCAGAGGTGATGAATAAAATATTTGATCCGTTTTTTACTACCAAATTTACCGGACGTGGCCTGGGTATGAGTGCTGTGCTTGGTATCGTACGTGGTCATCAGGGTGCATTGCGGGTTCACAGTGAGCCGGGCAAGGGGACAACGTTCAAGGTGCTACTCCCAGCTTCAAACCAGGTTGCCTTGCCTGATGTCGGGGATGAGGGTGAGAGCGGCAACTGGAGAGCAAGCGGAACGATGCTTGTGGTGGATGATGAGGAGACTATCAGGGAAGTTGCATCCATGATGTTGGAGGATATGGGCTTTAAAACGCTGAGTGCCAACGATGGTGTCGAGGCGCTGGAGCTGTATCGGCAGCATGAAAATGAAATAGTTGCTGTATTACTGGATATGACGATGCCCAGAATGGATGGTAAGGAGTGTTTTAGTGAGCTACGTCGCATAAGTCCGGATGTGAAGGTCATACTTTCCAGCGGATATAATGAGCAGGATGCTACAAGTCGTTTTGTAGGACAGGGGTTGGCAGGTTTCATTCAGAAACCATATTCGTCAGATTTATTAATTGAAAAACTGCGTGCCATGATTGATGGCAGGTGAACACTTCATGTCATGATGGATGTTTACAAAAGCAGTATTTTTTGCTACTAAATAAGTACATGTAAGAAGGGGCGTAATATATGCAAAAAGGGGTGGAACCTACCAGAATGCGGCAACTGATTTTTCAGATGAATCCGCTGCAGCTTTCTATACTTGTTGCCATCCCCTTTGTACTGATTTTCAGTGCGATTAACTTCAGTCTCGGTTTGAATGATCTGGCCCGGATTGAGTTGCTTATGGTGGTCAGTCTGACTGGCCTGTATTGGTGGTCAAAAAAGCAGGCCTCCGATCTTCTGCTCAAGAACCTGTTCGTCCTGCATCCTGCGGTGCTGTTTTCATTCCTGTTTCTGCAGGGTGGATATAGTGATGTCGGTTTTATCTGGAGTTTTGGCTTCCCATTTATTGCCTGTCTGAGTGCAGGTTCACGTATAGGTATGGTCTGGACATTGCTGTATGCAGTGCTGATCGGATTGTTAGGTTTTGGTAGCGAAGAGATAGGCTGGCAGAAAACGCTCTATATTGGACTTGCCTACTTTGCTTTTAGTCTGATTGCTTTTTATACGGTGATCGCACGGGAAAAAAGTGAGCAGAACAAAGAATTTCGTCTACATGAAACAGCAACGCGATTGAGGCATGAAGAGCATGCGCTGGAGACGAGTAAAATCAGTCATCGCGGGCTGCTTGATGCCATGCCACATGCGATAGCGGTGTTTAGTGATGGTCGATGGATTTACAGCAACTGGAATGCAGCTCAGTTGCTAGGTGTTGATAGTGTTGAAGAGGTGATGGGCTCTTCAATGTTAGACTATGTTGATGCAAAGGACCATGAACGTCTGCTTGAATACATCAAACATATGTCCGAAAGCGGTCGTTCTGCATCGTTATCGAATGTGACGTTAGTGAAAAAAAATGGTCAGCTCTTTTCCGGATTGCTTCATTGCAGTCCTGTGAATCATGAAGGCAGAGCCGCATTCCTGGTCTCGTTGGTCGATGAGGCAGAGCAGCGCAGGAGTCTGGAAGAGAGCGGTAGCTCGCAAATCAAACTGGAGCATGCGCAACGGCTTGAATCGCTGGGGGTATTAGCCGGTGGTATCGCGCACGACTTTAATAATCTGCTGGCGGCAATTATGGGTAATGCTGAGCTGGCCAGAAATAAAATCGGCCTGAAATCAGCTGCTGCTGAACATGTTGAGAATATCATTAGCACTTGTGATCATGCTGCTGATCTGTGCAAACAGATGCTGGCTTATGCCGGTAAGGGTAGTTATGAGCTGGAAGTGCTCAACCTGAATGAAATGGTGAAGTCGATGGCCAAGCTGATTAGGGCCTCGGTGAGCAGCAATATTGTTCTGAAAATGAAATTGGATAACAAACTTCCGGGGCTGGAAGGTGATGCAGCCCAGGTGCAGCAGCTGATCTTGAATTTTATTGTCAATTCTGCTGAGGCCATCGGTAAAGAGGGTGGAGAAATCAAGGTGACAACCGGGACGAGACATGTTGACCGCGCGGCACTTGAACAGCTCTATAATGGCCCGGAACTGCCGGAAGGTGAGTATGTGATCATTGAAGTTCGGGATAATGGTTGCGGCATGGATGAAGTCATGCAGAGCAGGATCTTCGACCCGTTTTATACCAGTAAAGAGACAGGCAGCGGACTGGGCTTGTCGGCTGTTCTGGGTATTGTTCGTGGTCATCGTGGGGCTATTCAGCTGTTCAGCGCTCCGGGTGAAGGTTCAGCATTCCGGGTCTACTTTCCATCTACTGAACAGTTATTTAAAGAACAGCAGGTCACTACTATGGAAGTCGAGGCCTGGCATGGTGATGGTACGGTACTGATTGTGGATGATGACTTGCGTGTACGTACGGTTGCCAGTGCATTTGTTCAGCAGCTGCACCTGGATGTGATCACGGCCGATGACGGCAAAGAAGGATTGGAGCTTTTTGCACAGCATCATGAGAAGCTGGTTGCCGTGCTGCTTGATATGACCATGCCTGTGTTAGGCGGTGTTGAGGCGATGACAGGCATGCGTGAGATTGATCGCAGTGTGCCGATCATCCTGGTATCCGGTTATTCTGAAGTGGAAGCAGGTACATTGGTCACCGGTGACAGGCCTAATGCATTTATGCAGAAACCGTTCAAATCCAAGGACCTTAAAACCGCACTCTATGAAGTCATGCATGAACAAGACAGTTGAAAGCACGGGGTGCTTTCAACTGTCGCGTTAGAAAAGGAATAAAAACAAAGCATGAGATGCTTTCAATCTGCGCGTTAACTCAAAAGAGAACAAAGCATGAGATGCTTGCAAGCGGCTCATGAGTTCAAAGAGAAGGTGTTATTCATGCATGGAATAGGTTCGGTAAACACCATTCCCTGTAGTTTTTATTAAATATATTTAATAATTTTTTGCAATTCAGTTCCAAATTGTTGTAAGCTCGACACTCAGGTAAACTGGGGAACAGATATGGTTTTCCGATCTTCGTAGTTTCATCTCTTGTGCAAGTGCAGCCCCGTCTTACAGGCGGTGGATGAGTCGATCACATGGATAACAAAGGACTGTGTTTATGAGTGAAAAGAATGATTACGATATTGATGATATCAAAGATCTGGATGGTATTTCACATATCCAGCTGCGTCCCAATATGTATTCTGACACAGGTCCGGAACTTGGCTGCCATCATATAGCACAGGAAGTACTGGATAACTGCGGTGATGAAGCCATCGGTGGCTTTTGTAACCGCATTATTGTGGAAATGGAATCAGAAACTGTCGTCTCTGTTACCGATAACGGGCGTGGTATTCCGGTGAAAAAAAATGCCAAAGGTATGTCCGGGGTGGAGCTTGTGCTTACCAAGGACAAGGCCGGTGGTAAATTCGATCATAACTCCTACAAAGTATCCGGTGGTTTGCATGGTGTAGGTATCACTGTCACCAATGCTCTCTCATCCTGGCTTGAGGCGAGCGTAAAACGTGAGGGTGGCGAATTTTTCATGCGTTTCGAAAATGGACGGACTGTCGAAAAGTTGAAAAAAATTGCCACAGTCGGGCCACGTACCCACGGCACAAAGATCCGCTTCTCTCCCAATCCTGAATACTATGATCGTCCAAAATTCAGGGTGCAGCAACTGCGTCAGCAGGCGATGGATAAAGCGATCCTTATTCCCGGTCTGGAAGTGATATTCAAAGCACCGGGTCTTGAGGATGAAACGTTCTGCTTCAAGAATGGTCTGTCTGAGTTTATGACCTCGCTGATGGATGAGCCACCGGTGTTTGAATTCACCGGACAGCTTGGTGATATGGAGAAGGTACACTGGTTTTTTGCAGCCTTTCAGGAATCTATTCCTGTCTATTCCAAGTCCTATGTGAATACCATTCCCACGCCTCGTGGTGGCACGCATGAGAAAGGTTTTGAGATCGGTATGCTCAAGGCGGTGCGGGAATATATCGAGATGCGCCCTGAACTGAAAAAGACACTGGGCAAAAAAACCAAGATTGCTGCATCCGATCTGATGACCAATACCCAGCTCGGACTCTCTGTCTATATTCAGGATGTATCCTTTGAAGGGCAGACCAAACAGAAACTGACATCGGGTGAAGCCACCAAATTTGTTGGTGGTGTGATCCATGATTCGGCAACGCTCTGGCTGAATCGCGATGCCGAGATCTCTGATGCATGGGTCAAGCTGATCATTGAGCGGGCAACGGCCCGTACAGCTTTGGAAAGTGGCAAGGCAAAGAAGGTGGATCGTAAAACCTTCACCGGTCGTACTCCGCTGCCGGGTAAACTGCTGGATTGCCGTAGCAACGATATTGAAAATACCGAACTCTACCTTGTCGAAGGGGACTCAGCCGGTGGTTCAGCCAAGCAGGCCAATGATCGTGATCTGCAGGCGGTATTTCCTCTCAAGGGTAAAATCCTCAACTGTGAAGGTGTCACGTCAGAGGATGCTGCAAACAGTGAAGCAGTCGCTGATCTGAATACGGCAATCGGAACAGGCATAGGTGAGAGCTGCGATATTGAAAAGCGTCGCTATGGCAAAATCATCGTCATGACAGATGCGGATATTGATGGCTCGCATATTCAGACCCTGCTGTTTACCTATTTCTGGCGACAGATGAGACCGATGGTAGAGGCCGGACGCATCTATATCGTTCAGCCGCCTCTTTATGGTGTCACGATCGGCAAACAGAAGCATTATGCCCAGAATGATGAAGAACTCGATGGTTTAAAGGCCATGGCTTTGGCTGAAGGCAAGAAGATCGAGTATATCCGTTACAAAGGTCTGGGTGAAATGGATCCGCCGGAGTTGGCTGAGACCTGTATGGATGTTGAAAATCGCATCCTAATCCAGGTGAAACCTGAAGATGCGCGTCGTATGGATGCGCTGATGACCAAGTTGATGGGTGATGATGCCGCCCAGCGCAGGGACTTGCTGATGGGCAGGGAGATTGAGGCTGCGGAATTTGTGAGCGCCCCCGATACCGATCCATGCGATGTTACCCAGGAAATTGAAGATGTTCCCTGTTTTACGCTATACGATTCAGGTAATAACTCGATTGCCCCGTTTGAAACCGTATTCCGCGAACTCTACCGCAGCTATGGTCTGAAAGTTGTGGGTGATCGCGCTATCCCCGATGTGCGTGATGGCCTGAAGCCTGTACACCGCCGCATTCTTTATGCGATGGAAAAACTTAAGCTCCGCTCTGATGCGAAAACCAAGAAAGCTGCCCGTGTGGTCGGTGATGTGATCGGTAAATACCATCCGCATGGTGATTCGGCCGTTTACGGGGCCATGGTTCGTATGGCCCAGCCTTGGGTAATGCGTTATCCACTTGTGCATGGGCAGGGAAACTGGGGCTCGATCGATGGCGATTCGGCAGCTGCCATGCGTTATACCGAAGCCAAAATGACACCGATTGCCGAGGCGATGCTTACCAGTGATCTGAAAGACGGGGTCACCGCATATCAGCCCAACTACGACGATCAGGATAAAGAGCCGATGGTGCTGCCGGCACCGTTCCCGCTGGTGATGATGAATTCATCCACTGGTAATCCGGCGGTTGGTTTCAAAACAGAGATTCCATCGCATAACCTGACTGAGCTTTTGGGCGCATGTATTGCCATTGCTCAAAAGCGGGCAAGGACAGGTGAGATGGTTTCGCCCAGGGATCTGGCAACAGTGCGCAAATATATTACTGCTCCTGATTTTCCGGGCGGTGGTATTATTGCCAATAGCCATGATGAACTGGAATCAATGTATGCGACCGGTTACGGTAAAATGTTGCTGCGCTCCAAATGGCATGTTGAAGAACTGCCAAGAGGTATGTGGCAGATCGTTGTGACAGAGATTCCTTATGGGATAGAAAAATCACCGCTGTTGATTGAAATGGGTATGCGCGTCTCTGACAAGACGATTGCTGAGTCCCGTCAGCTACCGATGATTGAAGACCTGCGTGATGAATCCAGTGCTGAAGGCATCCGGATGATACTCTTCCCGAAATCAAAGAATCTCGATCCCGAACAGATCATGCTGCATCTCTTTTCAGCCACCAATCTGCAGGTCACCATCCAGTACGCGACCTATGCACTGGAGAAGTGGCACGATTCAGCCAACGGTGAGCGCTATCGCCTGCCAAGCCTGTTCCCGCTGGATAAAATGATCCGCTCTTTCCTGGATTACAGAGAACAATTGGTGATGAACCGTTCAACAGTCCGTCTCGATGAAATCATGGCCAGACTGCATATCCTTGATGGTCTGCTGCTGGCGTATCCGAATATTCGTGAAATTGTTGAAATTATCCTCGATAATGATGAGCCGAAACCGATTATCATGCAGCGTTATTCGCTTTCCGTAATCCAAACCGATGCGATTCTTGCTATCCGCCTTTCACAGCTGCGAAAGCTTGAAGAGATGAAACTACAAGGTGAGCACGACAGGCTTAGTGCAGAGGCAGCAGGGCTGCATCAGGTGATTGATGATAGTACGCACCGCTGGAAACATATCACTGCAGAGCTTAAGGATGCACTTAAACGCTTTGGTGATGAGCGAAGAACCGTTGTGAATCCTGATGCACCCAAGGCGCGTACTATGAGTCGCGAACAGATTGTTGTGCGTGAGCCTGTTACCGCAGTGCTCTCCAAACAGGGCTGGCTTAAAGGTATGCGCGGATCAAATGTTGATGCCTCCACGGTTAAATTCAGGGAAGGGGATAAGCTGCTTGATTCGGCAGCAGGACACACCACCGACCAGCTTATTCTTGTTGGTAGAACAGGGCGTGCATTCTCCATGCTTGCAGCAGACCTTGCTGGCGGGCGTGGGGCCGGTGATCCGATTTCGAAAAACTTTGTCTTTAATATCAGTGACGCACCAACGCGTATGGTGATAGTGAAGGCGGACTCTGAATACCTGATTGTCACCACAGCAGGCCACGCATTCCGCGCTATGGGCAGCGGCATGCTGACAGCAAACAAGAAGGGCAAGGCCTTCCTCAACTTCCCGAAAGGTTCAAAACTGCTTCATATCAAAGAGTTCGGAGCCAAAGATGATGCGATTGCCTTCGTTGATTCAGATGGCCGTTTGGGTATTGTTAAAAAGGATGAGTTCCCACTACTGGGTAAAGGTAAAGGTGTTGCTGCAATCGCCCTGAAGAAGGGCTCGAAAGGCATGCGTGATGCTGCACCGATCAATACAGCAGAAGAGATCAGAATCGGTACAGAGAAACGGGCGACGACGATCACCTCTGAAGAGATCGATGAATTCTACCTGACCCCAAGAGGCAAAGCTCCCAAAGGCCTGCCTATGGCTGCCGTGAACGGCATGATTGTCAGTTGAATGCGGTGATTAAAATAGTTGCATGTTTCAAGTGATGATTATTGGTTAGTAAGTTGAATCAAACCGGTGGGAACGGGGTGTCAATCAAGAAACCAAGTCTTGTTTCGTGTATTTTTCTGTTAGCAATGCGCCAATCAAGCCCTGACCCTCAAAGGTTCTGACCCTCCCCCGATTTAACGGACTCGGAAATTAAGAGGCACTATTGGCCTCAAACTCGACCGGACTGAGATAGCCCAGAAACGAGTGTCTTCTTCTGCGGTTGTAGAATGTTTCGATGTAGTGAAACAAG
>Ga0316203_1000717_pt1 | contig 33781 bp, 47 predicted proteins | sample 6monrhotite_MG_FD_204940 | JGI IMG/M metagenome (GOLD analysis project Ga0316203, IMG submission 204940) | Microbial mat bacterial communities from mineral coupon in-situ incubated in ocean water Damariscotta River, Maine, United States -... | ecosystem: Environmental > Aquatic > Marine >... | reverse complement strand
GCCTCGTTCGCTAACCTGCTTGACCGCTTCAGCTTTAAATTCTGTTGTAAATCTCTGCCTCATAAACACTCCTCATGTCATTCCACTTTGGAATTAGATTTGTGTCTACTATTTTAGGGGCAGTCCAGGCAGTCCAAAATATGGGTAGCGAAATCAAGGAATAGATTAATACTGTCGGCCCAATACTTCCCAGTTTGGATATTTTAAAAATTACGCTGAGTACTAAAGGAACGAAATACACTAGCCCGATATAGGAAGTTACTCTCTTCCATGTGAATTTTTCCATGTCTTTATGCGTTATAACAAGCACAATATGAGTAACTGGTTTTCCTCATATTATACTCCTATAGGTGGACAATATTTCCACCATATTACATATTAAATGTAAAAAGGAGGAAAACCTACTTATTTTTTATCTGGCTGAATTTATAGCAGAGAATGGACTTAGCAGCAATGTTATATGATGAAGTGGTCTTGAATAATCCGATAGAGGGTTAACTCCGCCTCTTCGATATTCCTGCCATAATTAAAGGGGACGCAACCCTTTTTCTTCTTTCCTAGGTCGCCCTTGATCCCGATTTTCCAGGGTTCTTCCAATCTTTTTCCCAAGAGCCTGCACAAAAGCATCTGCTCCACAAGGCAACCCCCTTCTCAACATGTTGGCGCAACACATCCAAGCATTTGGGTTCTTCCTCAACAGAAAGCCAGCCAGACCAATCTCCGATTGCAGCAAGCATTGGTTCCCATTCAACCTTTTTGCTTAGTAAAACATCCTCGCGCAATCCACAGTGCGCGCCAGCACTCGACCAAAGATAATCTTCGGCTTTATCCGCCAAACCCACTCGAATCGGGTTGCGTTCAACATACCGAATTGCAGAATAAAGATAAGCCTCATCTAAAGGAGAGGAGAAAAAACGCCCCTGCCATAAATGACCTTTCCAGCCTTGCGCCCGATTTACGCGCTGGGCATAGCGCATATGCAATGGTTTTAACACGCGCTGAAGCCCTTCAGGTGTGTTAGGCACGGCAACCATATGAATATGGTTGGTCATCAGGCAATAAGCAAGCACGTCTACATTATGTTTTTCGCAATATTCATGTAACCAATCAAGGTAAACAACGCGATCTTCATCAGTGAAAAACACATCACTACGCCTGTTTCCACGTTGGGTAATATGGTGCGGAACTCCTGCAAATACGGCTCTTGGTAGTCTAGGCATTGGAATACATTAGCGCATTTTCTTGAGATTTAAAGGGTAGCGTCCCCTTTATCATACTGCTCCTTGATTTACTCAAACTCCTTGTTATTTCAAGAGTTTAAATTGCCATAATAAATTTTTATACCCGCACTTGAATGAAGTTTTTTATACGATTCTAAATTTTTCAATTTAGTTGCTACAGTTGATGCTCCAGAAGTTGCTATATAGGTTCCTATGTGTAGTTCATTAAATTTGTGACTTTCAAGAACTGTTTTAGCTTCACGATTAAAGTCAGTGTCCTTCTTTGAGCTAATTACTATAAAATTTGCCATTATTTTTATCCTCCAGTATTTTTAAATCAATCTAATCACTTTTGCCTGAAAAACCTAACGTGCTGCGGATAAGGTGCAGCCGATCAAAAGTTTACTTTTGAAGAGGTTGTCACACTTCATGCGCTTGTTATGCCACGCTTGCGTGGCGGAACAAGTGGATGGTAATCCGCAGCACGTTACGCAGCCACGCAAGTGGCGGCGTAACATAATGTATGCACCAAATACGGTGCATACATTGATCTGAAATATATTTTGAATTTCATAGGTTGAATTTTTTCTCCATATAGATAGATAACTTATGCTAATATAGAGCGTATGATTATAAATGGCAAACACACATATGAGTGATAAGCCTAAATTACTTGAGCAGGTTCGAATCGTGATTCGCCGGCGGCATTATAGCATTCGAACGGAAGAGGCTTATACTTAGTTAAGGGGACATAATACTTAATATACTGTTCTTTTAGCAGACTCTTCCAGTCGAAGCGTGCAGCATTTCTTGAAGCTTCAGTTTGATACTCAAGCGTTAAAAAATTACTCGCTATTCAACACTGCCACCCCGCACCTCGACTGCCTACAGCCCGAGAATCAAAAAAACTTTAACTATGATAAGTACCTTGAGAAAACCAATCAATCAAATGCTGCCGCAACGCACGAATTCTCGCGTTGTATTGGGTGTCCGTGTGACAAACAATCCAAAATTCTAAGGGTGGCAGTGATACTGATTTCAACACTTGTTTAAGTTCTGGCATATGTTTGATCAAGGCGACATGGGTGCCAACGATGCCGCAACCTGCCCGCGCCAACTGGAGCTGCATGATCAAACTATCTGTGCGAAATTGAAAATCCTTACGGGATAAGTTAATACCCATGTCTTTGGCACCCAAAATGAATTCCATACCCGCATCAAAACCAATCATTTGATGATTACCCCACTCAGCAAAAGAGGCTGGCTCACCTTTACTTTGGATGTAGGATTCATGTGCAAAAAAACCAAGCTTCATATCGGGCAAACGGCGAGCCACCAAATCCGGCTGAGTTGGACAAAACATGCGCAGGGCAATATCAGCTTCGCGTTTGTTTAGGCTGCTGGCCTGATTGGTAATCACAATTTCAACGTGCACCTTTGGATGCTCATGCACAAATGCTGCGATAGCTTCTGGCAAAAAATATAGACCAACAATTTCACTGACAGAAACACGAATATCACCTTCCAAGGTGGTTGATAATCCCGCGGCTTGGCGCTCAAAATGGCTAGCGGATTGTTGCATGTTTTGCGCTGATTCCACCAGACGCTGCCCTGCTTCTGTGAGCTTTAAACCTTGTGGGCTGCGCTGAAATAATTGTAAAGCGGTGCTGGCCTCCAAGGTTTGAATATCTCGGCTTAAGGTGGGTTGTGAAGTGCCCAGCTCACGCGCTGCTGCGGATAAACTGCCAAATTCTGCCACCGCTAAAAACGAACGAATCAATCCCCAAGGCACATTATTCATATTTGCATATCCATTATCGATTTATTTCTATTCACTATTCTAGTTCGGATAATAATAATTACCGTATGCTTTCAAAGCAATGCCAAATAACTCTAGGGAGAGTAATATGAAAAAGGTGATGGTATTAGGTGTAAGTGGGGCTTTTGGTAGCGCTGTTGCGCAAGAGCTTAAAACACAAGGGTATCAAGTATCTGCCATGGTGCGTGATACCAGTAAACAAAATATTAAAGGCATTCATTATCAACAGGGTGATGCCGCCATAAGCAGCGATGTGGAAGCAGCCTGCCAAGGCCAAGATATTGTAGTGTTTGCTATAAACCCACCTAAATACGACTGGAAAAACAAATCGTTGGCCTATTTACAACATGTTTTAGATGCTGCCAAAACACATCACTTCACCCTGATTTTCCCAGGCAATGTGTATGCCTTTGACCCACAAATGAATGCAAACGTGGATGAACGATCACCACAACATGCTCGCTCATTTTTGGGTGATATTCGCATGCAAATGGAGCAAGCTATTGAGAAGGATGCTCACAATGGTGTGCAAAGTGTGATACTACGCATGGGTGATTTTATTAGCCCCAATCAACAAAGTTCATGGCTTCCCACATTACTTAAAAACAAAGGTTCGAAATTTCAATTAAGTACGCCGGGCAACACAAAAATAAAACACAGCTGGGCCTACACCAAAGATGCCGCACACATCATAGCAACCTTGATTCCGCATCTTGCTGCGCTACCCAAATTTAATGTATTTCACATGCGCGGCTACGCGTTAAGCTTTTCAGACTTGGCCAGAGTGATTCAAAAAAGTACTGGCAAAACAGTGCGTCTAACAAACATGCCATGGTGGCCTTTCAAGCTGCTAAAACCTTTTTCCCCATTGTTTACTGGCTTATTATCCATGCGTTATTTATGGCAGGAGGAATTAACCATGTCAGATGGTAAATTGCGCGATTTGTTAGCTGAGAAAATGCCAAACACCCCCATAGAAACTGCCTTGAAAGACTCCGCTTTAATTTAACCACGAAAGCTCTCACAAGGATAACTTAGCACACAATCGCTTAACACCCTATGTCATATACTGCCATACTGTTGACACTTCCATGACATAAAAATCATGTATCTTCATTACTATTGGAACATACAGGAGTGATGATGTTAAATGCCGAGCATATCCTTGACCAACAATTCCCAAGCTTTAAGAAGCGCTCGCCACTATTAACGCGCCCTGCCAGAGCAGCTTTAAAGATGCTCTTTCACGAACGCGAACTACGCCGTTTCCAAGAAAAATATCCACACTTAATGGGCATGGATTTTGTCGATCAACTGCTCGATTATTTTGATTTCTCTTACACCATTCAAGCCCGGCAGCTTGAGCGTATTCCATCACGCGGACGTGTCATTATTATTGCCAACCACCCTATTGGAACACTTGATGCAGCCATCTTGTTACAAATGGTCGGACAAGTCCGCTCTGATGTAAAAGCTGTTACCAACCAGTTGCTATCCACTATTGAGCCCATACGACCTTTACTATTACCCGTGGACAACATGGGCGCGAAGACATCACGCAAACAAGTCAAAGCCGTCTATAAACACCTTGAGCATGAAGGTGCTGTGATTATTTTCCCCGCCGGCGAAGTCTCTCGACTGGGGCCAACGGGCGTTTATGATAGCAAATGGAGCAAAGGTTTTTTGAATATTGCCACATCAAGCAACTCACCTATTTTACCCATTCATGTAAATGGGCGTAATTCTGCATTTTTTTACGCTTTGTCATGGCTTGCCAAGCCCATATCTACTTTATGGCTGATTCGTGAAATGTACAAACAGGCCAAACGCTCCGTTAATATCACCATTGGAGAGCTGATACCTGTTGAAAGTTACCAAGATATGCAATTACCAACAAGCGCCAAGGTTAAGTTGTTTCAAAAGCATTTATACCGTATCGCTAAAGGTAAAAGCCCTATCTATGATACCTGTTCAGCCATTGCTCACCCTGAAAAACGTCAAGCCTTACGACAAGAAATCCAAAGCTGTCAATTATTGGGCGAGACGCAGGATGGCAAGAAAATTTACCTTGCTCCCTATGAGGCTGATAGCTCACTTATGCGTGAAATTGGCCGTTTGCGCGAAATTTCCTTTCGCGCAGCGGGTGAAGGCACGGGGCTTCGACGCGATGTTGACCGCTATGATCGCCACTGTTTCCAACTGGTTTTATGGGATGAAAGTGAACTCGAAATTGTCGGTGCCTATCGTTTATGCGCCACCAAACATGCGATTTCATCAAAGTATAACGCTCAAACCCCGCTTTACTCTCAAACATTATTTCACTTCTCAAGCGATATGGATGACATATTAGAACACGGGCTAGAGCTGGGGCGCAGTTTTGTACAACCACGCTATTGGGGACGGCGTAGCTTGGATTACCTTTGGTATGGTATCGGTGCATTTTTACGCAACAACCCTGAGTACCAGTATTTATTGGGACCTGTTTCAATGAGTAACACTTATCCAACAGCTGCCAAAGATATGCTCGTTTATTTTTATAGCCTTTATTTCGGTGACCACACACAAAAAGTACATGCTATCACGCCCTACTATATTGACTCGCGCAAACGGCCCGAACTTGAGCAACACTTCTCAGGGCAAGACTATAAGGTCGATTTCACACACCTCAAAGCAAGCCTTAAACATATGGGTTGCACTGTCCCCACACTTTACAAACAATACACTGAAATGTGTCAAGAAGACGGCGTACATTTCCTTGATTTTAATATTGACCCTGATTTTGCCAACTGTATTGATGGGCTTGTAGTTGTTGACCTTAAACGTTTAAGTGACAAAACCCATCAGCGCTATATCGAAAACAACAAACAGGATATGCATTAGTTTATTACGATTGCGGCGTACCAAATACCACTCTGGCAATTTCCTCATCTTGTTCAAGAATAAGCCAGCGGCGGTGCAACCAAAGCCACAACTCTGGACGCGCATGAATAACAGGCTCAAAACTATCACAAATAGTTTGCATCACATGCACTGTATTTGCCTGTTTATCTGAAACTAATTCTGGCATATCAACTCGCCAAAAACGCAGTATGAAATCGAAACCACTACCTTTTCTTTCTAAAGCAACACCAATCACAGGTGTTTGTTGTCGCAATACAAATGCCGCAGGCATGGTGGTCGTGTTAGCCAAGTGCCCTAGAAATGGTACTGGTGTACCCTGACTCATATGCTGGTCAATCATCACTGCAACACAATCTCCCTTGCGCAGAGCCTTTGGCAGCCAACGCAGGCCTTGCAGGCGTGACTCTATGCATGCACCAAAGCGTTCACGGCATTTTTTTAAGTACGCTTCGAGAATGTTATTTTCAAGTGGTCGGTAGATAATGCGAGTATGACAATCCAACATAGAAAGCATTAAGCCTCCTAACTCCCAATTACTATGATGCGCGGCTGCAACAAAAAAACCTTTCCCCCCGTGCATGGCATCATGCAACACTTCTTCACCTTGCACCTCCACTCGCGACAGCAAAAACGCTTTCGAACGTAAAAATACATGCGGGAATTCAAAACATGTACGACCCAACTCTGCAAATGATGCTCGTGCTTTTTCATGGCGCCATTGCCGCGTTTTATGTGGATAAACACGGGTTAAATTTGTCATCGCTATGCTGCGGTGTCTTGCCACCACATAATAAGCCATACGCCCAAGACCTGCACCCAAAGCTCCCGCCACACGAACAGGTAAAAATCGAACAAGCCAAAAGGCAAGCTTCACAAAGCTCGCCACTAACCATGCATTCACAATCGAATACCCCCAATATAAAAACAACCATCCTACAGACAGTCAAATATTTCAACTATACTTACAGCATGCCTCATCTACAAGCATGCAATATTAAGCTTTCCTTCTAAATCCACTCAATATATAAGCATAACTCGGCATCAAACTTGCTGGAATATCACTCATTTTTAAAGTAAACAAAAAGAGTCGTGAGGCATTTGTAAGGAATGATTTTTTATATATTATGAAGCACCTATTCACAGGCTATACAACTGGAAAATCGCAAGACGATAACTTGCAATGTCGTGCTATTTTTTTAATTGCAGGTATCTCTGTACCCGCAACTGCAATATTTTCAATATTCAACTTTCTCAACGGCCGAATTGAGCTCGCTATTGCAGAAGCTATTGGAACGATTTTGTTCACATATTGTTTTTATATTGCCAATAATCAGACGGCACTGGCATCCAAAAGAAAACTTCTACTGCTAACATCGATATTTGTTTTATTTTCCATTTTCATGGATGGAGGCATGGCAAATGCAGGAGCATCATGGAGTTTGCTCATGCCATTTTTAGCGGTCTTACTGATGGGTTTACCTCGCGCATGGTATTGGATAGTTGGTTATGCAACAATGCTTTTAGCTGCGGTTATTGCACATTTCTTTGGTTTTTATACGTTACCATATACAAATGCTGATTTAATCTACGGCACTGCTCTATATGCTCTTTCATCATTATTTGCCGCAACATTTGAAGCACAGTTTGAACACTTACATATACGCTACGAAAACAGCATTCTAGAGCTAGAGAATTTAAAAGATCACCTAGAAAAAAATGTTGAGGTGAGAACCGTTGCACTACAAAAATCCAACAAAAGTTTACAGCGTGAAGTTCACAAACATAAAAAAACATCTCAAGCACTTAAAGATAGTGAACAGCGTTTTTACCAATCTCAGAAAATGGAAACTATTGGAACTTTAGTGGGTGGCATTGCACATGATTTCAACAATATGCTTGCAGGTATTAATGCAAATTTATTCATGATTAAAAAATACGGGAAAGAAAACCCCGAAATCATTCGTCGTTCAGAAGATGTTGAACAGCTGGTTATAGGCGCATCAGATATGATTCGACAACTATTAACCTTTGCCAGACAAGACCGCGTACAATTTGAAACTTTTGATTTGGCGCCATTTTTAAATGAAGCCTTTAAATTAGCCAAAGTATCCATTGCTAAAACAATCAACGTAACACTTGAGAATAAAGCTGAAACATTACCTGTTTATGGGAATGGAACACAAATTCAACAAGTCCTTATGAACATGATTAATAATGCCCGTGATGCTTTAAAATCAAAAAGGAAAGCAAACATTGCTGTTAAACTGGTAGAGTATAGGCCTAGCGACAGGTTTAAAAAATTAAATCCTGATATGACCGCAGATACGTATGCAAAAATAACCATCATTGATAATGGTAAAGGAATTCCTCCTGAAGAAGTTAAAAAAATATTTGAGCCCTTTTTTACCACCAAAGAAGTCGGGAAAGGAACTGGGCTTGGTTTAGCCATGTGTTACGGGGCCATTCAAAGTCATAATGGAATGATTAGCGTGCACAGCATCGTAGGAAAAGGCACGGGCTTCCAAATTTACATTCCCACATGTGATAATAAAAATCTAAGTCAATCTTTTGCACCATCTGCCACGCTAACCATTGGTGTGGGTCAAACAGTTTTGGTGGTGGATGATAACCAACAGTTAAGAGATGCCCAAAAAGAGGCTTTGCAAATGCTTGGTTATAAGGTTTTGGAAGCCAGGCATGGTAAAGAAGCTGTCGCACTGTTTAAAGAACATCAAAAAACTATCGCATTGATACTTATGGACATCACTATGCCGGTCATGAGTGGTGTTAGTGCAGCCAAAAAAATTCGAGCAATACAGCCCGATACACGCATTGTTTTTGTCACTGGTTATGACAGGGATGATACATTGAATGGCACCCCTCTTCCTGGCCCCAATGAATTGATTCTTAAAAAGCCATACACGATGAGCAAGTTAAATACTGTGATTCAACAACAACTGAAAATAACGTAATACGAATAATGTGAGATAAAAAGCCTACAACTTGCACCCACAAAGATAAAACGTAACATACCATGTTTGGACATAATGGGTACGGGGAGGCGCGCATGACACTTGAGGAAATTTTACAGAAAATAAAGCAAAGTACAGCCATGCAAGGTGAAGACTTTTCAGGGCTAGACCTTTCTAATCAGGATTTTAGTCAAGCCAAATTTTCCAACTGTAACTTCAAGGGTGCAAATCTTCGCAATAGCAATTTAAGCCGCGCAAAATTACGCGAATGTGATTTCTCCAAGGCCGATATGCGTGGTACTGACTTAAGCAACGCTGACCTTTTCAATGCCGATATGACTGGTGCAAGACTTCGCCGTGCGAATCTAACCAACTCCAACAGAATTGGTGCCAAAATCCGTAAATGGGCGTTAAAGGGTGCATATATCACTGGCGCAACAGCCTACGTCGATTAAAGGATACATCATGAATACCGTACAAACCTTGCCTGGCGCATTTCCACTACATGCGGATAAGAATTTCTTGGCCGAAAGTGAATGGGTAATCTTTAAATTACTCTGCCGTCCTGTCGAATCATTTCCTAATAACACAGCTGAAGAGCTTTCGTTCGCCACAGGCAATCAAGTCTCAGTAGAGCGCTGTAGTGAATTAATTCATATTGTACAAATCAACGCACTTTCAGGTTTGGGCAGCTGGATTGCACGTCTATTGGCTGAAGCAGGGCTTAATGAAACAATGCTACGTACAAATAATGCTGCTGAAATCATGCAGGCGGTAAACAATAAAGCAGGCTATGCTATCTGCAATGAAGCCACTATACGTGCGTTGGATAGCTTACAAAAACAATGGAAAGGCGAAGTACAATAAACACCTCCAAAAAGGATAAGAGTTAACCCCATGACTGAACGCATACTCATAACTGGTGGCGCTGGTTTTATCGGCTCCAACATCGCAGCAACATTAAGCCAACGCCCGAATACAGAAGTCGTGGTAGTAGATGATTTTTCTTCAGGCGATTGGCGCAATCTTATCCATGTTGATTGTGAAGTCCGTGCTGCCGATTGCGATGATCCAGGTGTATTACAGGAAATCGCTGACGGTCGTTACTCCGCTATTTATCATGAGGCTGCCATTACTGATACAACAGTAATGGATCAACGCCTGATGGTGGAAGTTAACACCAATGCCTTCGTCAAAATTCTCGAAGCCAGTTGCAAGTCAGATACTCGCGTAATTTATGCATCATCAGCGGGTACTTATGGCAATTCTGCTGCACCAAACAGCATTGGTTCGGGTGAAGAGCCTGAGAATATTTATGGCTTTTCTAAGTTACTCATGGATCGCATTGCCAAGCGCTGGTATGACAAACATAAAGCTCCAATTATTGGACTACGTTATTTCAACGTCTATGGCTGCGGCGAGCACCATAAAAACGAACGCGATGGCAACAAAACAGCATCCATGATTTTGCAAATGTATGATAAAGCAAAAGCAGGTGAACAGTTGCGCCTATTTAAGTACGGTGAGCAAATGCGCGATTTTGTGTATATCCGCGATGTTGTCGCAGCCAATATTGCTGGGCTAACTGCAACCAAGTCTGGCGTGTGCAATGTTGGCTCAGGAAAAGCTCGCACATTCAATGACATTGTTGAAAACATTGGCGCTTCACTGGATAAAAAGTTTGATGTCGAATACTTTGATAATCCATTTTCATTTTATCAAATGCATACCGAAGCAGATTTAGATGAAGCCAAGGATATCTTAAATTGGCAACCTGAGTGGAGCCTTGAAAAAGGCATCGCCGACTACATCAAACAACTTGAAAACGGACACCGTGGCCCACAGGCATACTCATGAAAAATATTTTCCTATTATGCCTACTCATCACATTAAGCAGCACAGCCTGTATGCACCGCGATACCATTCAAGGTAATGTATTTAATGAAGGTAATATCTGGCTAATACAAGAAGGTGATACCAAGTTCCATGTTGAAAGCACGCTTGGCACACCCGCGATTAAGGACTTACTACACCACAACCGCGTACAATACGTCGAACAAGTGAAAAAGGCTGATCCCGACATCAGCTATACCCGTGGTATCATTATCGATTATGATGATGCCCTACGTGTTAAGCAGATTAAGCGTTTCGGATTTGAAAAATAGGCATGGCCTTATACCAGCCAGGCAAGCGCTCCAACATTACATTTCTGGTGAGCGCGACCTTCTCCATCATCCTGCTTATCATCCTCATCGCAGGGCACCTGCTTATTATCGCCAACTTCTGGTTTTATTTTACTAAAGGTACGGGGATGGACTTTATAAGCACATACACCGGCCTATCCGAGGTACTACTATGGCTAAGTGTTGCAGCAGCATTCGCCATGGATATTTGGGTTGTAATAAATATGCGTAAAGGCCATCAAAAAGCCAAACGCCGCTAGGGGGATTATGAATAAGTCATAAATTGGTTTCTTATGCCAAAAAAATTAACTAACCGGGATAAAACCAAACAAACGCAACTACCCCATGGGCAATCGCTAAAGTCGTTGCCAACCCTGCTGATAACACATGCCAAATAAACACATCCTTATCAAAGATACCCATTGCAATACCAAAACCCGCAGCCAACAAAATAAGAGTAAGTAAAGCGCCTCCCATCAAAAATAAAATTTGATGTTTACGCTTGGTCTCAATCACACGTTCTGGAGCTACCTCTCCATCCTGATTAAATTGTTTCATTACCTCGGCTGAATGCTGCGCATTCACACTCTCTACAGCTCCAGCATAAGCTGAAGAAGATGTTATACCCATCACTAACAGTGTGGTTACAAAGATATAGCGTAAAGGACTACTCATCATCGTCTTCATCCTTTTTCGTAGCATGCCACCAATGCAAAATAACCGCCAAAATCATTGGAGCAAAGACCAAAAAGAATAAAAACACAAAAATAGCCCATGGTGTATCAATATTCACATGTAAATAACGATAGCTATCGACAGATGCCTGAGCAGTTGCCGATGCACAGCATACTCCTATCGCCAAAAATACAGTTTGAACAAAACGTAATAGCTTCACCCTGCCACCCCTTGTGGTTTTTTACTTGATGCACAACGGAAGCCATAAAAATCCGATGCCATATTCGGCAATGAGTAATTACGATGGTAACTTTCCGTTGAAAAAGGATCACTTTTCCAAGACCCACCGCGCATCACACGATACACATCACGCTCCACATTTTCACTACCAGTATCCTTGCCAAATTGATCTTCCCGCGGATGGAATTCAATCGTTCCACCATTGCCAGCAACATATGGCTTATACACGTCAAAAACCCACTCAGATATATTCCCAGCCATATCCATCACACCATATGGGCTTGCCCCATGTTCATATTCACGTACGGATGTACTACGTCCAACCTTATAATAAGTATTCAAACGACTAGCATCCATTTGGTTACCCCAAGGCCAACGTCGAGCATCCTCACCTCGCGCAGATTTTTCCCATTCGACCTCTTCAGGTAAACGTTTGCCTGCCCAAGCACAGTAATCCCTAGCATTATACCAAGAAATAAGGGCTACGGGGCGCTCCTCATCCCCTGCAGGAATTTTTCCTTCCTGCCAATTCAATGGTGGGCGATAATCCTTTTGAAACACAAATCGTGCGTACTCAGCATTGGTCACCGGGTATTTATCAATCCAAAAACCATCTGTATGTATCTTTCTTGCAGGTCGATCGGCTTTATTACTACGAATAGAATTCGTTCCCATTTCAAAAGTTCCCTCGGGAATATGAATCATCACGCTTAATTCTTGCCATACATCTGCCGGTAACAAATCATTCAATGTAGTTTCTGAATAAGCTCGTTTCTCACCTCTGCGTGCCTCATGCGTTTCTTGGATACGAATGTCTTCACCAGCGGCTCGAATATGCTGATCCACTTCTGAAGCGTCATAACTTATTTTTCCGCGCATTTCATCCATACGCATCGAACCCAATTCCATCACATGCAATGAACCACCAATCATAGCAGCAGCAATACAAGTAATAAGAACCGCCATAACAAGGCGTTTACGACGCTTTTTTTCTTTTTTCGAAACTACTTTAGGTGCCATAAAAGTATTTATTTATCCTCATCTCTTGGCAAAGGCTCTGCATCTACGGGTGCATAATCAGCTGTACCTGGTAGATCCATGGAGCCATACCAACGTTTCAACAAAATCTCACCAATCACGCCACCCATGGCACAAAATTCCATATTTAAAATAACAAAGAATCCCCACCACATCAAAGGAATTAACTTTGCCCCACTAGGAACACCCGTCTTCGCGGTCACATAGTAATCCACCGCCAATACAACTAAGGGGGGAAAATGTGCAAGCCACTTACCACCCCAGCCATAAATCAAACCTACAATAACACCTGTAAGCAAAGGCAATAAAAACATGGATAAGACAAATGCAAAGTCATACCCTTCTATACCCCAATAAAGCTCTATCTGAACATCTAAAAGAACATGCCCCATATGAAAGAAAAATGCACTTATAAAAAAAGCTACAAAAAAACGTTGCCATTTGGGTGCCCAAGGCTTGGGGAAAACCTTACGTGTCTGTGAAGAACTCATGCATAACCTCTAATTACTTATCTTTTTTAGGGTACGGATTGCCTGTCAGTTTTTTATATTCAGAAGCCTTTACTTCTTCTAAATACCAAGTTTTAACCTTCATTCCTGAAAAATATTGCGCCAACAAACGCCGCTCACTTTCGGGTAAGGATGCGTAGGAAGGCATTGAATACTTAAGCTTTAAACGGGTCGGAATAATATCCCTTGGATTTTTAGCTGAAAAATATTCAAACAACCATGCTTCGCTGCGCAAAGAGCCGATACCATCCAAACTGGGGGCAGGCACAGTCTCCATAATATTTTTAATGCCCCAAACTGTGTGACAATCTCGGCAACCAATCTTACGGTATAAATCAGATCCTGCTCGCTGTACATCTTCACTGGCTGTCGAATAAAAAGGTATACCTCTATCTTCAAGGGGATTATATGCATCATAAACACCTTTCCCAATAGCAGCTACAACCACAAGACCCAAAAGCCCAGCAATCAACCAGTCACCCTTTCTCATAGTTAACTTCTACCCTGCTCTTCCAAAACTTCTTCACGGCGAGCTTCTTGTTTTTTAGTGGCTTCCTGCATTTTTTTAAACTCTTCAGGGTCCATTTTATCTTTATCATTATCATCAAAAACAAGGTACTTAATATCCTCGTCAAACTGTTCATTTTTAGCAGCCCAACGCAAACCAAATATCACCGCAATCAAAATAGAAACACCACTAATCAACCAAATATAAATCGTCCAGCCATCACCCCAGTTTTCCATCACAAGCTCCTATAATACATTATATTTACTGACGCACAGACTCTTCCACTCCGTGATATGAAAATATTATCACCGACAGAAAAAAAACATGCAAACGTCCATCTTCTTCATGTTAAAATAAATAACCATCAAGCAATTGCACGGCTGCAAAGATGGCTGCTACAACTACGCCCAGCACAATCATACCCATCAAAACCTTCTCACCTGTTTTTACACTACTCATATCCGTATGCCTATAAAAAAGCCCAATAACACCAACGAACACCAGCATAGCTATAATCATAAAAATAAAAATACCTATGCTATAGCTCTGACTACGCATGCTTTCAATGCCAAAAGCAGCTGGCTCGGCAGCCATACCCTGACTAGCCAACGACAAATATAAGAAAAAAATCAATAGCGAGGAAACACATTGCATCATGACTCGCCATTGTATTGAGAAAATAGAAAATGAAAAGACAAACTAAACTTTAGAAAAAACTTCCATATAGGCAAAAAAAATGCCGCCCAAAAGGACGGCATTTTCATCAATCAATTCAACTTATTTTTGATGCTCATCGCGAGGATCTGGCGAGCCCTTTTTATGGTTATCTACAAAAAAGCTGTAGATCACTGGAACCAGCAAAGCAATCGCAATAATCACCAAACCACCGACTTGTGCATTATCATAATCAATCATATACGCTCCTAATATCTATTAATGTGCAATTGTGTGATCTGGCTTCCAAGTGATTGGAGGCAAGCGTTTCACAGTAATAATAACTGCTATACAAAAACCAAAGAACCAGTACATAGCCACAGTATAACCCTTATCCCACCAAGGCTGTTTACGTTCAACAGTACCATCTTCTTTGGTGTTTCCGAAGAAATTCGCCATCACTACGTCGCCACCAATGATTGAATATTCTTCCAAATCAACATGCTGATTCTGAAGTTCAATAATCCGAGGTGCCATAATACGCAAATCATTCATGGAAATAGGATGCTGCGTACGCTGAAAAGCATATGGAGAATCATATTTCGCTAAGGCATCTTCAATCATTTCCATAGCTTTTTCATCAGCTTCACTTGAAGTAATCGTATCATCCGTCAATACCCGTTGCACAGGTTGAGAGTTCATCAAAGCGACATAATCCGTATAGATTGCAGCATTTGGACGTTGCCCAAACAACGGAAAAGTCCATGCAATCGCCGTAAAAAATGTTAAAATCAACAAACCTACAACAGGGCGCGGTAGTGGGTTATTATTTTCAGCAATACCACCCAAACTTTCGTGCTCCCAAATATGCTTGGCCTCTTCCAACATTTTATCATCACTTAACGTATGCAACGGATGATTTAATTTCAAATTATCCAATAACGGTAAAAATTTAGACATTTATAACCTCCCTTACTTTAGATTTAAGACGAAGTCGATCAGCATACGAATCTCTGAATCGTCAGCATAGTCAGGCACTTCTGGTGGATAAACACGATCGCCTTCACGATACGCATTAAATTCTTTATCCCATTGGGCCAAATCAATATCTTTTCCACTGGCATCTTTACCACCCCAGAGATAATCATAACGTGGCATAATAGAATGTGGCTGAACCAAACGTGGGTTAAAGAAGTGCAATGTCATCCACTCTTTTGATGAGTTGCGAGAGCCGACATGCAACAAATCTGGTGCTTTACGATCTGAGCCAAATGTCGTTGGTGATTCACCATTAAAGTCACCCAACATTGGAGGCCGACCAAATGACTGCCAATCATGTGTTTGCTCTGGTAATAGTGTATGACACCACCAGCAACCTTCGCGCACAAACATGGTTTTACCAGCACCCGCCAAAATTGTTTCTTCAGCTGCTGCCAGCGTTGCACTTACACCCCAGCCACGCGTAAGTGTTGCATATTCAATATACGGTGTTTCCACACCATCTTTTACAGAAGTTTTTACAAGAAAAACCCCACCCTTTTCCGCGCTAGCTTTATCCATTTGACCAACAGATGTGCTCAAAGCCTGTACAGCAGCACCCAGAATATGATCATGAACCAAACCACTTGGAAATGATGTACCAGGTTTAAACACATATGCTGAAACTTCATCTATCACAGCACCTGTCGCTGGGTCTTTTTTCAATGTTACTTTGATTGGTTTATCATCACCATGAAGAAATAAATCTCCGTAATCAAAACCACTATTTTTACCATAAGTCAGCTGTTTTTCCAAAGCCACACTTGTAGATGATACGCTGGAAATATCCAAACCAGGTAAAAATATTGTAATCACCATCGATGTAGATAACGCCACACCAAAAAGAATTGATCCAACTCGATATTCACGGAATCCCATTCTAATCGTCCTCCCTCTTTTTTATTTTAATTCTCTAAAGTAGCTAGAGCCCGAAGGCTCCAGCCCTATATCCCTTAACGTACGTATGCAACTTCGTGAGGAAGAACACCTTGCGGAATTTCTTCACCATGTTTCGCAGTCATATACATATTCCATAACCATACGATGTTACCCAAGAACACCATTGTGCCGCCAATCCAACGCACGATCATGTATGGATGTTCTGCAATCACAATGTCCATATATGGAACTTCATAAATTTTACCAGCGCCTTGAATCAAACCGGCGATAGTCATTGAAACCCAGTACAATGAGAAACCAATCAATAACATCCAGAAGTGGAAGTTAGCCAAGCTTAGAGAGTACAACTTGCGACGTAGCAATGTTTGCATGCCGTAGTATACCGCTGCTGCTTCAGCAAAGGTTGAGAAACCAAGCAGTGCCAAGTGAGCATGTGCCACAATCCAACCTGTACCATGAACATACCAGTTGATTGCACGTGTTTGTTGGAAGCCACCTTGCATATTCAATGGAATCGCAAGCAATACACCAGTAATAGTATATTTAAGCTCAACATTCTCTACGAACATTGCCCATTTACCTTGCATAGTTAATAAAATGTTACATACATAAGCAACCGCTGGCACAAGAATCAACACACCTTCAACAGATGCGAATGATTTCAACCATTCAGGCAATGGAGAACTCATCAAGTGATGCGCCGCTGGTGTGGAGTAGAACACCACGATAGACCAGAAATGCAAGTGACCCACACGATGTGAATATAATGGATTACCCGTAACTTTCGGTACAATGTAGTAAGTAATCGCTGCAGCAACAGGCGTAATCAACAAGCCCAATACGTTATGCGCGAACCACCATGTCATATAAGCTTCGTTTAAACCAGTCAGATGCAAGAACTCAGGCAAGTTACCGATCAAGAACACGATAATAAGCATGAAAAAAGAACCAGCGAAGAACCAGTTAGTTGTATAAATACCTTGCGTACGACGATTAACAATCGACATGAAAATATTAACAAACAATGGCGTTACCATTGCAAAAGCAATATATAAATCAATCGGCCAGACGAAATCTGAATACTCACGGCCTGAGGTCATACCGAACCACAGCGTAGAGAGAGCTAGCATCAAGCCAACATTCCATAACATGCAGTTCCAAACACCTAGCTTTTCAGACCATAGCTTAGTATTACCCAAAGCTGGAACAATATACATCGCAGATGCAGCAAATGCGCCCACAATCCAACCAAAAATTACTGTATGCACATGCACTTGGCGCATATGACCAAACTGCAATGCATACAAATGTGTAAACCAATCTGGAAACGCTAACTTCGCCGCATTAAACGAACCAATTCCCGTACCAATAATAAACCACATAATACACGAAAAGCCAAAGAACAACGCGGCCGTACCGCCGGGAATATCTTCTTCTTTCGCAAACAAATACTTAAGCATTTACTTACCCCTTTTTATTATTTTATTAATATTAAAACTATTTTTCTTTTTTTACTGTGGCACATCATGACTGTGATCTACATGATCCTCATCATGTTGACCAGGCATCAATAGATACCATGCGAACCACATACTCGAAAATGCCAAAAGAATTCCCAACACCGATGCTACTGCTGCCATCTTACACTCCCTATCCTTTTATTTATAAATTATTCTACTGCTTTTCCTTCACGAATAGCATGTAACTTCAAGGCATAACCAAGAATCCATACAAAAATAACGCCGAAAATAATCATTACCCAGTTACCAAAGCCTTCAAAGGTAAATGGTGAGTATGCATCGGAACCCCACAAGCCAGCTTCAGGAAATGGGCCACGACCCACTGCTAATTGTGTAGCAATTGTAAACACAGAACCATTACCCATACCTGTAACAAAACCAGCTACAATAATTAGCCATACTGAATTTTTCATACTCTCCTCCCTATTAAAACTACATTAAATCAATTTTAACCTTGCCAAAGATTAAGGAGATTTAACCTAGTGTCAAGCCCATAAGTTGATTAAGGTTATCAAACACTAGCATTGCTAAGTCTCCCTTTCACGCGCATAATTTCACATATGAAAGAATTACTTATTTATAGTATAAGTGCCTGTGCTTCATTGTTTATTTTAGGCTATGCTGTGCACATTTTTATTGGTGGACTCGTCGAACCTCAAACTGAAGCTATTGCCATTGCTGCGGCTGTATTCACCAGCGCATCCGTCATGATTTGGATGATTCGAGATGTCTTAAAGTCACGTCGCAAACATTAAAAATCAGCTTATTTATAAAAAGCAAGCGCCTTAGTCACAGCGATAAAGTCTTCTTCAGAAAATTGCCCTTTATGAAAAACATACTGCTGCTTTGCGCCGCGCTCATCGGTGCCTGTTAAGCCAAACGATTTCCCTGCTTTGTCAGAGAAAAACCGTATATCGCGCATCAAGAGACGCTGCGCATTATTTTTAAGCTGCAAAGCAATGCGCTCTTTAGATATATCCAAAGCTACAGGTGCAGAAGGCATAAGCAAAAGCCGGCGCAACACACGCCCTCCCCCTACCATTAAAAAGAAAAAGCCCAAAAACATCAGCACTTCGCCTAAAATTTGTTCATCGCCCGCATACCAGTAACGCAGCCCAATAAGCAAAAGAAATCCCACCGTAGGTACATATAGAAGCAAGTCCCAAATAATCCCAGTTTTATCTGCTTGTAAGGAACATTGAACCTCACGCCATGAGTTAGCCATTATCAGGAATCCCTGCAATATGCTTCAATACTGGCTCAATTTCACTTCGCAATACTCGACCTGGCGCAATATAATCCACTTTACCTTTAGCATTAATTACAAAGGTCCATGGCTCGCCACGCACTTGAAAAGCATCATAGGCTTCGGGATTATAATATTGATCCATATGAAGAAAAAGAACTTTATCCCCATAACGGTCAAGCATAACTTTCAACAGCTGTAGCTGTTGATCACATTGCGTGCAGTGCCCGGGTGTTGCAAACTCCAAAACAATCGGTTTACCTTTTTTCAGCGCGTCATCAAATGATAATTGATACATACGAGGATCTGGATAACGGTAACTTGTAAGCTTGGACATATCACCACCAGCATCCGCCAGCGTTTTGGTTTTCAATGATGGCACGTCTTGGCCTATGCGGAATACACCGCCACCACCAACATTAAAATCATCACATGCCGTCAAACCACCGAGTGCAAGTAAGCAAACTAAAATATAGCGCATCAGTATGTCTCTCTCCAGCCAGCGCATGTTTTGAAAATATTATAGGCCCAAATGAAATTTGCCAAAAGAACCAATGTGCCAAAAATACCCATCGTCGCTAGCCAAGGTTTTATAATCGCTTCAATTTCCGCAGGCGTGGCACGCACAGCATCACCAGGCACTCCAGCTGCAATGCCTGCAGAAACACCTGCAGCAGTAAAAAATACCACCATGCCAATTAAACCAAAATTATGAATCCAAAAATGCCATTTTACCAGTTTCATGCTATAAATAGGACGCTTCACTAATCGTGGAACAATGTAGTAAACCGCTGCAAATATTGCCATTTCAACCCAGCCCAACAAGTTAATATGCGTATGTGCGCGCACGATTAAATTACCATGCATGCGATGGTCTACAAAATGACGGAATTCTGAAATACCACCCATCATAGCACCCCATGAAAAGCCAATCATACTGTAAATCACGCAAGCAAAAACAAACCATAACGTATACTTAACATACTCCTGTTCTTCCCATGGCTGCTGTACCATCATTTCACCTCTACTGTGTCGGTATCTTTATCCCGAATATCTTTATACTTCTCTTTCCACGCATCTGGAGCCCATGTTTTCACCATCATATCAATAAATGGCGATTCACCTTTCGGAGGAACTGGTGATGAAGCTGATCCCTGTTCAGAAATTAACTCTGACAAATATACAGCTATTAAATGGCGATCTTGCTCAGACATTTCTGCAACATAATAAGCCTGTTTTGGCTTTGAACCATGGTCCATCGTTTCATGCCCATAAGTAGATTCAGGATCCCTTAAAAAATTCTCAATCCATTCTAAGGTTCGCCTACTACCTGTGCCGTCTAGGTTGTTGCCCATATTCGTGCCACCACGCATAGCTCGATGACACTCTGTACAAGCAGCCTCACGAAAAACTAGAGAGCCTTTTTGACCTTCATCCGTCAAATTATAATGGGTTTTTTGCTCAAAAATAGGCTTGTCACTCGTTGCCATCATGTATTGCATTACACCAAAAGCGATACTAGCTAGAATGATAAAGGCACCAGCCACAATAAATAACAGCTTCTCCCCTGTTTTCAGGCGTTGTTTTTTAGTTTGTTGGTTGTTTTCTATCATAATGACGGCATTATCAGGCTTATTATTATACATTGCAACAAGGATATCTATGCAAATCCTCCCTCGACTCATATTTACAACTCTTATTCTTTTATCGGGCTGCGTCACTCAAGCTGATAAGCAGCAAGAAGCTGATAAAATCATCAGCAAACTTCATCAGGCCATACAGCAAAAACAATGGGATACAGCAACCCAACTGTTTAATCCTGACTTTTTCAAAACAGGGTCAAAACAGCAATGGCAACGACATTTAAACTCACTACAAAACAAACTCGGAAAAATCATCGACTTTCACATATCTTCAAAATCCAAAGACCCTCGCTTTGGCGGAGACTTTTATATATATATTACATCCGTTCGCCATGAGCACGGCTTCAGCCATGAAACCGTGACTGTTTTCAAAAGCCTTGATGACAAACCGCTTGCCATCTCAGGCTACTTAATCAAGGCCACTGGAAACCCATGAATATAAAAAAAATAATTGTTCTTTCTATTATATCTACTCTGTCCGCATGCAGCCAAATATCTGAGACTAGCACACCTGAATCTCTGGTTAACCAACTAACAGGCACATGGAAGAATGAAAAGCATGGTGGGAAAGTTATTTTTTATCCAGATCAGACTGCAAAAATAGTTTTCCCCAAACATCAGCCACCTATCAAGCTCATTTCAACCTATGAAAAAATAAAAGATAAAAGCGTTGGCATCAATTTAGGTGGCTTTTGGAGCGGCCCCGCATTCATCAACACTTCCAACCTACAAGAGCAGCATTTAACCATCACATTTCCTGACGAAAAACCTATTGCACTTTTCAAAATGAAACATAAGGACCTCTTGGCTAACTAACCATAGTCATAATCGGGCCAACACCAGAAAGAGTCGCTTAAACACACCCAAACGTAATAGAGTATTTACCGCAAATATCAGCAACTAAACACCCCACTCCTTCCGCTTGCCCTACACCTATTATTTAGAAACAAGCACATCAATGGCGTTCACACTCTTCGAAACCAAACCAAATCATGCAGACGTGAACTTTCCGACGCTTTAGAAGAATATTTTCATTTTTTGTTTAAAAAGAAAGGGTTAGTGACGCCTTAATAATCCGAACCCACAACCACAAATTAGCGCAGTTAAAACAATGAGGTAAAGAATACAACCACTACTATCTAAGAACCCCCTTAAATTTCAATTCATTCACTGGGAGAGAGAGAGAGAGAGAGAGAGAGAGAGAGGGAGAGAGAGAGAGAGGGAGAGAGAGGGGGGGGGTCAAGCCAATAAGCACATAAAAAAAAGGGCCGATACTTTCGTATCAGCCCTTTTTTAATCAACAGCGCGTCGTTTAACGATGCGGTGCCGATGGATTTCCTGAAGTTGCAGGGCGAGCTATAGTTAAAAATGCCGATACATTTGCAATATCTTCATCCGTTAATTTTGCAGCTATCTTACGCATTTGCGCTCTAGGATCATTATCACGAGCTCCATCATCATCTGATGACTTAGTCGTAGCTCCCAAACGAAAAGCTTCCAGTTCATGTTTTAAATAAACATAACGTTGACCACCAATAGCAGGGTACATATTACCAGCCGAACGACCATGAAATGCATGGCAACTCATACACGCTGAGATACCTCGCTCTGGGATGCCGTACTCCACAATAACCTGACCTTTATAAGCGATACCAATCTCTTCGCCATCTTTGCGCATCTGATCCAAATCAGAACCCATAAAAGGTGTTTTTAAAGTATGCACATAAGCAGCGACATCGCGACGTTGCTCTTCAGTCAACGCTTTTGAAATATCATTCATCTGATACATAGTGTTATCCATGCGTTTATCTGAAGCGAAATCTTCAAGCTGCTTCCAAATATACTTTTGGACTTGATACGCAAGACGTGGTGTTCCCATGTCATCCGCACCCATACCGCCCTGACCGTGACAACTTGCGCAAGACGGCACATTATCACCAAAGCCCTCTGAAAAAATGGTACGACCCTTCTCAGCATCACCAACAGGCTCTATAGCTATCGCTGATGATGACATCCAAGTCACACTCAATAGTGCCGCAGCACTTAACATCACTAAACGCTTCATTCCAACTCCTCCCTTATGTCAACCCTAATAACAATCGAATTAATCGTCTGTATTACTTGCAGACTTAAACATCACAACAACAATTGCAAAGAAAACAACTGTCATCACAGCATATATTTCCCAAACATCTGCGTTCGTAAAGTTAATCGATGCTTCAATAAATTCACCCAACATATAAGCCTCCCAGCATAACAACCCTAATAACTCAAAACAAGTCGCCACACTGACGATTTCTTGTTAATAACTCAAGCCCACTTGATAACACCAGCAAGCTACCAAGTAATTCGGCGCAACTATAAACATGCAATTTATTACACGCAATAGGTTTATGGATATAAAAAGATCTCTACAGCCCCAATAAACTATAATTCAGGCTTCGTTTCACCTTCATTTTCCACAAGTAAGCGTTCAAACACTTCTTCACGATTCACCAAAACTTCACGAGGGGCATCAATACCAATTCTTACTTGCCCACCCTTAACACTTAATACCTGAATTTGAATATTATCACCGACTGTAATCGTTTCACCAGTTTTCCGTGTCAAAATCAACATATTTAGCTCCTCAGCTATAGCTGCCGTTTTTAAACAGTCTATACAGCCAGTCTAATCATTCGCGCACTAAAAAGTCACTTCACTTGCACATGAATGGTTTGGCTCCAAGCCTTACCATAAGAGATATGATGACCATCAGCAAATTGTAACGTTAATGTATGTTCACCCGCTGAGAGCTTCAACGTAGTTTCCGTTTGTCCTTTACCAAAATGAATATGTCTTGCGTCTTTCATGACAGCTTCACCCTTAGGAACAAACTTACCATCAACAATAATGTGAAAGTGCCCAGATTCTTTTTGAAGCTCTCCAGCCTTTTGCACGCGCATACCATCCACAGCCATAACAACATGAATATCACCCTGATACACAGCGTTGTTCAAAGGCGAAACAAAGTGTACACCATGCTTTTCAGCTTCATTCGCCCAACTCGTACCCACAAACATCATAACCATTACTGCAATAGAAAATATTTTATTCATAATTTTAACTCCTTTGTTTTTGAAGACATGGCCTAAGGATAACCTCTCAGGCTATTGGCATCTACCCGTGAAACGTTAGGGTTTCTGCATACCAAACATCTGGAGTAAAATCAGTGCCTCAAAAAAACTATGTTCCTGAACGATTTCAAAGCTCTGAATACCTAGCTGTCTTAGCCGACACAAGTGCTGCTCAAACTGCTATATTCCATAAAACCGCCTTGAATCATATGCAAGAAATAGCAGCTGCTGGTTACCCCAATGAAATATGTGGCCTATTACTAGGCAATATAAATACACAAGCCTGGGACATTCATCAAGTCCGACAAGTGGAAAACATAAACACCGAACGTGCTGCGGATCGCTTCCAGCTTGATCCAAATGGTTATCAGGCTATTGACCGTGAGATTCGAGGTACAGGAATAGAAATTATTGGCGTATTTCATTCGCATCCCGATTGCCCTGCCAAACCTTCCCCCACTGATCTAGACAGTGCCTGGGAAGGCTTTTTATACCCAATCATCAGTGTCTGTGATGGTAAAGTTGCCAATATTTGCTGTTGGGAGCCCAATGATTCATCTAAAAAGTTTCACCCCGTTAATATGTCCAAGGCAATCATATGAAGTTATTATCATTTCTATTCTGTATTAGTACATTAAGCTTGGGCGCCTGCACCTCATTACAAAAAAACACTTCCGAGCCCATCATTGATAAACAACCAGAACCTCAAGTTTTACAGCCTCGAAGTAATCGTTCCCTGTATCTAGGTGCTCAAACTGCCATGCGTAACGGGCAGCCCACACTCGCCATTCAATTTTTAGAAGCATTGCTTGCTCAACATGACAGTACCAATAATAAAAACAATCTCAACGACCTCCATCCTATACTTCAATTAACCGACCTGTTATCAAAAAGCAATCGCTCGAGTGAGGCTCTAAAATACCTGCAAACACCTATTAAGCTTACTACCATCAGCAAAGAAAACAGTGCCGAACAAAAAAACTTATACCTCATATATGCGCGCAGTCTCGCTGGCAATCAGCAATACAATGATGCTATTGATTTTCTCACCAAGCTACTAAATCAACATCCATCTTTCATACCTGCCCGTCACTTGCAAATCACCCTGTTTATTCTCACCAAACAGTTTTCCTTGGCTCACATAGCTATTAATATAGCAATCCAAGAACAAGACACTGCAAGACTTCGCCAATTTCAAGCTGATGTTTTCACCCGTGAAGGAAAATTTCAAAGTGCCTCAGATAGCCTCAGAAAGATGCATGCGTTAAACCCCAAAGATGACACAGCTATTCTTTTGCTTAGCCAACTTGCAGTACAACAAAACAAGCTTGATAAAGCTGAAAAAATTCTACGTAACTTCATCAAGCTCAACCCATCAAGTTTACGCGCGCAACATGCTTTGGCTCAGTTATTCATTCAAGCTAAACGTCCTAAAGAAGCCATTCTCATCTACAAAAAAATGCTTCAAACTCTACCAGGGAATGCTGAAATTCAGTCTGCATTAGGTTTTTTATACTATCAACAACAGGCATTCCAAGAGTCTGCTAACCACTTCAAAAAAGCACTGCAAAATGCGCCAAAAAATCAAAACTACCTTTTTTATCTAGCCAGCAGCCTAGAAGCCTTGCACGAAAATAAAGAAGCCCGTGCATTGTACCAACAGGTTCCTCGCCAGCATGCGTTATGGAAAGAAGCCCAATTACGCTTGGCCAGCATGGATTTAATTGCAAAAAATTACACATCTAGCCAGCAGTACATACAAAGAGTTCTCAAAAATGACTCTGTGAATAGCCATGCTTGGGTGCTTTTATCCACCATTTATCTAATGCAAGAAAAATACCAAGAACTTTTAGATAAAACGCAACCAGCCACCTTGCTAGAGCAAGTTCCAGCACGCTTGTTAATGCATCGCGCTATCGCATTCGAACACTTCAAGCGTTACGAAGACATTGAACGTGCGTTGAAGTCTTTAATTCAGAACAAACCAAACCATGCTGATGCTCTCAACTTTTTAGCATACACCTATGCTGAACAGGGTATTAAGTTGAATGAAGCCAAAGGCTATATGCAGCGTGCCTTAGCCCAAAAGCCTAATGATGGTTATTACCTCGACTCGCTGGCATGGGTTTATTATAAAAATGGCGAATATGATAAAGCTATTAACACCCAGCAAAAAGCATTACAAATTATAAGCGATGACGCGACCATGCACGAACACTTAGGCGACATGTTTTGGAAACAAGGTGAAAAAGAAAAAGCTATTCAGCAATGGCAAAAAGCCCTGTCTTTACAACCAGGAAATACAGCCATACTACATCGCAAAGTAAAACACGGGCTACAATAACACTTTCCATGCGTAAACTTTTAGCCATAGCTATCAGCCTTTTTATGGTCACTGCTTGCAGCACGCTACAACCAGCCAGCTCCATTCAAAAAAGCAGCCAATATAAACCTTGGCATAGCTTTAATGGGCAGCTATCTATTTTAGAAGCGACACACCGTTGGCAAGTTCTCATTCATTGGCAGGCAGACTTAGAATCTGGCAGCACTCGCTTAACCCACGCTGCAACAGGCCGCATTATTGAGTTACAATGGCGCGGCAAGCATATTCAAATGCGAGATAACCAAACACGTATAACAACATGGCAAGCCATTAAAGCAGATACACTTATGCAATATGGCATTGTACTACCACCACAAACTATTGCTATGATCCTTCACCATCAAATCCCAGCAGCCTTGAAATTTCAAAAAAATAACACATGGCAGGGACAACTACATGGCAGCACCATTCGGCTACGCTGGCAAAATGACCGTCATAAACTCACCATGACTGATATCACTCATGGTCGCACTGCTATTTTGCGTATCTTCCCATGAATTTTACCATTCCCGATTCCGAAATCGTGCTTGCGCCTGCAAAAATAAACCTGCATCTAAATATTACCAATATACTTCCCGATGGTCGCCATGAGCTAGATACCAGCTTTGCCTTTGTCGACATCTGCGACACCCTGCACATTACAGCCTCCAAACAACTATCGGTCGGCTGCTCTATCGCATCATTATCTGGCGATAACAATCTAGTCTTTCGGGTATTACAAGCACTTAAAGAACAATACAGCATTCCACAAGGCTTGGATATTTACATTGATAAGAAATTACCTGCAGAAGCGGGGCTGGGTGGAGGATCATCTGATGCGGCTAGTGCCCTCTTGGCCGCTAATCAACTCTGGGGCTTAAAGCTTTCCAAACAAGATCTTATCGAGTTCTCCGCCTGTTTTGGTGCCGACATCCCCTGCTTTTTATTTGGAGAAGCTAGCCTTGCGACAGGCATTGGTGAAAAATTAGTTCCATACCCTGAGGCCATGCCGAGCACATATATTTGTCTTGCACGTCCTGCCAATGGCCTATCAACAAAAGCAGTTTTTCAACATTTTGACAGACAAAACAGCAGGGTATTCCACGCACAAAAAGAAATATCAAAACACACTTCTTCACAAAGCCCATTGACCCATCAAGAAAGCGCCGATACTATCCGCGCCGCTTCGCAGGGTAAGGTTTCCATCGGAGAAAATGCTTTGGAGAAAAGTGCCACTGCATTACTTCCGGAAGTCGGTTTACTCTTGCAGGCCATGCGACAAAAAGTTGCCTTGGCTTGGATGAGTGGAAGTGGTTCAACCTGCATTGCTTTGTGTTCAACACAGCAACAAGCCTTATTGCTTGCAAATAATTTGCAGCAAGATGGACTTGCTGACTGGACACACGCAGGAAGGTTGCTTAATAAACATCCTGCATTTGTGAATTGATATTGGGGCGTAGCCAAGCGGTAAGGCAGCGGGTTTTGATCCCGTCATGCGCAGGTTCGAATCCTGCCGCCCCAGCCATTCACAATAGTAGCATTATTTGCACACATACTTGTCATCAACACCCGCTAACGGAGCATTGTTCTCATGGCTAGACCTAAGAAGTTACGTTTATTTTCTGGAACATCTAACCCTGAGCTTACAGCTTCAATTTGCGAACATATTAAAATGCCTGTTGGCGATATTCATGTCCAACGCTTTTCAGATGGTGAAGTTTTCTTACAATTCGAAGAAACCATTCGCGGATTGGATGTTTTCATAGTTCAAAGCACATCTGCTCCAGCCAATGATAATTTAATGGAATTACTGATTACTATCGATGCAGCCAAACGTGCGTCTGCACATCAAATTTGTGCTGTTATTCCCTATTTCGGTTATGCTCGACAAGATCGCAAGAGTGCGGGTCGCACCCCTATTTCTGCGAAATTGGTTGCTGACTTATTACAAGCTGCAGGTGTAACCCGTGTACTTACCATGGATTTACATGCCACACAAATTCAAGGTTTTTTCAACATCCCTGTGGATAATATTTTTGCAGGCCCATTATTTGCCAACGATATTGAATCCCGTAATAACTTAGAAGACATCATCGTTGTTTCACCTGATGTTGGCGGCGTGGTTCGCGCCCGCGCACTTGCCAAGCGATTACATGCGGATATCGCCATTGTGGATAAACGTCGCCCAGCTCCGAATGTCGCAAAGATCATGAATATTATTGGTGATGTAGAAGGTCGCCACTGCATCCTTATTGATGATATGGTGGATACTGCTGGCACGCTTTGCAATGCTGCTGAAGCGCTGTTGGATCGTGGTGCAAGCAAGGTTAGTGCGTATGCAACCCACGGTGTTTTATCTGGCCCTGCGGGCGACCGCTTGGCAGAATCCAACCTGTCTGAATTGGTCATTAGCGATACCATCAAACAACCTGAGCATATTCTTGCCACAGGAAAAGTACGTATTTTAACTGTTGCTAACCTTATGGGAAAAGCCATCAAGCGTATTTATAATGCCCGCTCTATTAGTAGCCTCTACGAATAATATACAACCTTAAAGAAGTTTTGGATAAATATCCCTTCCATCTAGTATAAAAACACATAGAGTGCGCCGCGCTTTCATGCGGGCATGCTCGCTGTAAGCATCTGTATCGGGACAACCCGCCAGATTCATTTCATTATTGAGGTATAAAACCATGACTGACTTAATCGTCGAAGCAGAGTTACGTGAAACTACAGGTAAAGGCGATGCACGTCGTATGCGCCGCGCAGGCTTCTTGCCAGGTATCATTTACGGTGGCGGCAAACCAGACCTATCCATCACAATCAATGCCAATGCAATTGGCAAGCTATTAAACGAAGAAAGCTTTTATACCTCTATGTTAGAAGTAAAAGTAAAGGGCAAACGCGGTAAAAACACTGTGTTGTTAAAAGATGTTCAGTGGGAACCTATTTTGGATACAGCGATGCATTTGGATTTCATGCGCGTTTCGTCTACAGACAGCGTAACTGTTGAAGTCCCAGTTGTTGCCCTCAATTTTGAAAAATGCCCTGGCGATGTTGCTGGTGGCCTATTGGATGTTATTCGTCACGTGCTGGAAATAACATGCCGTGCAGACTCCATCCCTGACGCTATCGAAGTGGATTGTGCAAACTTGGATATTGGAGACACTATCCATATTGAAGATGTTACACTTCCAGAAGGCTCCGAAGTACATCACGATGTGAATTTCACTGTGCTTAATATCTCTGCTAAGAAAGCAGTAAGTCTTGACACTGAAACAGAAGGCGAAAGCGATGCTGCTGATACAGCTAGCGATGCTGCTAGTGAAAGTGCTAGCGAAGCATAAAATTTCATGAAACTATTGGTCGGACTTGGCAATCCCGGCTCTAAATACGAGGAAACACGCCATAATATTGGTTTTCGTTTCCTTGATCTACTAGCTAAATCAGAGGGGGTGCGGTTTTCCGCAACCCCTCGTTTTCGTTGCGAAACAGCAATCTGGCATAGCCCCGAAGGCAAGGTTATGCTGGTCAAACCACACACCTTTATGAATGATAGTGGTGAGTCCATCAGCCCTTTATCGCGCTATTATGATATTGAACCTAAAAATATTATTGTTATCTATGATGATTTAGATCTACCGTCTGGAAAACTACGCATTAAAAAAGGTGGTGGTCATGGTGGGCACAATGGGCTTCGTTCCCTCAACCAGCACCTTGATGATGCCACCTACACACGTATCAAAATAGGTATTGGAAGACCAAGCAATAATGATATTACAGCTTGGGTATTAGGCCGTGCCAATGAAGATGACCGTGCTGATGAGGCACGTATCTTTCATGTATTAGAAGAAGAATTTGATGGTATTTTGGCTGGTAAAACTGATACAGCAGCCAACAAGATTCACAATAAATTAAACCCTTAGAATAAATATTTATTCAGATTAGGAGACTCACCCATGGCACTTTCCATTGGCATCGTCGGACTTCCAAACGTTGGAAAATCAACCTTATTTAATGCCCTAAATGGTGGCGGTGCAGAAGCTGCCAACTACCCTTTTTGCACGATTGATCCTAATGTTGGGCTTGTACAAGTTCCTGATAAACGTCTAGATGCACTCGCTGAAATTGTTAAGCCTAAAGCCATACAGCATGCTGTAGTTGAGTTTGTTGATATTGCTGGCCTTGTTGCGGGAGCAGCCAGTGGAGAAGGATTGGGCAATAAATTCCTTGCTAACATCCGTGAATGCTCGGCTATTGCACATGTCGTTCGCTGTTTCGATGATGACAATGTTACCCATGTTGCCAATGCGATTGACCCACTCTCTGATATTGAAGTAATTGATACCGAACTGATGCTTAAAGATATGGAAAGCATGCAAAAAGCAGTTGAGCGTACAGTCAAGGCAAGTAAATCTGGCAATAAAGATGCTCTAGCTTTACTTGCAGTCCAAGAACGCGTCTTAAAGGGCTTAGAGGATGGTATTACCGTACGCAGACAGAATTTGAGCAGTGATGACCTTGAAAAAATTAAAGACTTTTGCTTATTAACAGGAAAACCTGTGTTATATATTGCGAATGTCGATGATGGATCCTTGCCTGATGGCAATGCTTATGTAGAAAAAGTGCGTTCTTTTGCTGCTGAAGAAGGTGCAGAGGTAGCCATTGTTTCCGCTCAAATTGAGGCAGAACTTGCCGAAATGGATGAAGAATCTAAAACTGAATTTTTATCCGATCTTGGCTTAGAAGAACCAGGCTTAAATACCGTTATTCGTGCTGCTTATAGCTTACTTAATCTAATCACTTACTTCACCGCTGGCGTACAAGAAGTCCGTGCTTGGACCATTCATGTTGGCGATACTGCGCCTAAGGCTGCTGCGGTGATTCATAATGATTTTGAAAAAGGCTTTATTCGTGCTGAGACGATTGCCTATGATGATTTTGTAGGCCTCGGTGGTGAAGCCAAGTCCAAAGAAGCAGGCAAAATGCGCTTGGAAGGCAAGGAATATATTGTGCAAGATGGAGACGTATTACATTTCCGTTTTAATGTCTGATATAACATTATAAAACTATATGTCCACCACTATACTCTGAGTTAACAAAGCAAGCAGATTACAACAGCATATCCAGCGCCCTACCGATTTCTGTCTCGCTACTATGGCGAAGAGTTTATTATTACCCACCACAACAGCCAAGGGCGCCATTCATATCGCAGAAAAGCTGCGTAAAACTGTCATTTGTTTAAACATTCCACATGAACACGCTGAAACCCAACAGTGTCTTACATTATCATTGGGACTCGCCACCAACATCACCTATGCTTAAACAAACCTCGTGACTGGATTCACACCGCCGATAGCGCCCGTTTTAAAGCCAAAAAAAAGGGGCGAAACAGACTTATTTGTAAGAGTCTTTAGGGCATAAAAAAGGGAAGGACATAAACATCCCACCCTTTCTATTAGCCAAAATAACGCTAAATTTAGTGATCACAACCCGCAGAGTGTACGTATCCATGCTCTAATTCTTCAGCAGTTGCTTCACGAATGGCACGAACAGTTACATCGAAGTGCAATGCTTCATCGGCCAGAGGATGGTTACCATCTACAGTTACTTCCTCATCATTCGTCGCAACAATATTCACAACCTGAACACCTTGATCCGTTTCGGCTTGAAAGTTCATACCCACTTCAATTTCCATATCACTTTCAAACATTTCACGTGGTACAGCTGCAACCAACTCTTCATTACGAACGCCATAGCCATCTTCAGGGCTGACAATAGTATTCAATGAATCACCCACAGCTTTACCTTCTAACTCGCGTTCCAACCCAACCACTATATTTTCTGCACCATGCAAGTAAACTAAAGGCTCTTCGCCTTCTGAGCTGTCAAGCACCTCACCCTGTGCATTTTTCAGGGTATAATCGATTGTCACAACTTTGTGATGGGAAATTGTCATTGTGTTCTCCTACAGATTGAATTCAGGTGAACATTCAAATAATAAAGCTCTGAATGTTTGAAAAATGGCACGCTACGTATCGATTAAGGCACAGCAACATATTTAGTATGATAAAGGCTTCTTACTTCAGGTTACTATCACTGCTCATCTCATGTTTGATTAGGAAATGCTATATAAAAGATAGACCCCATACCCAATGCAGATTCACACCACACCTGCCCACCATGAGCATGCACCAATGATTTTACTACTGCCAACCCCATGCCCACACGTTGTTTATCAGTCGAGAAAAATGGCTGAAATGCACGTTGCGCATCACTTTCGCTCATGCCAGAGCCGCTATCTCGAAACACCAATACATCCAAGCCTGAACGCTTTTCCGTATGCAATGAAATATGACCACCCAGTGGTGTGAAGCGCAAAGCATTCTCCAATAACGCCATCACAATACGCTCCATTGCCAAAGGGTCTGCCCAAACAGTCGATAGCTCACGCGCTGTGATACTGATATCTTTATGCTTCAATGCCTCCGATTGACGCGCTAAAATCCTCTCCAGCCATGCTGACAATTGAATGCACTCAGGCTCCAAATCATCAAACATACAATGATAAATATCATTTGTACCAGACACTAAAGCATTCATATGCGTAATCACATCTGACATCATATCCAAGCTCTCTGGCAAATCTTCTTGAACCACCTGATAAATAGCCGATGAATCAGCACCCGCATCAGCTAAAGAGAGTTGAATATCACTTAGCAATGCTCTCATATTAATCAAAGGATTACGCAAATCATGTGAAAAAACATGCATCATCTCCGCCATATCTTCTTTGGATATAGAAAATACGCCTGCTTGTTTTAACTTGTTTCCCACACCCATAATATAACCCAACCCCTTAATAAAAATCGCTCATGTAGAGCTTAGTCACCATCGCATATATTTCATATAGCATGTTTATGCTATATGAAATGCTTATATCTATTATAATTTCAACTCATTTTCATACAGTCTATAATCATTTTTGTCAGCATCAGACAGTGCTTTAGCAATTAAAGCTCTCGACTTCGGCTGTAAATCACTCGACAATAAATTTTGATATACACCTTTGTAAAAGGCATCTGGAACTACATCAACGTAAAAACGAACAGATGCCGTATTTTTATTTAAATCATTGGCCACAAAAACACGTGATTCACCTGGCATCAACCGGGTATCCTGCTTTTCTTTCCAACCATTATCATAGCCAACTTCACGTATGATAACCCACTGCCAG
>Ga0316203_1000715_pt1 | contig 33814 bp, 22 predicted proteins | sample 6monrhotite_MG_FD_204940 | JGI IMG/M metagenome (GOLD analysis project Ga0316203, IMG submission 204940) | Microbial mat bacterial communities from mineral coupon in-situ incubated in ocean water Damariscotta River, Maine, United States -... | ecosystem: Environmental > Aquatic > Marine >... | reverse complement strand
TGCCGGGCACCATAACCAAGGCGCTCCCAACCGCCAAGAAAAAACTGCGCCCTACACAACAAACCCTCCTTTGGACTTCCGCTGATGCCAAAGCCGAGTGTTCCCCGTCAGCACTTGTGAGACACAATTGAGCTATTGAACATTGGAGGGTTTTGGTTTTAGGCATCTGGTATCGGCTCAGCGATATTGAACTGGCCCAAACCTTATTCCGCGACCTTTTGTTCCGTAAATTCTGCCACCTTGAGCTGAGCGGCGACGTGCCGGATGCTACCACCATCGGGCGCTTTCGGGCCAAGCTGGTTGAGCATGACCTGTGGGAAGCGCTGCTGGGCGAGGTTAACCGCCAGCTTGGGGCAAAGCATATCATCATGACGGAGGGACGCATCAACATTATCGACGCCACTCCGGTTGAGGCGGCACAATCCTACGCCGGAGATTGCGCGGATGGCCAGCCCAAGCGCGATAGGGACGCGGGTTGGCCTACAGTTCCAAAGCCACACGGGATAAGCTGGAAAGGTTCGGCATTAATGATCGGGTGCAACGCAAGGGGTATCGCGGCCATCCGTTGTCACAAGCCGACAGTGGTGAACGGATTTATCGAGGTTTTCAAAGACTGGATTACCGAATTCAAAGTTGACGGTTACCAAATAGATACAGCGCGTCTGGTCAAGCCATCATTTTGGAAAGCGTTTGTTCCAGCAATGATTGAACACGCAAAAGCTGAAGGCATTCCAAACTTCTATATCTTTGCCGAATCCCAGATCGAGGATGCGGCGCTCCTTGCACGCGAAACACATGTCTCAGAATTTCCTGCCGTTCTTGATTTTGCGCTATGGGACGTCGCCCAACCAGTTTTTGCAGGCAAAAAGGCACCTCATATCATCGAGGATCGCTACAGGTCTGATGTCTTGTTCAAAGGTGGTGAAGAGGCATCGTTAATCACGCCTGTTTATATTGGCAATCATGATGCCGGCCGTTTTGGTGGCTATCTGGTGCAAAACACGCCTGACATGCCGGATGCTGAACTTGTAGCCCGTATACGCCTTGGGCACGCTTTACTTTTCTTTGGCCGCGGCATTCCCATTATCTATTATGGCTCAGAGCAAGGCTTTACCGGTGACGCTCATGATAAAGACGCGCGTGAAGATATGTTCGCAAGTGCGGTTGCCAGCTACAACGACAATCGCCTTGCCGGATTAAAGCAGTCGACCGCTGATCGTAATTTTGATCAAAATACGCCGCTTTATCGCGTATTCGCAGATTTCTCGAAAGCATTTTTGGCGCACCTCGCCCTGCGCCAAGGCAGCCAGCTCGTTCGCTTTGCCAGCAGCGAGCCGGGGGGACTGTTTGCCTTTTCTCGTTTTGATCCAGAGGATGGTTCAGAATATTTGGTTGTCATGAATACCGGGCTTGACGAAAAGACAGCCCAGATCGAGGTAGATGTAGCGTCTAGGCATTGGCATCAAGTCATTGGCAATTGTGAACCTCACGCAACAACACCCGGCAGTTACCGCGTAAACATCGAACCACTGGATTTCGTTGTTTGCCGGTCTACAACGGACTGATCCTTTGTAAACTATTTGCAAATTGCTTGCGCCTGATGGGGCGACAATAGCTCTGGGTCGACCATAGAATGCTCACCAATACTGGGAGGTCTAGTCACTGCCAGAGCTTCGGCTCTGGCGGGAGCCCATAGACTTTAGGAGGTCACGGCTCCACCATCACCGCATCCAGTATCTTCGCGCGCGCGTTATCAGATCGCCCAAAAATCCACGTGTCTGGCTCTGCCTGCAGCTCGCGAAGCTCACCCACCTGATCCCGGTCCCATGTTGTCACATATATTTTCATCGGATTGGAACAATTAACAGGCAGGGCTGAACAATCATACCGAAGGTTGATGGTTTTTCCTGCTACGGTAATTTCCGGTTCCACCCCCTCAATCTGTGTGGCTTCACCTTTATCATTTCCATACACTTCATTTCGAAAACCAAAGACGACATGGGCTAGGTCCCAGCCAAATCCTTCCGGAGCTTTGGCATCAATCCAAGGCAGGTCCGGCGATTGCCATTGGATAGTGCCATCATCAAAGAAAATCTGGAATGACACATTTTCAAAACCGTTCGGATAAGACCACTCATCCGTCAACTGATTCATTTTAATGCTCAAGAGCATCTGCGTTTCAGTGGCCCTATACTGTACCTCTGCTATATCCATCTTGTTCTCAATAGCTGGATGCAGCGGCTTACGATAACTACCGGTGAGGCCGCTATCATCACCCAATGCATCCGTAACAGCACGGTGATGATCCGGTGTTCGGTCGGCAAAATAGCTAACGGGCGCTGTCGCAAATTCATGTTCAGGTAGATAAAGTTCAAAAGCATGCGGTTTCACCAGCATATCTTGAACAGGCAAGGTTACCGACCATTTCCCATTTTTATCCGAATAAAAAATGGGCACCCTGTCAGCATTGCCGTCTAAGATCAGATTCATCTGCGCGCCCGCAACAGATGCTCTTCCCGTTAACCGCAAATCCGCGGTCAAGGTTTTACCGCTGACGTCTTGATCGATCACAATTGCCGGAGCGTTACCCGGAGTGGTAGCCGAAGCCGGCCTCTGTTCAGAAGATTCCGGGCCGTGCAACAAGATAACCGTCGCATCAGGAGGAAGGGAGAAGGTCAAGCTCCCGGTTTTGCTTGTCACAAAACCCTTCTTATCTAGACCGACGCTATAAACCGGTTTCAAAACTGACCCAGGAGCAAGCCCTGTCGGTAGTGCATTGACGATTGTCGAAAATTCACTGCTGGTGTTTACCACCACATATGCCGCGTGAGTGTCAGTGCGGCGTTCAAAGGCTAAAACGCCCGGGCCGAGCGAATTGGCGTTAAGACTCTTAAAAGATCCGCGAGTAAAAACACCCCCTCCGGACTGTCTTACACCATTCAATGTCTTAATGATTTTGTAGAGCTGAGAGTTTTCATCAAACTGATCTTTGTCAGTAAGATATCCACCAGCGAACATTGCCCGGCGGCGCTGTAGAAAACCCTGTTCATCCCCCTGATACAGGAGCGGAAGTCCAGGCGATGTCAGCAAAATTACCAGCGCCTTGCTAAATCGCGCTACATCGCCACCCGCGAGAAACCGGTCAACATCATGGTTATTTAAGAAATTAACAACAACATAAGGGTCGGGATAGACGTCCATCTGCGCCTGTAGACGAAACGACATAATATCTGTAGGTTTATAGGCGTTGATCACCTTGTTAATGCTTGAAAAGAAGGGAAATCCCATTGCAGTTCGAAAGCCGGTCTGGTCGCCGGATTCCATATATTCCGATATTGACGTCTCCGCGGTTTTTTCAAAGGGCGGAGAAATATTCCATATTTCTCCGTAGGTTAGAAAATCAGCCTTGCCCAACCCTCGAGCATACTCAAGCAAGCCGTCTTCTGCATAGAGAAAATCTGACCAGAAATCCGTCTCAACATGTTTTGCAGCATCAATCCTGATGCCATCAAAGCCCACTTCTTCAATCCAGCATTTATAGGCTTCCTTCAACGCCGACCGGACAACTGGGTTCGATGTATTCAAATCATTCACCAGCTTAAGTTGATATTTTTCAATCTGCAGAGGATCGAAATAATTGGTGATAGATGGTGTCCAATGATAAATGTCTGACGCACGATCTTGTGGCCTTCGCACGTCATTCTGGTCAAAAGGTGCCATTGTGGGTGCGGACGGAACCTGCCCCTCCAGCATTTCAAAGTTTTCAGTAACATCATCTGGGTTATATGGTCCTGCATAATGGTAATAGTGCGCCGTATGGTTGGTCACAACGTCCATTAGCAGAGACATACCGTTCTCATGCAGCCGGGAAGATAATGTTTTTAAATCCTCAATCGAACCATAATGAGCATCCATATCGACAAAGCTTACTGGCCAATATCCATGATACCCTGTGTAGGCACTGAATTCACCATAACCAGGATCAACCCACTTGTTCGCAATGAAGGGAGACAGCAGAATCGTTGTAACGCCAAGCGATTTTAAATAATCAATTTTTTCTATAACGCCGCGAATATCTCCCCCGCTATAATGACTTTCCCTGGAAGGGTCGTACTCTCTTTCCCCTTGATCATTTCGTTCAGGCTCGCCGTCATTGAACCTGTCAAGCTGAACCATGTAAATGACTTGCTTAGCCCAATCTGGCGACGGCACGTGCAAAAACGGTTTTAAAGCCTGCGCGCGGTCACTGGGGGGGTCAGATATCGAACATCTATTGGGTAACCAGTGTTCCTTTGGTGCCGCCTGAACTGGCTGGTGCAAACCAGCAATCAAAAGAAGCGCGGTGATGGAAAGTGTAGCTTTCGATATCAGCGATAGGTTTTGCTTAGGCATGTTCATCTCAGCTCTACGTTAGCACCAAAAGTCTGCGATTGTAGGATCGCTTTGCGCCAATCTTTCAAAATAATTTGTTGCCTTGTCTAAATCTCGGATCATGGGATTGAGCAAGCATGAAGCCATAATCATCTCTTGATCCACAGATAGGATTCCATCGAGCAAAAGGCCTTCAGTCTTTTTCATCGTACGCACCAATTGATATTCCGGGCTTGTCAGAAGAGCGGCCGGTGCCAACCGCGGCTGTGCTTGGCCACAATCCAAACGGACGTTGCTTTCAACGATTGTCTTTTCAAGGCCAAGATCAAAAGGATCACCGGCATCACAGTTCAAGTAAACGGCCTCGCCGGAAACATTCAACAATCTTGCTATAGTTGGTGAAACCGCAAGATTGTACCAATCACAGTTCCTTTTCGCCAAAACCGAGAGGTAGGCACCAGGATCACGAACACCACTTTCCAGCAATGTCTCCATTTCACCTTCAAATGAAAGGAGAACAGATGCCCGATTGTCCTGCGCCCGTTGCCGTGCCGTGATCCTTTCAGGTTCAAAAACAAAAGACCATGAGATATTGAGAAGACTTTCGAAATAGCTATTACAATCCGGTCGAAAGGCCAATTTTTTTTGCATAACTTGCGCGAAGACATCCTGACCATTCAATTGCACACCATGGATAAATCCAAAATGATTCAATCCGAAATAGGATACCTCGATAGCTGAGATAGGCACACCCATTGCTGTCGCAATTTCCTTCCTCATATAAGCCGGATAATCGCAAACGCCCCAAACTGGATTTGAAAGCTGCTGAGCCAGATATTGACAAACAATCGAACACGGGTTTGTAAAGTTGATCAAAGTGAACGGAGACGACTTTTGCGCAATGGTCTCCAAATAGGTTTTCACCCCAACAATAGCGCGGATGGCATTACTCGCCCCAACAATGCCAAGCGTTTCATCTGCGGGCAGACCAACATCGATGGCCGCTTTCTCGTCCTGGCTTCTTGCCTGAAGGCCGCCAAATCGAATTTGGTTGAACAAAATGTCAAAGTCAGGGTCCAGGCAGTCCTTGATATCCGTGGTCACTTCAATCTGCACGGCATCATCAAGAAGATTGGTACCGGCTTCTGCGATCAGCGCCAGCCGTTTTTCGTTTCTGCCAAACAATGCAATTCGCGATAATTTTGGCAACAGATCAAAGGACTTAAGCGAATCAAGCAATTGCAGGGTATAAAAGGTACTGCCGCCAAGAATAAACAGTCCCGCCATTCAGGCCTCCTCTTTGATCAAAACATATTTTCCCATGCCGATGAGGCTATGGTCGTCATCCAATACACCTAAGGCACACATGGAACCCATGTCGTCTTCTGACATGCCAAGCCATCGATTCTCTTTCAATATGCGGTTGAGATTGTCGATATAGGCTTCGCCGATCGCAACGGCAAAACCACCAACGAAGATGAACTTCCTTATCCCTATCCAATGATAAAGATGACTCATGGCCGACACCAAATATTCCTGTGCAGCTGTTAACACCATGTAGCAAAACGGATCATTATCGTGGAGTGCAGAAACAAAACACTTGGTGGTCCATTTTTCCAAAGGGCCTGCAGGTAAATCACTCAAAGGTGATTGCCCGAACTCCGCCTTGTGTTTTTCTGACAGAAGATAAGATAACTGCATGGTACCCCGACCGGAGGCCAGTCCACCCAGATGGCCTTTGCCGCCACAATCACATGGAAGCGCGAACTCGCCATGCGCAACCTGGCAATGACCGATTTCGCCCCCCATGCCTTGCTCGTTCAATAGAATCTCACCTTGGCGGAATACTTTGTTGCCAACGCCGGATGAAATGGTAATCAGGCAGAAATCTTGTATTGGCGGTTCAGCGTACCGCCAAACTGCGGCGCTAATGTCATTTAATATCCAAACTCTGCAATCAAATTTCTGTCTCAAATCATGTGTCAGGTCGACATTTTTTAGCAGATCCCCCCACAAAGTAGGCGCTTGCACGACCTTGCCTTTGCTATCAATTGGGCCCGGAAATGAAACGCCAAGTGGCGCATTAGGGTATGTCGAGAAATAGTGTTTTAGTGCGGTTTCCAATTGCACCATAAAACGCTGATACAGCTCAGAGGATGATATGCCGGGATTGGATAAAAAATTCTCAACAGGAAATCGCCGAACATCTCTCAAGCCTTGCTGGTCATAATAGCCCAACCGCAAATTTGTGCCGCCTACGTCAACAACGATGCTACCCATTGGACCCAACCTCCATCACAGTGCGGCCGTTAGGACTGATTATTGCGCCGCAAACGGTCTCCCCCGCGTTGAGCGTAGCACCGGGCAAAACAACTGTATGTTCAACGGTCACGCCCTCTGCGATCTCTGCACCGGGAAAGATCAGCGCATGTTTTGCTCTGAAATCTTTTGCCATCAAGGCCTTTGGCATCATCACGTTTTGATGGCGAGACGTATTCACACGTGTCAGCGTATCAGCACCATCAAGGGTAACAGGCGGGCACATTAGATTGGTATTATCGATCAATCGAAGATGGGCATTATAGTATCTTTCGATTGTTCCAATGTCCTCCCAATAATCTTTAAACGGATAGCCGACAATTTTTTCGCTGTTTTCAATCATTGCAGGAATTAGATCAAAGCTGATGTCATGGCGCCAATCAGATTTGGAAAGGTCATCTAGATAGGCATACATGATCTCTTTGTTGAAAATGGCCACCGCCGTGAACACACAATCCGACGTTGGATTAGAGGGCTTTTCCACAAATTTTGTCAGATTTCCGTCGTCATCAAACTGAACCATCCCAAAGAGCTTTACATATTTCCTCGGAATTCTTTGATATCCGATGGTCAGGGCAGCACCCGTTGCCTGATGATGCGCATACATGGGGCGATAGTTGAAATTGTAGATATGGTCTGAATGCAGAACCAAGATGTCCTGCGCCCAGCTCTGATCAAGATAGGGGCGGTTGTACAGTAAGGCGTCAGCGGTGCCTCTTTCGTCTGGCCGGTGAATATCCTGCATTGCGTTACAACTCTTCGATTGAACCGCTGTTTGATAGGGCCCAAAATTGAGCGCAACCCTGTCTGACCATTGCTCCTGCATATAGCGAATTAAGGGAATTTCCATATGCTTCGACATCAACAACACTTCGCGCACGTTTGACATCTGGCAATTCTGCAAGCTGAAGTCGATCATGCGGCAGCTTCCCGCATAAGGAACAAGCGGCTTTGGGCAGGCTAGTGTCAGATGCCCTAGCCTTTCCCCTTTGCCGCCAGCCAAAATTGCCGCAATCAGTGTATCCATCACGAAAATTCCTGTGTGCTGATAAGCCCATCCCAAAACTGGTCGCCGTTTTTCCGCGTAACGAGCAGAATGATCCTGTCCCCAGGTAAATCACCCTCAACAAAATCCCCATCTTTTTGCGACTGGCTCATCTGGCGTTCATGAAAAACACCATAATGCCAGACAAAAACCGTAACACTGGCAGTGTCTTTACACCGGTAGGTGAGATGCCCCCGAGAATACGTCAGAGACGGTACATCCATGCCGCCCTCCGAGCGATAATCAAGTATCTGTCCTTTTTTCAAAGCAGCTTCTTGCCAAGTGTTGAAAGTCTGCCGCTGAGCAATCGGTGCGTTTAGCCCGCACCCGGATTTTTCCAGTCCCTCAAACATCTCAATGTGAAGATCCGCAGCCCATGTCCAACTGAAAGTCAAAGCAAGTGTTCGGGCGCGCTTTGACATCTCAGCATATTTAGCCGGATTGCCGAAGAGATCAGCAGCATCGCAGATACCCTGAAATATAGACTCCACCAGCCTTTCGTCTTCTTCCAGAAATGAGCGGATAATTGCAAAGCCAGTGCGTGCTTCAGCCTTGTCTGCACCACACTCCCCATGCAGCCAATGTTTCATACCCAACTGATTAGAAGCAATAGGAACACAGCCCGCGACCATCGCCTCACCCTGCGCAATCAAAAATGTGTCCATTTCAAATTTCGACGGGAATAACGCAAAATCAGCTGCTGCCGCTGCTGCCTTAAGCTCCACCTCATCCTGTATTTCCCACGTGAATCGGACCTGATCAGGGTAATCGCGGGCAAGGTCGTGGAACCGCTGGTCTGGAACTCCTGAGCCTGAAATACACCTGAGAATAAAGTTTGCGCGTTTCCCGGCAGCCAAAAAACGGCGGACAGCCAATATCATTTCGACCTGGCCCTTGTGGTTAGGCGCATAGCGAGCATTGTGGAAAAACACCGGCAATGCCGGATCAAGTTCAAGGCGCATAAGCTCTTTGTCACGGTCAAATGCGGTAAAACCTTCTTTCAACCAGCTATCGGATAAGGCACAGCCACCCACGAACAATTTATGCGCGTTCACTTGATATTGCTTGTAAACATCAAGCTGAACAAAAAGTGCGCGGAAAGCTGTTCCGTAAAAACTTGAGTAGAACTCTCGCTGGCCATCTGAAAGAAAGTCAACAAGGTCCGTGTGCCTGAGTATCAGGTTGTAAAAACTGATGTAATCTTCGCGATAAGGGTAATTCAAGTGTGTCCGGGGGAGATATTCAATGAGACATCGGTTAAAAAGCGTATCCGGTGCCACATCCTTATATTCATCGATATCCACACTGATGCCGAGCTGCTGCAACAATGCCTCCACCTTTGGTGCATAGACCTTTTTTGTGATAGGCATATTGCTTTGAACGGTACTGGCTACTTTTTTGCTCGGATCATCCTGAAACGCAATAGGCAGCATATATTGATAATAAGGTTCGTGGGCATGGATCTGCACATCCTGGCACTTAAACCATTCCCGTATGAAAAACACCGCCTCCATTTGAAAAACCAGCGGTTTGAAAAAATAGATATCCGAGCCCTTCCCCTCATAGGGCGGATAATATGTATCTGGGTAAGCATCCAGGAAAGAGTTGCTCAGATAGTAGAAATCTGTGCCATCTTTATGCAGTCGGTACGCTTCTGTTCGTAGCGGCAAGCTCTTAACAACTCTGTCACCCCATATGCTTGGATCAACTTGCAGGTCCATCTCCCATTCATGGAGATAATCAAGTTTTTCCAGTCCATGCTGGCTTTCGAGATATTCCTGATGGCCATTTAACGCGCTTAACACCGATGTCTGATGGCCGCGGCTATTAAAAGCGCGGGTCAAATTCCAAAGATATACGGATATGCCTCCCTTGATGAGTCTGTAATCAAACCCACCGCTTTCTAGATAAACTTCAAGAATATGCATTTTGGTACCCCTTATCCAGCATCATTGGCGGGCCTTCTCTAATGTCAGATAAACATCGTCCAGAATACGTGGATCACTTTCACTGCCGCCACCAAACTCCCAAATACTGCCGTCTTGGGATAGCCCCCGATAAGAGCCGTCGCCGCCGTCGCGATCCCACGAAGTTACATAGATTGTCGCACCTTCCCAATCTTGGACACCAAACCGTTCACCATCGTAAACAAGCGTTAGGGTATCCGCCTCCCGATCTGCTTTGATTGCAGGTGCATAGCCGAAAAGTTCGCCGCGCCTTTCGGCATCGCTGCCCTTTGGCGAATACATTATATTGCCCCATCCTTGAAACTCGTGCGCCACGTTCCAAGTTCCGCCACCAGGTGCTTCTGCTCGAAGGATTGGCAATATTGTTCCAGACGGTCCGGCCAAACCAGGAATGTGAAAATAGATGTTAAATGAAGCGTGATCGAAACCATTCGGCGGGGCCCAATTTGCCGCCACATTACTCATTTTCAACACCAACTGAAGTGCGGGACCACTGGCTTTTGCAGATACCTCCAGAATATCTATCTGGCTCCCGAAAGTTGGGTGCAACGGATACCGATAGCGCCCTGCGGGGCCACGATCATCCCCCTTGGGGTCTATAACCCGCGCTTCATGGTCGGCTATTTCATATAATACTCGGTATGGGGTACGCAAAGACGCAACCGCACGATCCGGCGCATAAATCTCAACTGAATGCGAATGATCACCAAGCATTTTAACGGGCAGGTCTACCGACCAACGCCCCTCTGCGTCAGCGTGAAATTCTTTTCCTTGCCCTAGATTACCATCGATTACGCGAACCAGTTTCGCGTTGGGTTCAGAAGCAGTACCGGAAATGGTTGCTTCCTCCCGGTTAACGTAATTTTCCTCAAGGTTGGTAATTTTTATCTTTGGCACCGCCGTATCATCGCTTGCGTGACCATCAGCCATGTCTCCTAAAAGAACAACGGCTGATTTCGGCGGCAACGGTCGTGTAAGCTTCCCGGTTGCGCCAAACTGGAAACGCTCAGAATACCCTTCCTGGAAAAGTATCTGCACATCTGCCGCATCGGCAAAGCCGGTTTCCAAGCCATTTAATAACGCCTCATCCATCGCGGTGTTGAAAATGACATAGGCTCGCTTGCCCTCATATATCCGTGAATAGACGAAGATTCCCGCACCAACGGATGAGTCAGCTACAATTTCCAAAGAACCGCGTGAGAAAACTTTGTTATCCGTCCGAATGCGCGCCAAGGCTTGAATATGCCGGTATAAAGGAGAGCCCGTGTCAAACGCATCTCCATCACTTGCGTACCCGCCTTTGAACATGGCACGCCGCCGCACTGAAAAACCCTGTTCATCACCCTGATAAATCACTGGAATTCCAGGAATCGTCATCATCAGGATATAGGCTTGTCGAAAGCTTTCCTCATCGCCACGAGAAAGGAACCGGTCCACGTCGTGGTTGTCGATAAAGTTGGCCGCAAGATGGGGGTGGGGGTAGAGTGTCATCTGTGATTGCAAGCGATGAGACAGATGGCGTGTTGGCCGTCCACGCATGAAAACACTCTCAATTTCTTTATACAGTGGAAATCCCAGCGGCGCCTTGATCCGCTGTTTATCGGCATCGTCAAGATATGGCATCATCACGCGCTCGCCGTCATCTGACAGCGCATCAGACATCACATAGATTTCCCCAAGCGTCAGAAAGTCACTCCGGCCAGTGGTTTTTGCGGCAGAGATGACCCCTCCAGGGCCGTGAAGAAATTCTTCGTAGAAGCACGGTTTGACATATTTCGCGGTATCAATCCTATAGGCATCAACCCCAATATCCTTGATCCATTTCGAGTATATTTGCTTGAACGCCGCAACAACTTTCGGATTATCCGTATTGATGTCATCAAGGCCGGAAGTTTGGTAGGTCAGTTCTTGTTTCTTCTCCAAAACATCACTGATGCTTGGCGTCCAATGATAGATCGCGGCTTCACGATGTGCTGGGTTGTTGGGATCATTGAGGTCGAAGGGCGGCTGAACCGGGCGCACGGTGGGGACTGATCCCTCATTGAGCCAAGCACCATAGGCAGAATCACTGGGATTGTATTCCGCCCCAACATTTTTATAACCGAAAAAGTTTCCGACATGATTCACAACGATATCCTGTATCAGATACATGCCGCGACCATGCAAATTGTGAGAAAGCTGCTTATAGTCATCTAGCGAGCCGTAATGCTCGTCCACATTTGAAAAATCCCGAGCCCAATAACCATGGTAGCCGCCATAGGTGACCAGAGGGTCCCACCATTGATTGGCCACCGGCGGTGTGATCCAAACCGCTGTCGCACCAAGGCTTTGAATATAGTCCAACTTTTGACTAATACCTTCCAGATCACCGCCACTATAGTGACTTTCCAGCCGGGGGGCATATTCACCTGCGCCTTGATCATTATTGCCCGGATTACCATCAGCAAACCTGTCAATCATTACGAAATAAATGATCTGGTCACGCCAGTCTGGCGAAGGCACATTTAATAGAAGATCCCCATTTTTACCTGAATTACATCGCGCTGCGTGGTTATTATTGCATTTTTTTGTATTTTGCGATGCAGAGAGAGGTTCGGACGCTGACACAACACTCGGAGAAACCAAGGAAAATAGGGCTTGAACTATTAAAATCAATAAGATAGAAATATTGAATGCACCCTGTGGCGTCACATAGATCGTGTTGCGGAGCATGAGAACGGTCTTCCTATATATTAACTCGTATTAACAAGGCATGACAACGTTTTACATACAACAGGTCACTTCCAAGGAGTCAACAGGTTGTTCGCGTTTTGTCAATTTTTTGCTTTTTTTTGCAATAGAGGTTCAATTGCACCAGGGGAGGAATTTTTGCATACGGTCCAGCTTGGTCCAATCAGCGCATTGTTGCGCCTTGGCAATTTCGTGCTGTTGTGTTGCAGCATGCATGTAGCGCTTTCATCAAATGCCTATGGCGGCGATTACGTAGGGCATGAGCTTCAAGGGCAATCGCTTGTTGTCAAAACCAAATCAGGCAGCATTACCCTTTCGGCATATAGCGCCGACGCTATTGAAGTGGTTTACGATATAGACGGCGTCACTCAATTGCCCTCTTTTGCGATCGGCTCCCCTAAGCAAAAAACCAAAGTAACGCTAACGGAATCGGCCGAGGCCCTCCGGTTCAGCACACCAACTCTTACCGCTACAGTGCAGAAAAACTCGGTGCGGATAAGTTATTCGCGGAATGGGGTTCCCTTTCTTGAAGAAGAAGAGGGGCTTTTTACTCAAGATGACTCGCGTGGTTTCCGTTTCAAGCTGAAAAAAGAGGAAAAACTAATGGGCGGCGGACAGCGCGTCCTCGGTATGAACAGGCGTGGCCATGTCTTGCCACTCGATAATCGTGCCGCCTATGGTTATTCCGACGAGGCCGACGCCATGTATTATGGCATCCCCGCCGTTCTATCGGATCAAAAATATCTGCTGTTATTTGATAATTCTGCGCGCGGCATCATGGATCTCGGCGAGGCCGAGCCCGATATAATGCAGTTTCAGGCCAAAGGTGGCCGCACAGCTTATATTGTATTTAGTGGTGACAGCTATATGGAGATCGTTGAAAACTATGTTAGCGTCACCGGAAAACAGGAGATGCCGCCACGTTGGGCATTCGGAAATTTCGCCTCACGCTTTGGCTATCGCTCTTCCCAGCAGGCAAGAGACATTGTGCAAAAGTTCGCTGATGACGACATTCCGCTGGACGCAATCATATTCGACCTTTTTTGGTTCGGGCCAGACATAAAAGGGCATATGGGCAATCTTGCCTGGGATAGAGATGCGTTTCCGAACCCCGAGAAAATGATCTCGGACTTCAAGTCGAAAGGGGTCAACACCATTCTGATCACCGAGCCCTTTATCCTAACGAGTTCAAATCGCTGGAAAGAGGCGCTGGACGAAAAAGCGTTAGCGCTGGATCTTGAGGGCGAGCCAAAACAGTTCGACTTTTATTTTGGCACTTCTGGCCTGGTTGATGTTTTTGACGACACCGCCGCCCATTGGCTTTGGGGGAAAAATAAAACATTGTTAGAACAAGGCGTTGAAGGAATATGGGGTGACTTGGGAGAACCTGAAGCTCACCCATCTGATATGATGCATGCATCCAAATGGACGGCGGATGAAATTCACAATGTTTACGGCCATGAATGGGCGAAACTGATCTATCAAAATCATGTGAAAGATTATCCAGAGAAACGGCCCTTCATCATGATGCGCTCAGGCTTTGCTGGTTCGCAGCGGTATGGCATGATCCCTTGGTCTGGAGACGTAGCCCGCAAATGGGGGGCGTTGCAGGCACAGATTGAAATCGGCTTACAGATGAGTATTCTTGGCCTTGCCTACAGCCATTCCGATCTAGGTGGATTTGTGGCACTGGATCATACTAGCGATGACCCGGATGCAATTGTCGAGTTTGACCGAGAGCTATATATCCGCTGGTTGCAATTTGGTGCGTTCCAGCCGGTCTTCAGGCCACATAGTCAGGAAGAAATTCCTTCGGAACCTGTTTTCTTTGACAAAGAAATCAAGGACATTGTTCGCCGCTACATAAAGTTGCGGTACCGCCTTTTGCCTTATCTCTATACGCTCTCTTACCAAAACAGCGAAAGCGGTACACCGCTGATGCGGCCCCTCCTGTTCGCAGACGAAAACAACACCAATTTGTTTGACTATCAATCCGCTTTTCTGTGGGGTGATGATGTAATCGTGGCACCTGTTACCCAAAAAGGCGCAACCGAAAAATCCGTGTATCTTACTGACGGCATTTGGTTTGATCTAAACTCGGATGCTAAGCATCAAGGTGGGCGCGAAATCACTGTTCCTGTGTCTATCGAAGACATTCCTGTTTTTGTTCGGGCTGGTTCTTTTCTTCCGATGATCGGGGATGTTTCCACGACAGCCAATTATACCTCCGAGAAACTATCCTTGCATTATTACCATGATGCGAGTGTCAAGGCAGGTAGAGGCCTGATGTATGAGGATGACGGCCATACCCGTAATGCCAAAGAAAAGGGCCTGTTCGAAATACTGGAATTCACATCGCATGCGGAAACTGGGCATACGGCCTTCATTTTCAAACGCCAAAAGCATGCGGAATATTCCGGACAGCCTGATGCACGCGAGATTGAGCTTATCGTCCACAATTGGGAATCAGCACCCGAACACATAAAGGTGGGTAGCACTGAACTCGATGAAATCCGGGAAGGTGGCACCAGTCATACAAAGCAGGGGTATACATATTCGGCTGATACCAAAATGCTCAGAATATATTTTGACTGGAACACCACTCATGAATTCATCGAGCTACGTTAATACCAATGTACAAGCGTCACGATTAGCTACAGTTGCATTTGCGGCCAGCATCATGTTGGCAGCAGCGGTGGTTTTCAGCACTGCGGTATCGTCCGCCGAAGGCACAACATCAAAGCCCGCTGGCACAGACGGTGCCTTGCATGTGCCTTCGCCAGACTGGCGTGATCAGATCATTTATTCTTTGATGATCGACCGGTTCAATGATGGTGATCCCAGTCGAAACGATCAGGGCAAGAATGTCTATGACCCGAAACACGGCGGTTTCTTCAGTGGTGGCGACTTAAAGGGTATTACGAACAAGGTCGACTATTTGAAATCACTGGGTGTGACTGCAGTGTGGGTATCTCCGCCAACGGCCACACAGTGGTGGGATCCAATAACGAAATACACCGGTTATCACGGGTACTGGCCGGTCGATTTTATGAATATCGACAAGCATTTCGGCTCGCTTGAAGACTATAAGACGCTTTCACGAACCCTCCACAAAAACGGAATGTATCTCATTCAGGACGCGGTGGTGAATCAGATTGGGCATTATTATAATTACGCCGGTGGCCACCACATCGAAGACAATCGTATCAATTTCCATCTAAATAAAGGCGCTATTCCGCCTGCGCCGACCATGCCTCCATTCGATAAGATCAATTTGCTGGACCCAGACCATGCGGCAGCCGATATCTATCACTGGACTCCTTCAATCACAGATTATTCTGATCCTGCACAACAATACAAACATCAGCTTCAATTGATGAATGATATCAATACCAGCAACCCAGCAGTGAGGAGCGCTCTCAAGGAATCCTATGGTTATTGGATAAAAGAGGTCGGTGTTGATGGTTTCCGGCTCGATGCGGCCAAACATGTGGAATTTGATTTCTGGGAAGATTTTCTACACGGCAAGGGTGGTGTGTCTGAAAGCGCAGCGGTAACGGGCCGTCAGGATTTTCTGACATTTGGGGAAATTTTCGACTTTTCAAACCCACTGCAAACAAACGGGGAGGAGCGGATCAGCTCCTTTCTGGGAACACCTCAGCGTCCACTTCTAAAAACCGTCATCAACTTTCCTCTTTATGTAGAAATTCGACGTGTCCTATTGGGCGGTTTACCAACGGCCTATTTGGCGCACCGGCTGCGAGCACAGGCAGACTATTTTCCAGACCCTCATATCTCACCAAATTTTGTCGACAATCATGACGTGGAAAGGCTCCTCTCTTCCGGCACAATAGAAGAATACAAACAAGCCTATACGCTTTTGCTGACCGTGCCAGGTATTCCCATCATCTACCAAGGAACCGAGCAGGCTTTCACCGAAGTGCGCCGGGCAATGTTTAAAGGTGGATATCTGGCGGTTTCTGATGCTTTTGACCAAACATCTGATGTGTTTCAGTTTCTCAAATCGTTGATCGAGATGAGAAAAGCGCATGCTTCCTTGCGGCACGGAAAATTAACTGTTGTGGCAGAGAATAACGTTGGCGCGGGCACTATTGCTTTCAAACGAGAGACCGAAGACGAAGTGATTTTTGTTATCATAAATTCGTCTGGTTTGCATGCCACATTGCTCAACGTAATGCCAACAGAATTGCCTGCCAACACACCACTGCAGGTGCTGCACGTCCGCAATGTCACTTCAGCCCCGATTCTGGACTCAAGAGGGCGCTTAACCATGCAATTACCGCCTAACGCAGCTCTTGTTTTTAAAGCATCCCCGCAGCCGCAGACCAAAATGCACGCGTCCCCCACGGCCCCGACAATCAGCATTGAAGCCGGTACGCGCGACAGGCGGCTTGTCTCTGGCGATCGAGTCTGTGGACACATATCCGAACCAAACGCGGCGCTGAAGATCATCGCAAATGGTGAGTTGAGCTACGCCCGGCAAAGCACCGCTGATGGTGACGGAAAATGGTGCACAGATATACCTTCAACTACCCTGGATCAGGGGGATGGCTTTCTGGAAGTCTATGCCCCCGCTCATGAAGTTGCAACGCTACCTTTGCCCTACATCTCCAAAGGAAATATCCTGTATCGTGCCGAAATTTCGGATCAGGTGGGGGACCACCGTGGGCCCAAAGGCACATATACCTTCCTGACAGATGATCCATCACATACCGCAACCGATATCCACGCTGTTAATGTCCGTACCAACGGTGATTTGCTTGAACTTGTGATCAAAGTCGGCGAGATCAAGAATGTATGGAATTATACCAACAAGTTCGATCATGCTGCTTTTGCTATTTTTGTCGATACTCCGCAAGTAGAGGGCGCCCTAGCGTTGCCCGGTCTCAATAGCGTGATGCCTCAACGGCAGACCTGGGAAATCAGCCATCGTCTTTTCGGTATGAGTAGTGCGGTACACACAAGCGATAATGCAACCGCATCACAGTTCGGTCGCAGTCTCGACATTAAACCGAATATCTCCATTGAACCTGAAACTAAGACAATCACCATCGTCTATCGTCGAACCGCACTTGGGATAAAAAGCTGGGCCGGCGTGAAATTTTACATCGCAACATGGGATGCCAACGAATTTGGCATTTACCGACCGATCGGTGAAGTTGCATCTGCCGGTCAATTTGGTGGGGGCAATGCTAACTCACCGCGGATTTTTGACGACATCTCCTTTGCAATGCCACAAACTCTTGTACTTGGCCCCGATACCGAAAATTCGGAAGCGATTAACCAATGACCCGCACCATCAAAACCTTGTCTAGCTCAATTATTTATGAAACCCGCTGGATGCGTTTGCGGCAGGACGAAATATCCCGACCTAGCGGTGCTATCGGAACATATACGGTGGTGGAGAAAGAGGATTTTGCTGTTATCGCTGCCATCCAAGATAATGAAATCTATTTGGTACAGCAGTACCGATATCCCGTATCAGAACGATGCTGGGAAATGCCTCAAGGATCCTATTCCGACACTGAGAAACTGTCTCCCGCTGACATTGCTATGCGCGAGTTAAAGGAAGAAACAGGTCTGGTAGCTGGTACAATTGAGAAAATTGGTTTTTTCTATGAGGCCTATGGTTATTCAAGCCAGGGTTGCCACGTCTTTCTGGCCACTGACCTAAAATTTATAGGTCAGAAACTTGAACCCGAAGAAGAAGATCTTGTCTCTAGGGCATTTTCACTTGATGATTTTCATTCCATGATACGCCAGGGTGTAATCAAGGATGCAGTGACAATTGCCGCATTCGGTCTCTTGAAGATTAACGGGCTCCTATGAACGGTGTGAATTATACGCCGAAACAAGTGCTGGTCGTCGGCGGCGCGTCCTTGAACACGATCATTCATCTGAAAAACCCAAGCAACCCTGAACATCTATGCGACTTGGGCTTGCGTGACTGGTATTTTGAACCCGGCGGAACCGGATTAGGAAAAGCTGCAAACCTCTCCCTGCTTGGTTTCAACACCACATTGCACGCCATTCTTGGCAAAGATGAAGCCGGTGAAAAATTGCACAAGGAGTTGCTTGAGCTCGATATTAAGTTAGTTATTGAACATTCCCTTAATAAAACAGAACAACACACCAATGTCATGCTGCCGGATGGCAATCGCATTTCGGTTTTCATCTCGCCGCCCGATCATCCGGAAGACTTCAAGCCGCAGTCGCTCGACACTGCGATTGCTAAATCAGATATTCTGGTGCCCAGTATATTGCCCTATGTGAAACCGGTTTTGCCCTTGATGAAAGCCAGCTCGTTACCGATCTGGGTCGATTTGCACGATTACGATGGCTGCGATGTCTATTATCAGGATTTTATTGATTGCGCGCATGTGCTGCTAGTTTCCAGCGAAAAACTGCCGCAGTTCAAGCACTTCATGCAGTCAATGATCGATAAAGGGAAGGAACTTGTGATCTGCACCTTTGGAGACAGGGGGTCGCTCGCTTTGGATAGTAGGGGCGATTGGCATGAATGTGGAGTCGTTGCCAATACTCCGCTTATCGATACCAATGGAGCTGGTGACGCCTATTTCAGCGGGTTTCTATATGCTTATAGCCAAAACCTGGAGCCCAGAATCTGCATGCGCTATGGAAGCTGTGCTGCGTCAGCCTGCGTTCAATCCAGGAAGCTGTTTCATCCGGACCTTTCGGTTTCTCACATCAAATCGACTATAGAGAATGAAACGTTTCATCCCTTTCGCCCTTCGATACCATAGGCCGGGATACGCATGTTGAGCACAGACAAAAACCTTTATTCCCTGAAACGCATTTGGCAAGAGACCAAAAACACGTCTTTGGCATTGCCACTGATTTTGTTGGGAATACTATCGGTACCGTTCAGCAGCGTACTCATATTACCCTACTATCTCGGTGAGATCACTAGCTCACTTCTATTGGGAAGCAGCCTCGCCTCAATCGTTCCACTTACGAGCCTTACCGTGATCATTCTGATGGTCGGTTACTGTATTGAATTGGCATCAAACAATCTCGCGGCACACATAAACCGAAAAATCTGTTTTTCTCTAACCGCGCGCCATTTTAGTGGACAAATCCGCTGCTCCTTGCTTGAATTCTTAAAGTTCGACAAATCCGACTTTGAAGGCACCATTTCAGACGTGCTGGAGCTATTGCAAACACAGCAACTATATATTTTGCAAAATACTATTCGAGCCGCACTGACAACAATAGGCACTCTAGCGATTTTGCTGCACTATAATATTCTGCTGTTTTTAATTACATTCCCCTTCGTTATAGCCATCTGCGTATTGCCGATCTGGCTCGCCAGCCGAGCCTCCCCCTATATAGATCGTGAACCACAACTATTTGCAAAACTTGGTAATTTCCTTGGCTATATTGTTAAATCCCGCCAATTGCTTCACTTTTATGACGCTGACCCGGTTCTTAAGACCACAGGCAACCTGACAGACGAGCTACATCACGCTCAAACCGGGAAATGGTGGACCTGGAATCTTTCCGCCAATGTGAAGCTAACTCAGAATTTCATGTTGTATGCGCTTCTTCTTTTAGGGAGCGGCTACCTGTATTTTGAGAACCACATCGAGCTTCATTCCGTTGTTGCTGCCTATGTCCTCGTCACCATGGCGACACCTAAATTCGATTCTCTTTACAAACTATACAATTATGCCCAATCCTCTTCGGCCGCGTATCGAACACTTGACCGCCTTTTAATTTCTCCTGGTGCGAAACCAAAGGCGGAAAATACGGCGATAGAACCCCTAAAGTCCATTTCACTGGAATTTCAGAATTTCGGGCACCATGGGCAGGATAAACTCCTTTTCGAAAACATCGCTCTTGAGTTGAAAACCGGCGAAAAATGCTTAATTTCAGGTGAAAGCGGATCTGGAAAATCGACATTGCTTGATCTCCTTCTTGGCTTGAAGCAACCATCTGGCGTAGAGCTGCGGATCAACGGAAAGCCACTTAGCAACGAGCAAAAAGATGCCTACTGGCAGCAAGTGGCATACATACCCAACCCTGATCTGATGTTTCAAAACCTAACCATGCAGCAGAATATAGAGCTGTATGGAACTTCAGGAGACGAAACCGTTAGCAGGTCCCTGGAGCTTGATATCCTAGATGATAAAACCTGTCGAAACTTGTCCGGTGGAGAGCTGCAGCGGTTATCGCTTATCCGCGCCTTGTCCCGTGACAAGGCAGTACTTATTTTTGACGAGCCGACGTCCGCGCTGGACAGTAAAATGCAGCATACAACCTTCCAGTTACTCGGTGCGCTTGAGGATAAAATCATAATCGTAGCCAGCCACTGCCAAGGCATTGACCCCTACTTTGATCGTGTTTTTGAGATAGAGAAAAACACGTTGCGAGAGAGAGCTTAGAGATGCCTCATGGATAGCCTCAATCTTTTGTTTCATAGAAACCGCGGGTATCTGGCACTTCTGATCACACTGATTTTGTTTGCAGCCTCATTTTCGATTGTAATGCCGCTCTCTTTCGCTTTGGCGGTAGACATCTTGCTGCCACAGGCGTATCGGCACCATTTATACATCCTGATTGGCGGGGTGTTAGCACTTGCTGCCGTCCGCTTTTTCCTGAATTTGGTTCAGGATTATCTGTTTCAAAAACTGCGCATGAACGCGGAATCAAACATCATCTCAAGATTCTCAAGAGCCGTCATTCAAAACCCCAACAATCCGACCCTGACACAGCAAAATATCAACGCTGAATCTTGGTTAAGGCTCTGGACTGTAAACTTCCAGTATCAATTTTCGGAGGTTCTATATTTTTTCGCCTATGCTGTTTTTATAGCTGGCGTTGTCTTTGCAATTATGTTTTGGATCGACCCATTCATCGCATTGCTCACACTATCATTCGCTGTCTTGCATTTTATCAATTTCGCCTTCCACAATTCCCGGTCCATGAAACAAGCCAGCGCATACAGTCATCAAAAGGCTCTCTTCATGAGCGATATTGGCACTGTTCTTGATGGCAAGCGCGCCATCAATGTTGCCCAGATCGGACCTCGTATTGAAGCAAATCTTTTAGCCCGGGCCGACACGGCGTTTCGGTCTGCCTATCAGCGTGAGGCAATTTCAAACTCTCAAGGGTTTTTCCAGTCGATACTGCGCGGGGCGCTGTTCGTGAGCATCATAAGCTATGCCTACCCATTGGTCGCCACAGGTGACATGCAGACTGGGGCGCTTTTCATAACGTTGTTGCTGGTCGGTTTCGCTTTTGAACCGCTTTACCGCCTCAATAAAGTGACAAAACTTTTCAATCAGATGATGAGTTGCCTGCGGCCCCTTTCTGCCATCATCAACCATCCGCATCCGGTTTCAGAGACATCATCTTTGAAATGTGATCCCAAACAGATTTCCCTGAACAATGTGGAGCTATCTACTGACAAGCGGGTCTTGTTGAAGGGGCTTACAATAACACTTAAGCGCGGCAAGGTTTATCTGCTAAAGGGACCTACCGGCAGCGGCAAAACTTCTTTGCTTAAAATCATTTCAGGATTGGAATGCCCCAAGCATGGCGCTGTTCTTTGGGATGCTGCCAACCCATTCAATTTGCCTCAGCTAGTCAAAGCGCAATATGTCTCCATTGCCACCCAGTCTTCTTTGCTTTTCGAGAACACCGTTGCGGAGAATATCTCTGTGTTTGAAAGCAACCCAGATGAGCATAAAATAGCATCATTACTCACCGAACTGGGGCTAAGCGAAAAATGTGCTGACATGCATGCGGTGGTTTCTCCCGAACACTTCTCAACAGGCCAACTGCAACGTCTGGCATTGGCCCGCGCTCTATACAAAAACTCATCCATAGTCATCCTGGATGAGCCAACCGCTAATCTGGATCCAGAAACGGAAGCACAATGCCTTAAAGTGATCAGCGCCAAGAAAGAAAGCCGGGTTACAATCCTTGTATCTCATGGCGAGCAAGCCAAAACTATTGCCGATGAAATCATCGATCTTGGAGGGCTTCAATCCGATGTTTGACAGCATGATCACGTTCATTGCTCGAAGCATGAATCAAAAGAGCATGCGGCCTATATCAATTGGCTGCATTGTTCTCGTAGTCCTTTATACAGTTGGTCTTTATAATTTGGCAGCAATGCCACTTCACGACATTCATAATGTTTCAGGCGAGCAGCAAGGCGACCATATTATATTCTCCACCCCTCATTATTGGCCCGCTTCTGGTCAAACCCAGCTATCAGGCGTTAAAATCACACCACACTGTTTGGAGCTGGCCCACCATATTGGCAGCAAGGCAGATTTCAGGACGACCCCCCTAATCTCTTCGGATCAAAACCATCGAAATCGAATAAAGTTGCCACCATCGTTTTTGTGTCCCGCGCCATCGACAATTGTCGTTTCACTTGAACGCACAGGATCACTTTTTGGCCTGCTCAGGTCCAATTATTGAGGCACAACCTGTCTGAATTCAGCAGAACGTAAAGCTATTAGGCACTTGGGCAGACCTATTGCTGGCGCAAGAGCGTTTGATACATTGCCTGATACTTGCTTATCGTCCGTCCCCAGGAAACGTCAGTTTCCAACGCATTCTGGCGTAGCTTGCCGATAAGCGGATCAGCCATATCCATTGCCATCACTTTCCGAAACATCGCAAGGAAACTTTGTGGCGCCACGTTCTCAGACATGAAGCCGTTGCCACCTTCTTCATTCTTAAACCCATCAACAACGGTGTCCCTCAGACCTCCAGCAGGCGTAACAATTGGCAAGCTTGCAAAACGCATCGCGATTTTTTGGCATAACCCACAGGGCTCTTGTTCCGAAGGCATGATCACAAAATCTGACCCTGCGAATGTGAGTTCTGCAAAGGATTGCTCATAATTGTTCACGAACCAAAGGCGTTCGTTTGCCTCCGAACGTTGCAAGAGCTTGTCTTGATCAACATCAGAAAGGGAGGCTTTCGGAACGATAAACAAGAGATAAATATTCGGAATGTCATCCAGGCTATCGATAATTTCATATAGAGCAGCGCGCCCCTTGGCCTTGCAAAAACGGCCAACAAAACTAACCACTTTGAACTCGTTTTGCATTGGTGCGGTTGGCTGCGACGAGCTTGTGGAAAGACCCTCGAGCATATGTATCAGTTTTTGCCTATTACAGGCCTTGTCAGCACCTAAAGACTTTGCCCGGATGGGATGATACGCCTTCGAAGAATCCAGTGGATCCCAAGTTTGAATGTCAATTCCCTGCTCTATACCGATCAGATGATGACGTTCCCCGGCCACCAGGTTAGCGGCTTTGGGTGAAAGCACATCGGCATATTTCTCTGCCAAAAACTCAGCATAAGCCGGGCTAGATGTTACCGACACATCTGAAACTCTTAACCCCAACTCAATCGCACTATTGGCGTAAAGCTCTCTTCCGAGCATCTCTTCTAATGATGCCTTACCATCGAAATCCACCGCATCAATCAGGCGACCCAAAGAAAAATCATACTCGGCTGAAAGAATATTAAACAGCAACCTATAGCGATTGTCGGTTTGCAGCTTGATATAGGCAAGGCTAAGCGCGCTCAGTTGATCCAGCGCATGTACCAAGCGGTATTTGTTTGGAAAAGCACCTAAATATTGAAGGGCGGCGTGCCCAAGGATTACATTTCTGTGCAAACGGTAGGCATCATTATAAATGCTGCCTTGAAACACATCATTTTGGGCCACAAATATGGTTTTGTTTTTTTCGTCAGGAATTGAAGCTTCAAATATCTCGTACGGATAAACCTCTTCGCCAACACGCACCTGATTTCTGATAGTTGCGTGTTGGCGGTGAGAATCGGACAGTTCACTCACGCCGCGAATGTAAGGTAAAAAATATGTATGGGGGAATTCGCGGTCATGCAGCGCAGTTGGTAAATCACGGGAAAGTACAGCCATTCCGCCTGTGGAGTGAAACGGAACAAGCTCCTGCGTTATAAAAAGCGTTCTCATCTGCACATCATGCACTGCTTTAAATAGCTCAACCTTATCGGTTCTTCATCAATTCTTCCGCACGAGCAAGAAGGTCCTGGTTGGTGAGCGCTGCATTCAGCAAAAAAACACGAACCCCATGCGCCGGAACTTGCGCAGTGAAAGCTTTTTGGTCACTGCTTATGGTCACCATTTTGCCGGTAGTGGCGTCTTTCCAAACACCAGCATTCACCAGCGTATCTAATCCCACTGTTTGGGCGACATCACCTTTGTTCAGCATCACCAGCGCGGTCTGCTTTTCCTCGTTTTTCTGATGAATTCTATAAAAAACAGCAGTGTCACCTGCAAATTTCATGTTCAGCTGCAAGCCTTTCTGCAGGCTGACATTTTTCTTGCGAATATTGGCAATCTTGGAAAGGGCTTGTCGGATAGGATTAGACTTGGCCGCATTAACGCGGTCTTGACCGAAAAAATTTCGGTTGCCGTAGTGTTCCGCCGCACCCGTCATGAAATTTACTTCCGACCCATAATATATGGCCGGAATACCGCGTGCGGTAAAAAGCCAGTTATTGGCATCAATAAAGCCATTATCATCGGCGTTCATGCGCGCCATGTCATGATTATCGTAAAATGTCACCAGCTCGTACGGATTTTCATAAACACCACTTTCAAGATGCAGATAGGAGAGTATTTCTGAAAAATCCGTGCCCGGATTTTCAAATACTCCCGTAATACTTTTGCGGCCTGGAAAATCAAGGACGCTGAATCCACCATTCTCCGGCCGGGTATGTTCAGCAATAGACTCCGCATCAAATGAATAGCTTTCGCCAAACATAAATATCCCGGGCCTGTGCGTGCGAAGGCGATCTGCAACCTTTTTCCAGAAGCGGTGTGGTTGTTCTTTAATCGTGTCTACACGAATGGCATAAGCACCCTGATCCAACCATTTGAAGTAAGAGCCCATCAGATAGTCTAGAACTTCGGGATTATCAGGGTCTAAGTCGGACAGCTTTGCAAGACCGGTCGATCTGTTGAAAAATTGATGGAGTGAGTTTTTCGGATCTAAGTTTTTCGGGTGCAGATTTTGATGGTCAGCGACCAGACGACCGCTTTCATCATAAATTTTGCCAAACTCAGGTTGTGCTTTGGGCATGGTATAGGAAGGCGAGCCATGGTTGCCAACAATATCAAGAACAAACTTCAGGCCGTACTTATCTCTTAGTTCTGCCGCTAAAGTCTGAAAATCAAGCCCCTCGGAAACCAAATGCTCATCAATTTTATAGAAATTTACACCCCAATATCCATGATAGCCGGTTTTAAATCCATCCTGATAACCTGCACCGTAAGTGACCTCTTTGTCCCCGGAAAAAGCAGCGTCAGGATTGTCAATAAACGGCGTCATCCAAACACTGGTAAAGCCCATATCTGCGATATAGTCAGCATTGTTGAGAACGCCCTTAAAGTCTCCGCCCATATAGCCGATATTGGCGTGCTTACCGTCCGGCCCAGGAAGGTGCCGGTTGAAAGTCCCGAAATGCGGTTTTCCCTGATCAACATGATTGTTGCTGGGGTCCCCATCAACAAATCTGTCTGTCAAAAGGAAGTAGATAGCTTCTGATGCAAAAGCGTGATCAGTGCCATACAAAGCTTCCTCATTTGCGACGGAAACTGCAGGTGTGCCTGCAGCGGCAACAACGGCGCCAATCAGAGCAACCACGATGTTTCTACGTAGCTTGGTGTGATGATTTTGCTGACTATCTATATTAACACAGTTTTTTTTGTAAGATCTGAACATATCCATTGATTCTTCTAATAGCTGATCATTCAAGCGCCAACCAAGGTAAGTGCACTGTCTCTACTTAACTTAGCATTATGGCTGTGCTGATTATCCGTATTAACACAGTTTTTTTCGTAGGATCTGAGCATATTCACTGACTTTTCTAACAACTGATCACTTAAAACATCCGGGCTTTTGATAAAAACCCCTTGCCCAATAGTAGGCGGCACAACGAGATTTACCGCCTTTCGGTGCAACCGCACATCGTAAATTGACCGCTTCAGGGCTTCAATTGTACAAACGGCAGAATCATAGATCGCGAGACCCGACTTTTTTAAAACCCAGATCGCCCGGTTACATTCCTCTTCCGAAAATATTCCTAGCGCTCTCGCGATGCAGCACGACAGGGCCATATCAATAGCCACTGCCTCTCCATGATGTATTTCATGATTGCTATCAATCTCGAAATTCATGCTGAACGTATGGCCAAAGTCTACAAGTCGTTCCAGATTCGCCTCCAAAAGATTCGGTTGCAACTCCTCCATCATCCGAACCATGGCCTGCTTGTAGATATCATAATCAATGCGACTAAGGTCCATCTCATCTTCGGCAAGGCACGCACGCTCAATCTTGTCAAACAAATCACCATCACAGACGATGGCCATCTTGATGACCTCTGCCATTCCACACCGCAGTTCTCGAGTGGGCAAGGTTTCAAGGAATACGCGATCATTCAAAGTATGATAGGCGGGATAATAGTTTCCCAGAATGTTTTTGGAGCGGAAGCAATTGACCCCAGTCTTAAGTCCAACCGCAACATCCACCTGTCCCACCAAAGTTGTTGGCACCTTTATATATTTTGTCCCGCGTCTATAAATCGAAGCCGCAAACCCGACCATATCGAGAATGATGCCGCCGCCAACACCAATAAACAACCCGTCACGGTCAAGTTGAAAATCTTTCGCCTGCGCGCAGATTTCGACAACTGTCTCCATCGTTTTGTTTTTTTCGCCGGAAGGGCACACAAAAACTTTATACGCCCCGGTGTCAAAATTCTGATCGAGATAAGATTGTATCCGATCACCATAAAGTGCCTGAATCGTTTCGCTTATAACAACCAGGCAAGACCTGTCCGCGATCGCCTTAGCAAGCTCTTTATTGTTCAGCGAAAATATATCTTCCTGAATTTGGACCCCATAACCATAATTCGCCAAGGCGTGAATATCCATGTTTGGACCATCGCAGGAAGTGTGACCGGAAACGATTTCAATATAGGACATAAGCTCACCGATTGAATAAAGGGCGCGTTGCCACAAATACACGAGTTCAAATCAAGGCAACACACACTCCCAAAACGTCACTACCCTACGATTTTTATTCCTTCAGCAAGATGTTCATTCGCTGACCCTAATTGCAACAGGGTGCATGAAAATTGAACTAACCGAATAAAATTGCAATTTTTTGCAAACAAGTAGCTTCGCCAACGTTCCGACAATTAGGCATTCTATATTTTATTCACACCCTACTGCAAGCAAAAATCGATCTATCTTGGGGGCTTTGATGGAAAAATCGTCCAGCTTTTGCAGGCTGTCTGAAATCGGCTGCACTTTAGAAGCGGTCTCTATGTATCGTTTTTTTTGCAAATTTCTGCAAATACATCCAATCACAAAATCGAAAGAAAAGGCGATCATAATCGATATTATATTTAATCTCATTGAGGAGACGATCGAGATAAAACAACTGAGACCAAAGTGGGTCGTGTAGTGGCTCCACAAGCGTGTCTTTTGCAGTCTTCAGGTAGGCCTGGGTGATCCTCTCAAAAATACGGTCTGGCCACGCTAATGCAAAACTCTTTAGGGGTCCTCCGTGTGCACTATGCTTTTCGCCGCCCCCAGCGAGACATTCGCTTGCAGCTTCGCGGGTCCAATTCTCCTCAGCTTCCAAACGTGTTGCAGCTTCATCAAATGCGAAATACTCCAGCCCTCTATAGATCTGGAACAGGTCCATCGCTGAATGATTTGACGGACAGAATTTAGCGGTTGAATTCGCCGGATCAATAATCCGACACCGCGTGTGCAGCCCCACAAGAATAATGTGGGATAAATGCAAGTCTCCATGCCCGTAGCAGGCGTCTAAATTTCCTCCCTTGCTGATCGCTTCCCGATGTAAACAGCCAATCGCAATGTGAAGGTCATCAAGAAAAGTGTCGCTTATGAGCCCGCTCAAGCTAGATGATGTTCGCTTGAGGGCTAGCAGCGCGTTCCACTTTTCAACAATTGCGTCCGCACGGCTCTGAAGGGAAACCCTCGGCAATGGACTTGCGGCTGTATACGAGGACAAGGCCGCATTATGAAAGGCGGCAACACCCTCGCCAATCAAATCGCAAACATCAGGGTTTAGATGTTTGGGTGTTGACAACACGTCTTCCAGCTTGCTTCCCGCGATCACACCATCCAAAGCTTGCCGGACCGCAAGCTGAAAAGGGCGAAAGGCAGGGTCCCCTTCGATAAACTCCATGAATATGGCAAGGGTATGATTTGCGCAGTCAAAAAAGGCACTTTGATAAGAAACCTGAGCATATATCTTAGGCGTTATGCCTGAGGCCTGAAGACACAACAGTGTTTCAACTTCCCTGCCACCGGCGCCATCCATTTTGCGAAAAAATTTGGCAACGCAAGGTGCTTTTCCAAACGTCGTCTGCAAAACTGTATTGCTGGAATCGCTCTCGTCCAATGCCGCATAGTGGGAAGCTGCTATGTCTGAGGGGCCAACAAAACGGACCCTTCCTCCCCGTCGCGTGGACAGCGATTTTTTAGCTTTGATATATTCAAGAAATGTCTCGGGCGAGATCAATTTAAAGCCAGTATTGCGATAAGATTCAATGGTCAGAGAATAGACTTGTCCACCTGGTTCGACCCGCAACAAAATCCAGAGACATGACGCGCCAGAAGGAGGGGAAAAATCAGCAATATCGCAAACATCCAAAGAGCTTACGGCTGCATGTTTTTGTGCAAACCAGCGTGTTTCCTTGATTAACTCAAGGATTCTCCCAAGCTCAAGGTCCACACAGTCCATAAGCACCTCTTTAAACGCTGCGGGGCTGCAAGAGGGCTTCAGCGAAAGCTTCCAATGCTACCGAGATATGGTCCAGCGAAACATTAAGTGGTGGCGCAATCCGCACTATTTCTCCGCCTAGCCCAACACGCACCCCCAGACTTAAACAATTCTGGTAGAAAACCTCTGCACGTCTCTGGCGGTCAGTACGGGCTTCACCCTTGGGGCCAAATTCAATAGCAAATAGAAGTCCAATTCCCCGGACATCTCCAATCTGGTCTGGGAATTTATCCCGCAGATACAGCAGCCCTTCACCAAGGTGCTGTGATCTTTCAGGTATCCCTACCAACAGCTTTTCATCGCGGATCACATCCAATGTCGCAGAAACTGCTTTGCAACTCACAGGATTGCCGCCAAATGTTGATGAAGATGCACCAGGAGATTTGAAATATCCTGAATTCATAATCTCTTCGCGTCCGGCTAAAAGAGAGAAAGGAATACCAGAGCTTAATCCTTTTGCAGCCGTCACCAAATCTGGTTCCAGGCCATAATACTCGCTGGCCAGAAAGGTTCCTGTTCGGCCACCAGCAGAAACGATTTCATCGGCAACCATCAAAACGCCTTTTTCCCTGCAGGCTTGTTCGATGATGCGCCAATATTTCTTTGGCGGCACAATAACACCTGCGGCCGTTTGAATGGGCTCAAACACCAGCGCAGCAAGGTCGCCGGATTCTCGGATATGCTGTGCAACGTCTTCCGCACACGCAACCTCACATGACGGGTAGCTTTTACCGAGCGGGCATTTAAAACAATGTGCGCTGTTGAACTGTCGAGCATAGGGGCTGGTGTTAACATGGCCAATATTCCAATTGACGAGCGAACGGGCGCCCTGGGTTTTACCATGAAAACCGTTACTCAGTGCCGCTATAACCGTTTTCCCAGGCTTAGCAACGCCATAAACCGCCCTGATCGCTGCCTCGATTGCTTCTGTACCAGATGAAAAAAAGGCAAAACGAGTCAAATGCGGCGGAAAAAACTCTGCTAGCTTGGCACAAAGCTCCGTGCGTGCAGGCGTGCTGGAATCGTGCACATTCGTCAATTCATCAAGCTGTGCTTTCACGGCCTCGATAACGTACGGATGCGAGTGCCCAACGCTTTGGGTCAGGATGCCTGCAGCGAAATCCAGATACGCGCGCCCTTCAGTGTCATAGATTTTGGTGCCCTTTCCCTTGGAAAAAACAGCACCAGCAAGTGCTGCTTCATCAGTGATACCATGAGCAAGGTGGTCTGCTTCGCCCGCAGGCAGGCCCTGATGTTTATTCATCTGAATCACTGGTCTGGAAAACAACAAGAACGATATCTTGGCCAGACTGGTTCACCAAACCATGCTCATGATGAGGCGGGTTAATGAGGGCATCCCAGGCCTTAACCTCAATCGCCTCGCCCTTAAACCACATCTGCCCCTCGCCGTTCATAATGACATACCATTCGGTATTGTTGCCATGACGATGACGGCCGATTGATGAACCGGCAGGTATGCGCACAAAGTCAATAAAATCCACACGCTGATCGCTCTTTAATCTATGAAAAGCGCGAAAAGAGTCCACATGCCCAACACCGTCATGACAGTGTTGTTCAGCTGTCATGAAATCCCGCATCATGTTTGGAATATCCACACCGGTGTAGTCTTGCCTGGGGGTCATTAATGGTATCCTGTTCATTTCTATGGGGCGCACGCCGCCTATCAGAGTAAGGCGTTCTTTACCGCTGCTTTGATCACAATAGTGTTTCTTCTGGTCGGCGGATAATGAACTTCCTCAATACACCCGCTCATAGGGCGTCCATTCATTCTTAAATTCGGCCGGCTTAAGAACAAGAATAGACTGCGGCGGCACTTTCAGCGTGACGATTGAGGAGCGTATCTCTGCCACTTCCTTGCCTGTGATAGCGTTAACCAGCTTGGTGCCATTCATCATCTTATAGTTTCTAAGCATAACCGATTCATGGACGGCTTCATCCGACGGGTTCGCAAGCACAAACACAGATTCAAGCCCTTTGTCTGTATAGCGCTCGAAGGCAAGCAGCTTGTTCGAAACTATCCTGCGGTAATTTCCGATGCGCAACGCACGGTAATTCTTGCGCAAGGCGATCAGCGTTTTTGCTCGCCTTAAGTGTGGGTTATCGTCTGTCACGCGCTCCCAACGCATGGGGCCTCGGCTTTCGGGCTCCGTTCCGCCCTCCAGGCCCAATTCCACCCCATAATACAGGTTTGGAGAACCAGGCAGTGTAACCTGCAACGTCTGCACCATGTCTTGCTGCCACGTCTCGGGCAACATAGTGCGCAACCGTTTCGTGTCGTGGTTATCAAGCAGGGTCCAGCTTTTGAGCATGGGTTCGACACCCGCGTCTTCCACCATTCTTTCAATCATCAAACTGGCAGTTTGACCATCAATCATGCCGCCCATCATGCGCAACATGATCTCACGCATTGGAAAGTTCATCACACCGTCAACTGCCTCGAACCAGCCATCAGGATAATTCCAGAGTTCTCCAACAATAAGTGAGCCTTCACGAGCACTGTGCGCAGCATCTCTTAACTCACGCAAAAAAACAGGGCCCATATCAAACGCCACATCAAGGCGCCAACCGTCCACACCTTGCCGCAAGTAAGACTGCACCACCGAATCGTATCCGGTATACAGATAGTCCCTCACCTTGGGGTTTTCCAAGTTCAGTTCCGGCAAAGAAGGCGCGTCCGCCCAGGAACGGAAACCTTTGCTGTATGCATCTGAAAACAAGAACCAGTCCCTGTACTCGCTGTCTGGGTTTGCGTTAGCTTCTTTAAAGATGGGCGCCTCTTTCCCCATGTGATTGAACACACCATCAAGCATCAGCTTCATACCCCGCTCGTGCAGGTCGCTTGCGAGCGCTATGACGTCCTCACGTGTGCCAAATTCCGGAGAGACACGAGCATAATCGATGGCATCATATTTATGATTGGTGAAAGCTTCATGGATGGGATTGAGATAGACAACCTCCACGCCTAAATCTTGCAAATAATCCAGCTTCGACCGTAGGCTGGCCAGATCACCGCCCCAAAACTCCAATTCGTGGGACCAAAAAGGCGTCCCTTCTTTCGGAACACCGCCGGTCGGATCATCTTCCCACGGACGCAAGGCTCTTGGCTCTTGATAAAGCGATCTTTTTGCATCGAGGTTTTGAGACGGCGCAAATCGGTCAACCAGTATCTGATAAACAACAGCACCGTTGCGCCAATCAGCCTCGCGTTTTGCCATCGTTTGCGCCAGATGCTCATCCTGCACTGTCTTATAGATCTCCTTAGGGTGGTGAATTGGTTCATCGGCATGCAACGCCGCGAAAGACAGGCCCACCCATGCAATAGATACCGCAATTATATGATTTAGAAACATACTGCACTCCCCCTGAACCAACACCGAATTCGCTGGCCTTCCCACAATAACACATATTATTTGCAAAAATTTGCAAGCACTGTGTCTTGTGCAGTTTGGCAAAAATCTGAGCATACATCAACATTTTATTGGATATAGGTTTTCACAAGAGGAGCCTCTCACTTCCATTTTTTCAAAAATTTTCATTCTATGATAAATCAAAACAGCCAATGATGATGCGCCCGTTCTTCAACCCATCAAAGACTGAACCGCACAATTAAATCACTGGCAGGCTTGTCAGGGGAAAGTTGATTGTATTCGCGGCTGGGCTGAATTATATCGCCCAACATGAAATACCCGTTCTGCTATTTCAAATATTCACCTGATGTGACTCGCCTTGCTGTGATGCTCTATTTTTGCTCCCCCTTTTTACTAAGGCCGGCGGCAGAACGCGCAAAGGCGCTCGGCTTACATTGAGGCGACTGCTCGGGCCTGCCATTCATTGACACACTTCTGGACGTTGTCAGGGGGCTGCTTGATAAGCTGATCCCTGACAAGGCAGCAAGGCCTCAAGTGTCAAGTGACATCACCAACTGACGCGGCGTGAATGCTACACCGAAATTTAGCGTAAGATGAAAATGAGTGAATAGTATAGCATTTCCAATTAAGGCTTCTACATGTTGTGTTTGTGAATGACATATTCATTGGATTTACGGGAACGGGTTGTTGGCTACGTTCGAGACGGAGGGGCTCCTACTGAGGCCGGCCGTTTATTCGGTATTGATCGCAAGACGATTTATAACTGGTTGTCACGTCCAGAGCTTGCCCCGGCCTCGAGCGGGCCTCGCAGAGGCAAGATTGACAAGGCTGCTCTGGCCCAACATGTCAAAGACTGTCCTGATGCCATATTGCGCGAGCGTGCCGCGCATTTTGGTGTGCATACCAATGCCATCTGGAGCATGTTGAAGACGCTGGATATTACTAAACCACTACCGACTGATGTCGGTAGGATTGGGTGCGTGATTTTGAATGTACTGAAGTATGATATCATCCGTCACCAGCCCGCTTGTTGTACAAAAATAGCCCCGAGCCCAGAAGCGACGGCCCCAGTACCTCTTGCGTAATGCGGGGAATTCCATCTGGATTTTGCGCGAG